>Ga0189288_10338_pt1 | contig 19053 bp, 26 predicted proteins | sample UW105minimetaG_FD_130316 | JGI IMG/M metagenome (GOLD analysis project Ga0189288, IMG submission 130316) | Marine microbial communities from the Costa Rica Dome - UW105 mini metaG | ecosystem: Environmental > Aquatic > Marine > Oceanic > Photic zone | place: Costa Rica: the Eastern Pacific... | reverse complement strand
GGTGGCATCGCCGGTTTGACTCTCGCGATCGCCCTGAAGCGACAGGGAATCGAGGTGTCGGTACACGAAAAATACAGCCACTATCAGAGTCACCCCACCGGGTTTCTGATTTGGAGTTACGCCATCAAGATCCTTCAGGATCTTGGAGTCCCCGTGGACGCGTTTGGCGCTCCGCTGGAGGTCTTCCGCATGCACGGTCGTCAAGGTCGGTTTGTGGTTGATATGCCGATCGGTGAGATCTCCCGTCTCAATGGGGCGGATAGTTATGAGGTCAACCGTTTACGTCTCTCCCAGACGCTTGCGGAGATGGTGGGTGATGACCTCAGGCTTGGCGATGAATGCGTCTCTGTGGACAGCACTCCGCAACAAGCGATGGTGACCTTCGCCGATGGTCGTCGTTTGCAGGCTGATGTGGTGATCGCCTGTGATGGCGCCAATAGCGTTGTGCGCCAGTTCCTCCATCCCGATGTGGCGCTGAACATGCTGGGGTCTGGAGGTTGGATCGCGGTGATCGATCAGATCCCTCCTGGCCTCCCCCTCGGCTATCAGATGGATTTCTGGTTACCTGGTTGCAAGGCCGGTGTCGCCCAGCTTGGCCATGGTGAAACTCGATGGTACGCCGCATTCACGGAGATGCAGGCCAGTGCCACCGTGTCGAAGAAACAGCAGATCTTGAGTCGACTGAACCCCATTCCCGATCTGATTCAGCACTGTTTGGATCTCACCAATGAAGATCAGATGGTTTACACCCAGGCGGGTGATCTTCTTGCTCTTTCCTCTTGGTATCGCGATCGAGTCTTGATGATCGGTGATGCGGCCCATGCCACCAGTCCCTATGCCGGAATGGGGGCCTGTGCAGCGATTGCCGATGCTGCGGCTTTGGCGGAACTGATTGGATCGGGCCGGCCGGTTCCAGAGATTTTTGAGTGTTTTCAGCAGGCACGAAAGCCAGTGGCCGATGCGGTGATCCAAGATTCCCGCCAGAGTCTTGACCGTTCCACCTCCGCCGGTGTCCGGGCCTGGATCAGGGATCTCATCTTCAAGAACATTCCTGAGCCCAAAATGCAGGAGATCGTGCAGGCGATGGTGAGCGGGCATTGATCCATTCAGGCCCGCACCACCGGCACATCGCTCAGTCGTGTTGTGGCGGCGCGCCCTAGTCGCTGACGCCGCATCATCCAGCTCGGTGCCATCCCGCAGGCGGCCCAGCCGACCGTGCCGTTTCCGTAGCGTTGATTCAGTCGGTCGATGGTGTGCATCAACGCCTCCCGTCGTTGTTGCTCCTTGGGGCTGCAGGGGACCAGCAGGTGGTGCTGTAGTTGGTTGGCTGCTTGGAGGTGCTGCATCAGGACGCCGGCTTTCGCCAGCGGCCGATGCGGTTGAAAAATGCGTGTGACCAGGGGAAGTGCTGCCTTCAGTAAAACGGTGGTGTCATTGCTGGGTAAGTCGAGCCTGGTGCTGGCTGCTTTGCTGTAAAACCCCGGACTGAAAGCGCTGGTACGGGTGTAGATCGTGAGGGCAGCGGTGTGTTGTCTCTGTTGGCGTAGTTTTTCAGCCGCGCGCACCACATAGGAGGCGATCGCTTCCCGTAGTTCTTCGATGTTGGTGATCGGTCGGCTGAAGCTTCGACTCACGCAGGTTTCCTGCTTCGGAGCTGGTGCCAGTGCAAGGGGCAGGCACGCTTGGCCTTGCAGTTCTCGCTGCAATCGACAACCCACCACGCCTGCTTTCGACCGGAGTACGCCGGTGGGCATATCGCGCAATTCCCTTGCATTGGTGATGCCGCGGCTTCGGCACCAATGGGCCAGCTTCCGGCCGATCCCCCAGACGTCTTCGATCGGGATCGCCTCCAGCCAGGGATCGGGATCGGCGCAGTGCCCCAGATCAAACACGCCGGCATGGGAGGACATGCCTTTGGCGAGATGGTTGGCGAGCTTGGCCTGGCCTTTGCTGCTTCCCAGGCCGATGGCAATCGGTAGCCCCAGGTTGCGTTTGATCTGGGCGCGCAGCAGCCGGGCCCATGCGTTCAGATCGCCGTTGGCGGGCCTGGTGAGATGGGCGAAGGCTTCATCGATCGAATAGATCTCGAGCTCTTCCACCTGGACCTCCAGCAAGCTCATGAGACGCTGGCTCATGTCGGCGTAGAGGGCGTAATTAGAGCTGCGCACCACCACATTCAGGCGTTGCAGCTCCCGTTGGGCTTGAAAGAAGGGTGTTCCCATCGCGATACCCAGGGCCCGTGCTTCAGCACTGCGGGCCACGATGCAGCCATCGTTGTTGGAGAGCACCACCACCGGCTTCCCCTGTAGAGCTGGATCGAGGCTCTGCTCGCAGGAGGCATAGAAGTTGTTGGCGTCGATCAATGCGATGGCCTGGGGCATCAGAGTGGGTGGATCACGTGTATGGCTACGCCCCAGATCTGCACATCGATGCAGCGCTGAAGCTCCAGGTTTGGATAGTCCGGATGGGCGGCCTCCAGGTGCAGACCATGCCCATCACGCATCAGGCGCTTGAGCGTGAAGGCGCCATCCAGCACGGCTACAACCACTCGGCCCGGCCTGGGCTCGAGGCTGCGGTCGATCACCAGCAGGTCGCCGTCATGGATGCCGGCACCGATCATCGAGTCGCCGCTGACGCGTAAGAAGAACGTGCTGCTGGGGTGGTGAATCAGCTGCTCATTGAGGTCAATCCCGACGTCCACATAGTCGTCGGCTGGGGAGGGGAACCCTGCTGCTACACGTGCTTCGGCGAGGGGGAGTGCAAGTAGACGGCGCCGGGACCGGAGCGGCAGCGGCGTGTTCGGGAGCTCCAACGCGCGAACCATGCATCTGCCTTTAATGGTACAGGTGTTCTATTGAGGAGTGGTGTGGTTGTGGCCCGGTGGCGGAGGATGCTTGCTCAACAAGGCTTTTCGCGATGGCTGACGCCCCTTATCTCGTTGCTCTGGCGTTGATGGAGCAGAACGGGCGCCGTGCCCTGCCGCTGGGAGGACGATCTCTGCCGGCCGATGCCGCTTCTGATTTGACCGGTGACAATCCCCATGCGATCGCCCGTGAGCTGGCTCTCGAGTTGCTGCTGCGGGTTTGGCAGCGCAGCGATGAGGGTTCTCTGCAGCGGGCGGCGGGCCCCGCCAGTTTTCTGTTGGTGGAGTTGCCGATGGAGCGTCTCCCGGAGGATCTGCCGGCGCTCAAAGCGGCTTGGCTCAACACAGGTGACACCGAGGCTTTTCAGGAGGGACTGCAGGCGATCGTTGGGAGGGCCTGGACGGTTGCAATCGAGAAGTTTCAGCCACTCACCTTCACGCCTTGGCCGCGATGAGCTCGGCAAGAGCGTCAGCGATCAATGCCTGGTTGCTGCAGTCGAAGTGAACGCCGTCGACCTGGGATGGGCTCGCGACGGTCTGCACGTTGAAATAGATCACTCCCATCTCCGCCGCTAGTTGGCGATAGAGCTCGGCCAGGGCAATCGACTTCTCGTCGGCGCCTTCAAATCCCCAAGCCAAGGACTGGGGAGTGATCTGGATAGCAGGAGGCGTCATCAGAATGATCGCCGGAGATTGCTTTGGCATGGCTCTGGGGCCACAGTCATGGGCTCTGCGGATGTCGTGAATGAGAATCTGCGCCCCTGTGGTGATCTGTTCAGCCGCAAGGTTGAGATAGGCCTTGCAGTCATTGCATCCGAGGGCCAGAACCACCGTATCGAGCGGTTTGTGGCTGTGGAGAGATGTCATCAACGTGCTCCGGCCGCTGCAGCTGTAATCCGCTCCATAGCGCGCTGCTCCGATAGGATCGTCCAACAGCCATGTGCGGGAATTCAGCCCTTCTTCAATGACATGCCATTGCATGGCAGGTCGACGCTCGTGGAGATTCTCTGCCAGTTGCTGTGGCCAGCGCAGACCATCGGCAATTCGACCACTGCCATTGGGATTGAATCCCCAGGTGTTGGAATCACCGAAACAGAGGATGCGTCGGTGGTCAGGCAACGGCGGCTCAGCGTCCGTCACGTTCGGCGATGGCTGCATCCAGGGAGATGCCCCGTGTTTCTGCAGTCGTGACAAGGCGGTAGGCCGTGAGGCGATCGTTCACGACATGGCAGTGATCGCCGGCGTCGCAGATGCGGAAGCGACCGCCTTGGATGAAGTCAGCGGTGAATCCGGAGGAGGTTCTGAGCATGCGCATGATTGGCTGTCTCCGGTTGGAGTCATCCTCGGACTGACTGGGCCTGCGCGCTTGAGGAGGAATACCTAAAGCAGGCGACGAATTAAGCGATTGCTCTCATTCATCCCTGCGTCACCTTGTTTAGACCGGACGTACCCCTGGAGGTGGAAGTGATGCATTCGTCAGCCATGTCAACGACACCCAGCAGTGGAGAGTCTTCTCCGGCGTGTCGTTGGCCTCCCAGGCCTCGGGTCATTCAGTCGCTCCTGAGCCTGGCCTGGAGACATCCTCGCTCTGAACGCCCCGCCTGGTTGCGGGCTGAGGTAGGCGAGCCTTTAGGTGCTGATGCTCAGCCATTTGGCGAATAATCAAGCATCGTCATGCTTCAGCCGGTCAAGAGCTGCTCGGCTCTGGTGGGTTGTGAAACCCCTTCTTCGCTTGACTTCAGCTGCCACTGAAGGGTGGTGGTGCAGGGGTCAGCTGAGATTGACGAGAGCTGGATCCTGGAGGAGGACGGGGCGAGGGGAGTGATTGGCTCGGCCGTGTTGAGGGTGAAGGCAGAGGTGAGAGCCAGCAAGGCTCCGATCAGACCAGATTCAAACGACATCATTGATTCAGGCTGGTGGAGGTTCTGACCTCCGGATGCCATCAACGTCGCTGTTCTGGTCAACCGATTCGATAATTCAGCTCACAAACTGCTGTGATGCTGGTCACAACCCAGACCCATGGCTGTGGAAGCAAGGCGGAGATTGGCCCGTTCAAGCTGACGTTTTTTACTGTCTACAAGGTGGTGACTGGAGACCACACAGCATGATTCAAAACCATCTTGCTGGAGGCACACCCTCAGACAGCCATCCTCCAGCGTGGTGACATGCATGACGATTCCTGCTGAATGATGGGGTCATCGTGCGAGCTCTGCAGCGATGCGACCAGGGGCATTTTTGCCTAAAGCTGTCTGGCTTTGCAATCGAGATGTCAGCAACCAAGGCGATGACAAGTGCTGAGACTGGTTGAATGATGAAGGCTATTTTGGTCAGGAATTAAGAGTCAATCCCTAAACTCACCGCTAAGCTTGCGAGGGAATTAACTCTGTCATGGCTGATCACAACTCAAAGCACTTCCAGCTCATCAAGTTGGAAGACTCATGGATGCTGAAGACATCTCATGTGATCAAAGATCAAGATGGTGATTGGCTGCTAAGCAGAACAGAGCTTCAAGAATTGATGGCTTTACTGGAATCGGCCAGTGATGATATTTAGAGATGCCTCATGGCGCAGTGTTTGATCACTGCGCTGCTTGAAAGCCATCCAGAGACTCGAGAATGAATGGATTGAGTCGGGATTGAGTATTCCATTCTGGCCTAATGACAGAGGCTTTAGCCTCGAATCGCTTAAAGGATCAGGAGGCAAGCGAATTGATGGTCAAGAGGGAGGTCTTCAAGTCTTGAACGTTGCAATAAACTCACTCGCCTCCTCTCATCAGAGTGCACACCAGCAGAAGCAGCTTCGGATCGATAGGTCACGTTCAAGGCAGGGAGCTTGGTTGATGGCTGATCCCCTATGCCGTGGTTAAAAGCAGTAGCAGGTTGATACTCAAGATCAAACTAGGGATTGATCCGGCTCGATCATGGACTCTCAGCTAGGCCTGAATCAAGAGGATTGCGGCAAGACGCCAACGGATTTGGATCGACTCATTTGCTACAGGTATGGCGTGGGTATGAGGCCGGCCAGGAGGTCAACGTATACAGGCAAAGCGAGTCTTAGGATTAAGGTTGCCGAACAGCTGTGAAATTAAACTCAGATGAGTCTCAGTCAATTTGAAGTGGCCGTTGGTGGTATTAGCTCTATCCCAGTACTATCAGCAATTATATTTGGCCTCTACAAAGGCATGGGTGAGAAAAATCTAGTCAGTACGCAGACAAAGAAGAAAACCACTGCGACGACCACTGTGAAAACCTCTGCGAAAAGCACAAAGGGAGATCAAAAGCCGACAGACAAGCCAGATAAGGTATCAACTCAAAAAGCAGAGAATACTGCTCAGGCTGAAAAGTCAAAAGTCAAGCAGCCTAATTGAACTGAGAGGCCAAGCCAGCGTAGCCTGATCATTTCTATTAAAACGGAATGGGAAGTAAAACAGTCCACAGATGATCAGTTGGTTGAGTTTGATCTGATATTCACTCTTCTCCGTCAGAAAAGTATTGCCGAATGAACATTTGTAGGCAAACAGCTTTATCGAACCAATGGATATGGTTTGACTGAATCGATTTATTGTTGTTAATACGAGCGTGGAAGGCCTAAGTGTTGGCCGAGTAAAGCTTTTGATAGTAACACTTAATGTCTCTCATGATTCCTTTTGGTGAGATGCATAAATGTTGGGAGATCTTTGAATAAGGCCAGTTTTGTGCACGAAGAGCAATAGCCATGGCGAGCCGCTTCTCTCGCCATTCATACATTGATCCCAAGGAGTATGAAAATCGCATTTGAGTTCTGAGTCATGGATCACTTTTATACCCTGCATGCATAAGTGACAAAGAACAAACCGTACGGAGCGAGGTTCAGGTGATACAGGGAAGATGCACAAGAAGGGTGCCGGAACGACGTCTTAGACCCGTTACAGAAGTGCTTTGGTCTTTGTCGATAAACGCTCAAAAGATACAGAGTCCAAAAGATGTGCGCCCATGTAAAATACGTACAGACTTAAATGTGCTGTATTTGACAATGCTTAGTACTGGATAATACGACGGCAAAAAGCTATGTAAACACCAACAGTATTGGATTGTTGATGAGGACTAGCTTCGAGAAGCCATCTCATTCAAATCATGCAGTCCTATGGGAATCCATCAGTCACATACGACTGGTGGGCAGGTAATTCTGGTGTAGCGAAACGATCAGGGTCATTTATTGCGGCACACGCTGCCCATGCCGGCCTCATCATGTTTTGGGCAGGTGCATTTACTCTGTTTGAGCTAGCTCACTACGACCCATCGATTGCTCTTGGTGAGCAAGGTCTCATTTTGCTGCCCCATCTGGCGGGATTAGGTTTTGGCTACGACGGGGTTGGAACACAGCTAGATCAACAGCCCTACATCGCGATTGCAGCCTTTCACCTGGTTTCATCTGCAGTGTTGGGAGCTGCAGGCCTATGGCACACGCTTCGCGCACCCAAAGACTTGGGTGAAGCAGAGGGACGAGCCAAGAAGTTTGACTTTGCCTGGGACGACCCGAAGAAACTCAGCTTCATTCTTGGCCATCACCTAATCTTTCTCGGTTTAGGTGCCATTGCCTTCGTGGAATGGGCCAAGCATCATGGAATTTATGATGCTGCTCTGGGAGCAGTAAGAACTGTTGAACCAAACATTGATTTGGGGATGGTTTGGGGTTATCAGACCAACTTCCTTTCAATTTCCAGTCTTGAAGATGTGATGGGTGGCCATGCGGTATTGGCCTTTGCTTTGACCATCGGTGGTGTATGGCACATCATCAGTTCTCCTTTTGGGCCATTTAAAAAGGTTCTGATTTTCAATGGGGAGTCAATTCTTTCCTATTCATTGGCCGGTCTAGCACTGATGGGTTTTGTGACTGCCATTTGGTGTGCACAGAATACAACTATTTATCCGGTTGAGCTGTATGGGGAACCTCTGAAACTTCAGTTTGCCTTTTCACCCTATTTTTCTGATACTGCTCAGCTAACAGGGGATGCACATACTGCGCGTGCATGGTTGGCGAATACCCATTTCTACCTAGGCTTCTTCTTCCTTCAAGGCCATTTTTGGCATGCTCTACGTGGGATGGGCTTTGACTTCAAAAAAGTTGGTCAAGCACTCGACAACCTTGGGGAAAGTAAAGTTAGCTAATCGCGCCATCGATCCTCTGCCTCGAGATGTGATCACACTCAGGCGTCATACTCTGAAGTCCCCCTAGCAGAAGGGGGATTTTTTTTGGGTAGCCATAGGATTAAATATCACACAATAACGTGTCGAAAATCATCTCTCTTCGTATCGCATCAAAGCGAATGTTAGCTGTGTCTGGATAAATTAACTTGAAATAGATAGCACGATGAAGCTTAAGCAACTGATTTCGATGGGAGCCCTGGGTTTGCTTATCGGGGGATGTTCCTTGAACAATCATGCTGATACACAGACAGAGCTCTCTAGCGAGCAGTTAATTGATTTGATCCAGGATGGTGGATACATTCTTTATATTCGCCATGCTCAAACAACTGAGGACTGGGCTGATCAAGCATCACCACAGTTAGATATTGATGATTGTTCCACTCAGAGGAAGTTAAGTTCACAAGGAATCAATCAGGCAAAACAGATCGGAGAAGGAATCAAATTCCATGCAATCCCAGTAGAGTCTGTACAAACAAGTGAATACTGTAGAGCATGGAAAACCGCTGAGCTTGCATTTGGTCAATATCAGAAAACAGATCAACTTAATTTCCTGCCTTGTGAGATATGTAATCAAGATCAAATATCTCAATATAAGCAACGAGTCGACCCCCTACTGAATCAAGCGCCAAGTGTTGGAAAGAATATTGTTTTAGTCGGACATGATGATCCTTTTGAAGCCTCAACTGGAATCTATCCTGAGCCAATGGGAGTGACCTATGTCATTAAGCCGATTCCCAATCAAACCCCTCAAATCATAGGCAAACTTACAGCTGAAGAATGGGTTATTCAATGAATTATAAGCGCTCTACTACCATTCCAAATAAACCACAAATCGTTGATGTGTACCTTTCTTCAGTTACAGCACAAGTGATCAACGAAACTGATCTTCATTGGTTAGAAAGCAACCAATGGGAAGACAGTTCAGACAAGAAACTTGTCGACAAGCTCTTGTCAGAGGTTCGTTCTGGCTTGATCAAAGTTACCACAAGAACCAAGGCCAAGGACTATTCAAACTTTTACCAATGAATTCCTATAGTCAACTCAAGGCAAAATTACTTCAAAAACCCATAGAACTGCTATGGATTGATCTACAGCCAAGTCTTAAACCTTTTAGCAAACGTTTATCTTGCGAACTGGCCACTATTAATCATATTGTCAGACGCTGGGAGTTTCATCAAGAGCCTGACGAATATTGCACTACGCAACTGATCGAATCCTATCTACTTGAAGAACTGCGCAAAAACAAGGATGAAAAGCCAGTTTTGATCGGCCATGGCATCAGTGGCCTCTTTGCTAGCAATTTTGCTGCTAAACATCCTGACCTTGTTGATGGATTGATTCTTATTTCAGTTGACACAAAGACCTCTAACTATTGGTTTTCTCATTATTATCAAATGAGAAATCTATACGAAAACCTTGAGCGCCAACAGGTTATTAATCATTTGGTGCCAATGTTGCTTGGTAGTGACAATCGAGTGGATCATCAAAAAATAAGTGGTTTATTCCTCAATACACTCGATAAGGAATACTGCAAAGGCTCAGTCCTTAAGCCTATTAATATGGAATCGATTCAGATCCCCCAAAACCTACCTGTTCTGGTACTAGTTGGTGATAAAGACTTTGTCGTTGACCGACAGTCAGAGCAGCGCTGGCAAAATTTACTCAAAAGTGGAGACAGATTTGCTTTTATTGAAGACGGATATCACTTCCCTCAGCTTTTCAAATCGAGACAATGTGCATCAGAAATTGAACGATTTCTGATGATGACATGCAATTTATCAATCCCTAACACACTCACTCTTTTGGCAGGCTAATGATGGATTCATTTGATTACGATGTCATCATTATTGGTGGAGGGCCAGCGGGTTGTAGTTGTGCATTGTACACATCCCGATCATCACTGAAAACACTGATTCTCGATAAAAATCCTGGTGCTGGAGCATTGGCAATTACACATAAAATTGCAAACTATCCAGGTGTTAAAACTAGTATTTCAGGTTTAAATCTGCTTGAGATGATGCGTGAGCAGGCTATTCAATATGGAGCAGAGTACAAAGTTGCTCAGGTCTATGGAGTTCAACTAGATGAAGACTATAAATCAGTCTTCACTCCTGATGGTGTCTATCGGGGTAAGGTTCTTGTTTTGGCGACTGGAGCGATGGCTCGGGAGAAGACCTTTGAGGGAGAGGAAGCCTACCTTGGTAGAGGCATCAGCTACTGCGCAACATGTGATGCTGCCTTTTTCAAGCAACAGGATGTGGCTGTGTATGGTTCAAACCAAGAGTCGATTGATGAATCTCTCGTGTTGGCGAAGCTTGTTAAGCAACTGTACTGGATTCAACCTTCTAAACCCTCAAATAAATTAAATAATATCGATACTTTGACTGACAAGGCTAATGTTTCTGTTTTAAAACGTACCAGCCTCGTCTCTATTCAAGGCAATTCAGAGGGAATACAGTCGTTAATGTTATACGAGAAATCAAACTCACGCAAATTCGAGCTCAGTATTGATGGTGCTTTTATTTATGCTGACGGAACAAAACCGATTATCGATTTTTTGCATGGCCAAATTCCATTGGATCAATTTGGTGGAGTAAAAACAGATGCAGAATTGAAAACAGAGATGGATGGGGTTTGGGCAATTGGTGATATCCGTAATACACCTTTCAAGCAAGCTGTAGTGGCCAGTTCTGATGGCTGTATAGCGGCTATGTCGATTGATAAATACCTCAATACCCGAACCGATTTCAAGGTCGACTGGGTTCACCGATAATAGAGGTGGGCAGGAAATATTGTTCCTGCCCTGCTCTATCACAAGGATGATTTTATTTGTCCGACCCAGTTCTGTAGTCTTTCATCTGATAGATCAGGCTCATTGTCCTCGTCAATAGGAAGACCACAAAACTTCCCATCAACCACACTTTTAGAGGCATTATATGTATAACCATCAATATCTACTTTGCCGACTATATTTGCCCCAGCGGCTAAAAATGCTGTATACAGCTCTTCCATAGCATCGCAGAAAAAGTCGGAATACGAAGAGGAGTCTCCTAGGCCTACGATGGCTACTGTTTTACCAGCAAAGTCCATATTTGGAATTTCGGTAACATGTTCATCCCATGATGTGCCGGAACGACCTTCATCTGCACCCGTATTCCATGTTGGTACGCAGCAGATTAATGATTCAGCATTCACAAGTTCGTCTGCGGACCCGAGATCATCCACATCTTTGGCTTCCGAACCGGGTAGTAGTTCTTTTAGACGGTCAGCGATATCTTCTGTTTTACCAGTGGACGTTGCGAAGAAAATTGTGGGGCTCATGAAAAAGCAATCTGAACACTTTTATATTGAACCGTCATGCGCTTCAGCGCCTTGATCAATGAGCGTCAAGAGGGTGATTTTTTATTCACGCTTCGAACTCATAATTGCTCACTCGTATTGGCAATACCATTACTTGAAGGACGGAAAAATGACAACGTTTCTTCGAGGCCAATAGTCCGGATTAACTGAAGCCAATTGTTGCGTTCCTTTGTATTTGACTCGATATGGTCTATGAATTCCTCGAGCTGTGAATTCGACCATCGTGGCATAGGGATCACCTTTTCGGCTCTCATGGAATTAACCCTGCACATCGCCATTCAAATGGATTTGGTCTCAATACTGTTGTAGTGAATGATTCGATGCTTTGTAGCGTGTGCACGTGAGTGCCCTCTGCAATTGTGCGTCTGTTTCGGTTTTGGTTGTTGATCGAATATTGATCGACTTGCTGACTATTTTTGAGATTGAATGCTTATTGAGGCTTCTAATATGTTTGGCTCTGGATTAATTTAATCGCTGCGATTCCTTATAACCGCTAAGTACGCCTGAAATGGCTGATGGTTATTGCAGTTTCTGCTGCTCTATCAATCTTCCCGGGATCTGATCTCGTTGGTTCCCTATTTTTCCTTTCTTGAGTAATCGCTACTGATTGATGTTCCACGGGCCACTTTCATCGTACCTATTGTTTCAAGTGCAATAGGTTGAAACTCGTTGAACCAACGATCAACGGCTTCTCGTTCTTCTTCTTCGCATCGTGCCAGGAATTCTATAAGGCGTAGATCCATCGTGTTTATGGGGTCTCTCAATAGGATGCCTTGCCCTGTCGGAACTTGATGTCAGCTCCATACCAAAGCTTGTTTTATTTGATCCTCACATGCGTAGCCAAGTGATTCTATTACCGCGTCTATACGATCGAAAGAAATTATTCACTCTGTCAAACCATTGATTCTTTTGATGATTGGCAAAATGCAGGCTGTTTATTGGCTCTATTTTTGATTTGTAAGATTTTGACCAGAAAGACTCTCGCTGATCCAATCCTTGTCTCTGAATTGATTGTGATTGTTGACACCAGAGACTCATTTTTCGGGTTGTACTCATTCCAATGATCTTCCTTAGTCACTTATGTTGTTAGTGATAAGTTTGCCGGCCTTTTTGTGCGATATCACTGTATCCCAGGTGGCAGAGAGGAAGCCATCACCTCTCTGACCCGGGTGAATCAAGGTGTCGACCACCCCAGAGTCTTGATGACTTTATCGGTGATGGAGTCATTGGGTGGAGGATAGGATCTTCTTCTTCTGCTTATTTTTTTATTTTGTTTGTGATCAATGATGCTCCCCGTTCGTGCTAATGGTGCTTCATCGTTGCTCCTTATTTGTCGGATTGTATTGCCGCTGATGTTCGTCGCCGCGTTGGTGATGCAATGTAGTTCATCTGTTTGCTTGTTTGTTGAATTGGTGTGCCGTTGATCCTCTCTCTGTCATCAGTTCACCTCACTCGAGCTGTTTAGACCACTGTTGATCCTTTTCTTTTTCTTTAAGCATGTGCTTGGCCGCTGATCAGGCGATGCATCGAGAGAATACTGTGATTGGCAGGCAAGCTCTACGTCAATCCAACATAATCGTCTCTCTGCTTACCCGTCATCAGCAGCCTAAATGTTCCTCTCTCTCGCTCTCGTTATCTGCGCATTCATCGGAGCGACTGAAATCTCAGCAGAACAGACTGTGTCAGGTTTCATTCTTTTCATTGCGTCTTGTTCTTGTGATCACGCCTCCCATTGTAAAGGTGGCTGGCATCATACTTGTTATTTCCTGCTTACCTCGTCACCCCCCTATTGGATCGATCATTCTTGTGGCCTTGGCTGCTTTTTTGTCTCGTCAACCATCAAGTCATTGTCTCGCAGCATTTTTGACATCGTGGCCTGTTGTTTGGTTGCTCTCCGTCGCATCATTTTGTGTTCATCACCCCTTTATCCGATGAACAATCATTCGGGTTCAGGGCGAGCATCTCTGAGCCTGTCTTGGTGAGTAGAGAAGAGTTGCTCGTGCTCTTCTCTGCTTTCCTTGCTGCAGTGATTCGACTGGATTGTTCGCTGCATTCTTTCCTGGTCACGCAAGTTGTCGTCGTCATCTGCTTCTGCTCTTTGATGTTCTGTTGGATCCACGCAGCTTGGGCATGATCTGTTTCACCCATTCAGCCATCAGGTTCTGGGTTGTGCTGGTGGAAATTTCCAAGCCCCCACCAGCCCAACAACCGTCCACCCGAGGAGCCTGAGGGGAAGCCATCACCCCTCAGTCCCGGATCAACCCAAAGGGACGACCTCCCTTGAGTCACCTCTACTTTCTTCGGTCAATGATGCGTTTCGCTCCGCAATGAGTCGGCCTGTGGTGATCAGTGGCTCATTCTTGTTGTCACCAATGCTTCTGATCGGATTGTTTCTCTCCTTTGGGCCCTGTTGGCCTACACCTGATCAGCAATGTTGTTAGAGAGACTCGAGCATGATGTTCTCCTGTTTCGCTTGATAGTCGATTTGTTCGCTCTTCTACTTGCTTGCCATCTTCCGATTGGTTTGAATACTATTGTTGCTTGTCTTTGCTCATCATTATCTTCTTCTTCTTGCTTTTGAATTAAGTATGGATCTAACGTGTCGCTAGGAGAGTATTTTGATGCTCCTGCTGGCCCTGTCTGTTGCCTTTATCCGCGGTGATAGGGGCTTCCTGATTGGATTGCTTTGGCTCTGAACAGCTGTTCCAGTAAGAGCAATCGGGCCAGGTCGTGTGGAAAAGTCATGGGTGATAAGGACAGCCTCCATGTGGCCGACTGCTTGAGCTGTTGTGTGAGCCCATCCGCACCACCAATCACAAAGGCAAGTCGTTCCGATCCGTACCGCTCAAGTTGTGCGGCGAAATTCACAGAATCAAACCTATCTCCTTCTTCCGCCAGCATCACTGTGGTCTCATCGGGTTTCAGGGCTTGGCGTATGCACTCAGCCTCCTTCTCTGGGGTGCTGTCCCGTAGTTCGGTCACAGTCAGGCCCGGAAGCCGTTTGAGGTAGATCGAGATCCCCTCCTGAACCCATGCCTTGCGAACCTTCCCCACGGCCAGGATTCGGCATCGGCTTGGGTTCAAGACTCGTCCTCGTCGTCTTCCAATAAGAGTTGTCCGAACGTCACATACAGGCTTTCCTCTTCGCTGCCTGGAGGCGCTGTTAACTGGCGGGGCCGTGTATTTTTACCCTTTTTGTTCTCTCCTCTGGAGCCTTTCGTGAGCTCTTCCATTGCTTGAGATGGATCTTGACCACCACTTTCATTACCGTGTTGTGCTGACGATCGATCCTTGCGTCGACGCTCTTCATCCTTCTTTTGTTCGGCCTTTTTTAGCCGTGCCATTAGATGTTCAGGAACGTTTCCGTCATTGCTGACCTTCATTAGCTCATGAAAGAGCAGTTCGGGATCGTCTTCCGTCTCGACACGATGCCGTTTGGGGTTTGATTTGGAATCTGGCGCAGTCTTTTGCTGTGGTGCGTCAAGTGGCTGTGGCAACTCTCGACCGAGTTGCCGTAATCGTTCCAAGCTACGGGGGTCAAAGCTCATCAGCAGCCAAGCGTGTCGCGTGTCTCGCGCCCAGTGACGGGATTTGTTCCCTCTGCTGCTGCGCAGAGGGATTTCAGCACATCCCCACGCACAGGCACGTTGGTGAAATCAGCACCGCTGATTTTGACGTTGATAAACCTTGTATTGAAGGCAAAGGCGTCTTCGAGCACAGCATTGGTGAGGTCAGTGCCTTCCAGTACTGCTGAATCGAGAGTGGCGTCTCGTAGGTTGCTGTTGCTGAAGTCGGCATCCTGCAACTTGGCTCCGTAGAGGCTGGCCCCTTGCAAATTGCTTCCAGACAAGTTTGCCTCCCTCAGATTGGTGAGGTTAAAGGTCACTCCCTGCATGTCACGATCGGCAAAGTCAGCCCCGATCAAGACCTGTTTGGCATAGTCCATCGCGGCTTCAGCAGGAGCCAGCGGCAGGGTGATCACCAGGACTAGTGCGATCAAGGCGTTCAGCAGCTGTCGACACATCGGGGGATGGTATGCACCCGTCAAGCCTAGGCCGCTTCCGCATTCAGGCGGGCAGGTTTTGGTTCGGTCCATCAGCGGTTGTTGGTGATCGGGCCATTGGCTTCTTGATTGCTTGTACGAGTTTGTCGAGATGTTCCTCCCTGGCATCCCAAAGTTCGATGAAGGCTGGTGCGATGCAATCGTTCATCACAACTACCCGTTGCTCTCGACAAATCTGCTTCAAGATCGCATCGACGTCATCACGACCTGGCAGATCAATGGTTCTGATGCCGTCATCTTCCATCTCGACAGGCCATGCATTGGTGATGGGAAGCCAGACCAGTAGATCTAAGTGCTGGATTGATTCTCTTGCATGCGGCAACATATCTGTCACAAAGTTGTTGCTGATGTCACTTGTTTTGCAGTTTGCAGTGTATTGAGAGTATGCAATCTCATCAACTGGCCACCGATCAAGCATGACGCAATCCGTGCGGTTTTGTTTGGTATTGATTCGACCAGTTCTGTAATACAACTGGGCGCCGTTGTCTAGTTTGCTGCATTGATCGCGACATCCAATCTTGTAGCCCTCGTGATCTCGTGCACGGTAAGGCTCTTCTTTTCTGGCGTTATGGGCATGACGGTTGACCTAGTCACGCACAAAGGTCACTTCGTTCTGGGAATGAGTACCACTGATTGCAATATGCATCCTGTTTCATTCCTATCATTTCTTTCTAGTGGATCATTCGTGTGATCAATCGATCGAATCCATTGATTGGGATTTGTCGTCAAGCGGTTTCTAGTTGCTCGTCCCAGCAATCAACTGATCTTCGTCTCTTTTGCTCTTCGTGCTTGTGGTCTGAGTTGGTGGCTGTCGTCCTCGCGTTCTCTTGGCACTGTTTTGCTTGTCACCATGGATTCTGGTTGGTCAGTGTCGATCTCTTGAAGAGGGCTTGGCCCTGATCAACATTTTCTCGATTGAACGTGTTCTGGCATCGGCGATGGGGAATGGTTCTGATCAGCGATGACCTGTCTGCCATGTGCTATCCCCGTTTGAGCTTGGATCCTGGCCTTTGGGCTGAACGACACACCCGCGATCTGTTGCTTGCAAGTGGCTGGTGTTGTTTGGATCAGCGCTGGCGTTGTCATTACGGAGAAATCGATCTCCTCATGGTCAAATCCTCAGGTCTGAAACAGCGCTTGTTAGTGGTCGAAGTCAAAGGTCGAAGTCGCTGTGGTCGTGATGCTTGGGGTCTGTCTTCGTTGACTGCCAACAAGCGTCGGAGACTGATTCGGGCTGTTGACTGTTGGCGACAGGCTCATCCCTGGAGTGATGACTTCTTGCTCGAGCTGATCTTGGCCTTGGTTCCCCTTCCGCCTGCTCATGGTCCCGTTCGCTGGATCCCTGTAATGGACATGACGCCTGTCCATCCTTCCCCTTGATCCTTCAGGCTGGGGTGATGAGTTTCTCTGGTCACACCGCTCGAAAACGCTTCGGTCAGCACTGGCTTCGTGATGCACGCGTGCTCGATCACATCCTTGAGGCCTCTGACCTCAGCGCTGAGGACCGGGTGTTGGAGGTCGGGCCTGGTCGGGGCGCTCTCAGTGAACGCTTGCTCAGTTCCCCTGCTGCTGCGGTCCATGCAGTGGAGCTTGATCGTGATCTTGTCGCAGGCCTGCGTGAGCGCTTTGGCGAGCATTCTCGGTTTTCGCTTTGTCAGGGGGATGTGCTCAACGTCCCGCTCACCTTTCCCGACGGACGGGCTGCCACCAAGGTGGTCGCCAATATTCCCTACAACATCACTGGGCCGTTGCTGGAGCGTCTCGTCGGTCGCCTCGATCGTCCCCTGAAAAGTCCTTACAAACGTCTGGTCCTGCTGATCCAGAAGGAAGTGGCCGAACGCATCCGGGCTCGTCCTGGCGATCGCAATTTCAGTGCATTGAGTGTGCGCATGCAATTGCTTGCGCGTTGTACGACGGTTTGCCCTGTCCCCCCGCGCTGTTTCCAGCCACCCCCGAAGGTTCAGTCGGAGGTGATTCAGATCGATCCGTTGCCGGCGGATCAACAACCCGAACCTGCTTTGGCGATCCGTGTGGATCGCTTGTTGAAGCAGGCCTTCCTTTCCCGTCGCAAGATGCTTCGCAACACCTTGACTGGGATCTGTCCTCCTGATCAACTCCAGGACCTCGCCAGCGCAGCTGGCTTCAATTTGCAGCAGCGGCCCCAGGAGCTGGCACCGTCTGTTTGGATCGAACTGGCGAGGGGTTTGAATCAGGCCCACTCCCCAGCTTGATCGGATGACGGCCACCGTTCGCGTTACCGCTCCCGCCAAGATCAACTTGCACCTTGAGGTGCTTGGTTTGCGAGACGACGGCTTTCATGAGTTGGCGATGGTGATGCAAACCATCGACCTGGTTGATCAACTCACCTGCCACAACACTTCTGATGGTCTGATTCACCTCAGTTGCGATGTGGACGGTCTCAGTACGGGGAACGACAACCTGATTGTTCGAGCTGCGGAGCTTCTGCGCAGTCGTTCAGGTTTTAACGAACTTGGTGCAACGATCCATCTGACCAAGCGCATCCCAATTGGTGCGGGTTTGGCTGGTGGATCCAGCGATGGTGCCGCTGCCCTGGTTGCCCTCAATACCCTCTGGGGTTTGGGTCACAGCCGCCAGAGCCTGGAATCCTTGGCCGCTGAGCTGGGCTCCGATATGCCCTTTTGCATCGCCGGCGGGACCCAGCTCTGCTTCGGCCGAGGCGAGGTGTTGGAAGCCTGCACGTCGTCTGTTGCCCCGATGGGTGTCGTGTTGGTGAAGGATCCGAGTGTCAGTGTCTCGACCCCTTGGGCTTACGGCGAATGCAAGCGACAGCGTGGCGACGCCTATCTCCAAAGTGAGAGCGCTTTTGAACAACGACGTCAGCGATTGAGACATGCAGATTGGCTCAGGCCATTGCGGCCTGATCTGCCGCCGCCGCTCCAGAACGATCTCCAGATGGTGGTGGCACCCCAAACCACTTCCGTTCGCACAGCTCTTGATCTGCTCTCCTCCCTCCCAGGCCAATTGCGGGTGGCGATGAGCGGTTCCGGACCCAGTTGTTTTGCCCTCTTCGTCGACCGTGAAGCCGCTGACAGGGCCCTCGAACACCACCGTCAAGCCTTGGCTGATGCTGGTTTAGAGGTTTGGAGTTGTTCGTTGCAGGCTGGGGGAGTCAAGCTGGCCCCATGAGTAGTCAAGACACCCCAGCACAGGAGACCAAGCCCCTCAGCGACGCTTCAACTTCGTCTGCCACGGAAGCGACGACCCAACGGCGAAAGGGCCCCCTCAGCTTTCTCTCCGGTTCCATCACCAGCCTTCTGTTGGCCTGGCTTTGTTTTGGCCTCAGCAAGAACATGGTGCTCTATTTCGCTGCCCACTCCCCCCATCTGAGTTCACCGATTGGTCAGAACATTGCCACTGCTCTGAAGACTCTGCTCACAGGAATGTCTTTCCTGGCAACGTTCAGCTTTGCGTTCATCGGTTTAGGACTGTTTCTCGTGTTTCTTCGCAGTCTTTTCACAGGTGAGCAGGCAGATGGTGCCTAGGGTTTGCCCATTGAGCTGTCTGGGCTGTTCCAGGCGTTGATTGGATGACACCCCACG
>Ga0189288_10337_pt1 | contig 19097 bp, 14 predicted proteins | sample UW105minimetaG_FD_130316 | JGI IMG/M metagenome (GOLD analysis project Ga0189288, IMG submission 130316) | Marine microbial communities from the Costa Rica Dome - UW105 mini metaG | ecosystem: Environmental > Aquatic > Marine > Oceanic > Photic zone | place: Costa Rica: the Eastern Pacific... | reverse complement strand
GGCTTCATCAGGCTCCCCTGAAAGGCGCTTTAGTGCTTGGCGCAGGTTGGCCGTGGCCTGTGGGTAGAGGCGTTTGCGTAGTTGCACAGAGGCGAGTTCATAGAGCCGGCCAGCATCTTTCGACGTTGCAGCACCCTCTTGCTCAAACTGGATCAGGCTGAGCTCATCCCTGCGGGTTCGAAGCAGCTGTCGACCGACCACAATGGCAACGATCGCGAGCAACACGATCAGACCCAGCAGATAGGTCTGTGGGAGGAGTCCATCCATCACGAGCAACTCCTCCTCTCAGTTCAATGGTTCGGCGTTTGATTCAGCTTTTTGCTGCTGTCACCACATTGGTGAAGCTGCCGGGATCAGCTACGGCCAGTTGGGCCAGCATCTTGCGGTTCAGCCGCACATCGGCCTTCTTGAGGCCGCCGATTAGACGGCTATAGCTCATGCCGTTGAGACGTGCAGCAGCGTTGATCCGTGCAATCCAGAGGCGACGGAAGTCACGCTTGCGACGACGACGGTCGCGATAGGCGTTACACAGCGCCTTCATCACGCGCTGGTTGGCGGTGCGGAAGAGGGTGCCGTTGCTGCCACGGAAACCACGGGCAAGGCGCAGGATCTTGTTACGGCGCTTGCGGGCAACGTTGCCTCTTTTAACGCGGGCCATGGATCAGGGGAGTCAGTAAGGGAAACAGTTCGGGTTCGCGACGAGCGAGCGCAAGCTCGATCAGGCGTAAGGCATCATCAGGGCCACACGTTCCTCATCGGTGCGGTCCACAACGGCTTTGGTGCCCAGGTGGCGCTTCAGCTTCGGGCTCTTGTGATCCAGAAGGTGATTGTGGAAGGCACGACGACGCATGAATTTGCCAGTACCTGTTGCTTTGAACCGCTTGGCGGCTGCTTTGCGGGTCTTCAGCTTGGGCATGTCTCTGGCAGCACGTGGCACAAACGACAACAATACGCCCTCATCCTCCCCCAGCCAATGAACCGCTTAGGACGCGTCCTGTCGCTGGGGGTCATCACCCCTTGTGTGCTGGTGGTGAGTGTGATCTGCGGTGGTTGTCGGGCCCAGGAGGCGGCGGTCTCCCCTGGGCCCGACAAGCCTGTCATCCCCACGCATCGTCCTGTGCCAGCGCCGCCCCAGGCGTCTGGGAATCGTCTTTGGGTTGCCCTTGACGATCACCTTGGACGGGGCACAAAGCGTGATCAGTCCGCTCCGACATTGACGCTTCGCAGTGCTGGGGCTTCCCCACTGGTGCTCCGAGATGGCAACGCTTCGGGGGTCTCCCAGCCACTAGCGACTGCTCCAAACCTCTCGATCAGTTGGCGGTTGGAGCCGCTTGCTGAGCCCGTCAAGGTGTCCCGTTTAGTGGCGGGGCCTTACGCCAGTTTCGAGACCGCCGATCGGGTGGCACAGCGGTGGCGTCAGCAGGGCGTTCAGGCGTTGGTCGCCCATCCGGGTGAGTGGGAGGTCTGGGCTCCAGAGACTGCTTCTGTGCTGGAGGGAGTTGCGACCCGTCCTTGGCGCAACACGATCACTTCAGTGGTTCGTCCGGTACTGGAGGGCATCGATGGCGACCTCAAGACCCTTGCTGGGCCCTTGTTGCTCGAGGCCCCCGATGGTTTGAGCTGGAAGGGTGGTGTGATGCAGGGGCCATTCCGGCTGCAGCCAGATGCCTACGGCAGCTGGACGCTGCTTGAGCAGGTACCACTGGAGCGTTACCTCGAGGGTGTGGTGCCCCATGAGATTGGGGCTGGTTCGCCGGAGGCGGCTTTGCAGGCTCAGGCCGTCCTGGCCCGCACATGGGCGCTGGCCAATAGCCATCGTTTTGGCATCGACGGCTATCACCTGTGCAGTGACACCCAGTGCCAGGTCTATAGCGATCCCCGCGATGCCGGTTCAGCGGTGCGACAGGCCATTAAGGCCACGACTGGTCAGGTGTTGCAGTGGAACGGCAAACCGATCAGTGCTGTTTATCACGCCTCCAATGGTGGTGTGATGGCCTCGGCGCCTGAGGCGTGGGCGATGGCTCCCGCTGCTTACCTGCAGGCTCAAGCCGATGGTGACCAGGGCTGGCTTGATGCCGTTGTGCTGCCGTTGAACGATGCCGATGCCGTGAGCCGTCTTGTTCAGGCTGGTCGTGGTGCTTATGGGGCTGGTCATCCGTTATTCCGCTGGACGCGGACCTATACGGCATCTCAGCTTGAAAGGGCCTTGGCCTCTCAGTCCCCTGGTGTTGTGCAGGACGTAGCGGTGGTGAAGCGTGGCCCTAGTGGGAGGGTTCTGACCCTGCGCATTGAGGGCGATGGGCCAGGTTCCCCTGTGGATCTGCGTCTTGATGCCATTCGCCGCACCTTGCGGCGGCTGCCCAGCACTCTGTTCACACTCGAAACCAGTGGAGAGGGAGTTTGGCGCTTCAACGGCGGTGGCTTCGGCCATGGGGCCGGACTGTCCCAGGCCGGGGCCATTGATCTGGCCTCTCGGGGATGGTCGGTGCAGCGCATTCTTCAGCACTACTACCCGGGAGCGACCCTGGCACCGCTAGCCCCATAGGGAGCGCCGCTTAGAGTCCCGCTATTCCGCGAAGTGCGATGGCCGTGGCGGCAGTGACTGGTGATCACCGACGCGGCAAGTCAGCCCTGTTCCTTGTGGCCTGCGGCTGGGCGGGGGCAGCACCCCACTGGTTGGATCCTCTGCGCAGCCTGGCGCCAGCGGTCACCTTGGCACTGCTGCTGGGGGGTTACGGCCTTCGCACCGTGCTGCGCAGTCGTGATCAGCCCTGTGCTCCGGGCGCTGATCCAGATCGAGAGGATGATTCTCTGGATTTGCCCGCAGTGGATGTGGTGGTGGCCGCCCGGGATGAGGAAGCAGTAGTCACCAGGTTGGTGGAGCGTCTTACTGCCTTGCGCTATCCCAAGGAGCGCCTTTCGCTCTGGGTTGTGGATGACGGCAGTGAGGATCGCACCGGCCTCTTGCTCGATGACCTCAAGCAGCAGCATCCTCAGTTGCAGGTGATTCATCGCAAGCGCGGTGCAGGTGGAGGAAAGTCGGGCGCGCTCAACACCGTGCTTCAGCAGCTCAAGGGCGATTGGATGTTGGTGCTGGATGCTGATGCGCAGCTCCAGAACGATGTGTTGGAGCGCTTGCTGCCTTTTGCGCTTCGTGGCCGCTGGGCTGCCGTGCAGTTGCGTAAAGCGGTCACGAACGCCCAGCAGAGTTGGCTCACGAGGGTGCAGGCGATGGAGATGGCTCTCGACGCTCTTTTGCAGCAGGGTCGGCTCCGGGGCGCCGGCGTGATGGAGCTTCGCGGTAACGGGCAGTTGCTTCAGCGCAGCCGACTTCAGGCCTGTGGCGGCTTCAACGAAGACACAGTCACTGACGATCTCGATCTCAGCTTTCGGCTTCTGACCGATGGCGCCCCTGTGGGTTTGCTCTGGGACCCCCCAGTCCAGGAGGAGGCGGTGGAATCGCTCCCGGCCCTGTGGAAGCAGCGTCAACGTTGGGCTGAAGGTGGGTTGCAGCGTTTCTTTGATTACTGGCCGAAACTCACCTCTGGATCGCTGAGTGCTGGTCAGAAGCTCGATCTGGCCTGTTTCTTTTTGCTCCAGTACGTGTTGCCCTTGCTGTCGTTTGCGGATCTGGTCACGAGCCTGATCCTGCGCACGATGCCGGTGTACTGGCCTCTCTCAATCGTTGCGTTCAGCGTGTCGGGTTTGGCGTATTGGCGTGGTTGTCGCAGGTTGAGCGAGGGCCCTGAGCTTCCTCGGCCCGGGTTGCTCAACTTGCTGCTTGGGATCGCTTATCTGGGTCATTGGTTTGTCGTGATTCCCTGGGTCACGCTGAAGATGGCCCTGTTCCCGAAGCGATTGGTGTGGGCCAAGACCAGTCATCGCGGCGAGGCACCGGCTTAATCTAAACAATCAAGTTTGAGCCACTTATGGCTTTTGCTTGTTGATTGCTTCGTTGAAATAGATGTCGCTTAAAGCTTTATTTGGGGCAACGCATATTTCTTTTGCCGGAAGGAGTTATTGAGTCTGATTTGCTTCTCTTTTCTAGTTGCGGTTTGAATTAGCTGTCCAGGTCAGCATCGACGACTTGGCCATTGAAGAAGTCAGCGAAGCGCTTCACTTTGTCGTCCATTGGTGAGCGCATTGGAGGTTGGCCTGGTGGATTAGCGGTTGGCTGCCCCTGCTCCTGCGTCGGTGCAGCTGTCTGGGGTAGCTGAGGCGATGGTGGTGTGCCTGCTGTCGTTGTTGCTGGTGGTGAACCCGTCGGTGTAGTCACGGGCGTTGGCATGGATCCGGTTTGGGGCTGGGACTGAGCAGGAGGCGGAGCGGGGATGGCAGCAGTGGACTGCAAAGCAGGCGGTTGGGTGGGCGCTGAGAGGGTTGGTGCTGCACTCCTGGCTTGTGCCCGTGCCGGCGTTGGCGCGGAAGCAGGTGGGGCGGCACCGGGGGCTGCTGTTGCTGGGGTGATGACACCAGCGTGGTTCTCCAGCACCAGTTGGCGGTTGCCGCCGCAGGCCCTGGCGATGGCCTGCTCCAGCAAGGTGGCACGGCTTTGCACCATGCCCATCCAGTTTCCGGCTACCTGCACCACGGCCCGATGCGAATCCATCCGCACCAATTGAGCCTGCTGGGAGAGCAGCATCCGCGTGGAGGGCAATTCCAGGCTGGCCAGGATCTGCTGCCAGAGCTCGGGCAGGTTGGTGCTTGTGGCACCGGAAGCAGCACTGGCAGTCTCGTCTGGGCTCGTCTGCTCTGCTTCCAGATCGGTCGCTGGTGCTGCAGTGGTGGCAGCTGGGCCGGTGGGAGGTAAGGACACCGAAGCGGTTGTTGGGGCCGCAGCTGTTTCAGTTGGGGGTGCTGGCGCAGCTGAGGGAGGTGGAGCCGCCACTGCAGTCGCTTCGCTGGGCACGGGAACTGAAGCTGCAGCAGGGTGTGCAACGGCAGCAGCTTGTGCAGTTGTTTTCAGTGCTGCGGCAGCTGGGGCTGGAGTCTGTGCTGCAGCTTGAGGCATGGTGGCCATGCCTTTGGCGGCAACGGGTTCGGCTTCGGCCAGCAGGCCCATCAGCAAGACTTCCAGCCACAGCCGGGGTTGCACGCTCAGACGCAGTTGCTGTTCGCTGCCTCGTAAGCGCGCTTGCCAGTGCAGTAACCGTTGCCTCCCGATTCGTTGCGCCAGATCGGGCAGCTGCGCACGGAACTGGGGCGACACACTGGTGAGCTCCGGACGATCCGGCGCAGCTGCCATCAGCACCAGGTCCCGAAGGATGCCGGCCAGGCCTTGCAGTACGGCGCCAGGATCGCGCCCCCGGTCCAGCAGGCTGCGGCTCGATTCCACCAGCTGCAGTGGATCACCGCTCGCCAGGGCTTCCGCCAACGCGATGAGGTCCTGTTCGGGAACGGCGCCGAGCAGGTCCCATACGGCATCGGCTTCAATCGGAGCCGGCAGCAGGCTGAGCTGATCCAGCAGGCTTTCCGCATCGCGCAGGCCCCCCTGGGCTCGCTGGGCTACCACATGCACTGCTTCTGGCTGGATGGGGATCGATTCCTGTTCAGCGATCCAGGTGAGGTGTTTCTCCAGTGCATCGATCGGGATGCGACGGAAATCGAAGCGCTGGCAGCGGCTCAGAATCGTGGGCAGCACTCGCTGCGGGTCGGTGGTGGCCAGCACGAACACCACCCGCGGTGGCGGCTCTTCCAGCGTCTTGAGCAGGGCGTTGAAGGCGGCGGTGGAGAGCATGTGGCACTCGTCCACCACGTACACCTTCCAGCGCGCCTGCACTGGTGCGAATCGGGAGCGTTCGATCAGATCGCGGATGTTGTCAACGCCGGTATTGGAGGCGGCGTCGATCTCGATCACATCAAGGGCGGTGCCGGCTGCGATCGTGGTGCAGAGCTCGCAAGTGCCGCAGGGTTCAGGCGTCGGCCCTTCGCTGCTGAGGCAGTTGAGCGAACGGGCCAGGATTCTGGCGCTGGAGGTCTTGCCGGTACCGCGCGGGCCGCTGAAGAGGTAGGCAGGCGCGATCCGGTCAGTGCGCAGGGCGTGCCCCAGGGTCGCGGCAATCGCGTCCTGCCCCACCAGCTGGTCAAACCGCTGGGGTCGGTATTTGTGATGCAGCGGCTGGTAGGCCTGGCTCATGCGCTGCCTGCGGAACCCAGAGGTTACCGAGGCCGACTGGCGGCAGGCGTGCATGAGGGTGTGGCTTTGGAGGTGGCCTCAGATCACAGTTGTGGATTAGGTGATTGAATCGAAGTTGAAAGAAAGGATGTGATCGTCGAAGTCGCGGTCCCCTCCACCGACCTGGTCCTCCAGGCCAAAGAGGTTGTTGCCAAGAACGCGGAAGTGGCTGATGCCATCGCTGTTGGCCTTGGCAAAGGCAAAGAACGTATTGCTCTGCACCTTGGCGTAGGGGGCCAGGTAGCCGCTGAGATTCGCCATCTCAAGAGCTGACTCTTCAGTGTTGCCATTGGCCAGGGAGAAGTTGAAATCGTCTCCGCCAAAGAGGTTGTCGGCGCGTAGAGCCGCTTTGGCGTAACCCGCAGCGCCTGGGGCGATCAGAGAGCCATCGGCAGCCATCACCATCCCGTTGGGATCGACCACCTTGTAGAAACCGGTGAGGGCATCAAGGGTGGCTTCCCTGGCCTGCACCAGGGTGCCGGTGAGGGTTTCTCCATTGGTGAATGGAGTGACATTGAGGACGGGGGCCATGTCTTGAGCCTGGGCCACGAGAGCGCCAAGCCCCTGGTCGTTGGCATTGAGGGCAAGATCAATACTCAGGCCTGATCCCGACGAGAGAGAGAAGGAGCCATCGCCCTTGGCCGTGGACTTGAGGAATGAGAAACCGGAATCATCGAGGCTGCGCAGATTGTCGAGGGTGGTGTTTTCAACAGAGAAGAAACGCACCGATTGACCGTTGCGGATCAGCAGGTCTCTGGAGAACTGGAAGGCTTTGGCCAGGGTGACATCCTTCGCTTCCAGGCTGCTGAACAGGATGGTCGCGCGTTTCTTGAGCTGATCCAGATCACTAAGGATGGTTTTGGCCGTTGCGACTTCATCGGCGTTCAGCACGATGTAGCCGATCTGGTTCACCACATCAGTGCCTCCGGTGATGGTGGCGTTGAGATTGAAAGCTGCTGGTGCAGCATTGTCGGGGTCAGCAATCGTCAGCAGATTGAAGGGACCATCGTTGGCTTGGATGCCAGGATCCAGTGTCCCAGTGGCCGCAGTGGAGGGATCGTCAATGACTCCATTTTTCACTCCGTCTTTATCACCAAAGCCTCCATCCACCAAGGTCAGAGAAAGATAATCGGCAAGTCCATCACCATCGAGATCATAAAAACGAGCGCCCGCGTTGATGATGGGATCGAAACTCAGGGCTGAGACATCTCCTGCATTGTTGACGGAGTAATAGAGAAGCTTTTTCCTGGTGTCGCGTACCCCTTCCCCAGTGGTGATGGCGCCATTCTCAAAATTGAGGCTTGAGAGCGCCAGATTGAATGTGGTTCTGGGAATGTTCTCGTTGACCTTGGCTTTGAAAGCGAGGGAGTCTGACTGCAGAGTGATACCAGCATTGGTTAGATCTTTGATCGCAGATGAATTAATCGCTTCTGTTGTGCTTTCAAGAGCAGCCTTTGTGGTGGTGGCAGAACCGCTGAAATAGCCAATGTTTATATCAGTGGCGGCGGTGATGGCGACCGTTGAGGTGACAGCGGAGGAGGAATCGGTGCCGTCATTGACGACCCAGGAGATGGTGCGGTTTGCGGTATTGGGGTTGTCGGAGGTGTTGTTGTAGGTGACCGATTCGAGTGCTGTCTTGTAATTGGCGAGGGTGTCGGAGCCTGTGAGGGTTAAGACGCCCGTGGATGCATTCCAGGAGCCAGTGATGGCGGAGGTATCGGAGAAAGCGAGAACATCTTCTGCGGATTGGAAGCCAGAGGAGATGGTGACGGTGGCTGATTCGATGTTGGTGTCATCGGCATCGGAGATGGAGAGAGAGGAGTCGATGACAGTGGCGCCATCGCCTTCTGTGTAGGAAAGAGTATCTCCGGCGTTAGAAATTACGGGAGTACCAGGGGTAGTAGGCCAGCCTGTATAGGGGATGTAAGCATCGCCTCCATGGGGATTGTTGGTAAAGCCAGTGGAGGTCTGTTCGGTGAGAGCACCGGTGCTCTTGTTAATTGAAAAAAGCTTGCCACTTGTAAAATTTGTCCCGTACAGGGTGTTGTCTGATGTGACCATTAGCCCCATCAGCATGTTGTAGGAAGTTGAGCCCAGCTGCGTCGCCGTAGCTGTTGTGCTTCCATTCAGTGAAATCTGATAAAGAGCTCCGCTTCCATCGACAGCAAAAAGATTGCCGTCGACATCGAATGCGATATCCATTGCGCTTGTTATTTTTGAGCTATCGCTCTTACTTGTTTCTGCAATGTATGTTGCTGCGCCTGTGGCAATATCAACTTTGTAGATGTAGCCTCTCAGGTCGAGTGCATACATCAAACCGTCGGAGTCGACATCCATGGCGTGGAACTGGATCGGTCCACCGGGATCGCCGGCAACGCTTGAGTCTGTGGTGACTTCGACCGGCGCTTGGGTTAGGACGGTTGTGGCGGGATCGGTTGATGACGTGAGGTCGACTTTGTAAATCTTGGTGCCAGGATCGCCTGGGTCATGGTTCATAGAATTGGCTTCTTGCGTTGCATATAAATTCCCGTCCTTGCCGAAAGCGAGTCCCCAGACCGTGGTCAGATTGCTGGTTCCGTCGTTAAACTTGCCAAGATCTGTGAATGAATTATCAGATTTATCTACATAACCCAGTTTCTTGCCCTGACCATGGGTTGTATATATCTTTTCGCCTAACTTGTGTGCCCATCTGCGCAGTTTTGCCGGGTTCACCGGGATCGCAATATCAGTGGCTCCAAGCTTCCACTGGGTGATTGCTTCGCTTGTTCGGCCGAGATCGCTTGCGCTGGCAAAGACTGATGCTCCGATGAATTCCTCCAGCAGGCTGATGGGCACTGGCGCGGCGCCATAGCGGCAGCTCCATAGGGCCAGATTTTTGAGTCCCCACGTTCCCAGGTCAGCGCGATAAAGAACCAGCGTTTCACGCGTGATTTCGCGCCCGCCCACCTGCAGTACCCCAGGCCGACCATGGCTAACCCAGTGCAGCGTCTCCACCGGTTTCCCCTGCTGTCGGCGCACCTTGAGGGCAGCGGTTACCGCTTTTAGTGGGTGTTGCTCGGCCTCCAGCCACAGCACCGGCACCAAGGCTTCAGCCAGCAGCTCCCGGATCTTGGGGCAGCTGCCGTCAGCAACGATCAGCGTGGCCTGTTTCTGCCCTTGGGTGGTAGTGGAGCTGTTGATCTGCTCGAGTCCGCAGGCTTTGAAGGTCATGATTAATCGGCTTGGGATGTTGCTAATGAAGTGGCTGGGCGGTGTTGGGGGAGGCGCCTAAGTACGTTGCTTTTCAGCGCTGAGTTCTGGTTGCGTTGCTGAGTCGAATCACCTGCGCCAGAGCTGTACTGATCAGCGCCTGGTTAAGTCGTCGATGCGTTGCTGGGCTCTGCTGTAGTTGTTTCTCTGTTGTCTGCGAGGTGACGTTCACGCATCACTCAAGATTGCCAATGCCCTATTTGTATTGACATTCGCAAGGTGTTTGATTGAGTCGTTGGTGGTTTTTGTCAGTTCTTTATTGGATGGGTAAAATATTTTCACCCCCTGTTGCCCAAATAAAAGCGTGTTTGTGCCGCTTTCTTGGCCTTGATTCGAAACGGCCTGGTCTTATTTATCTCTTCCTTGCTGCTCCAGCAGGGTGTTGAGCTTGTCTTCCAGGTCTTCCACCGCCGCTAATTCATCTGCCAGGCTTTGGCCACTCAGCAGTAAGCGCTGATTGCCACCATCACCAGCCTGTTGCAGCAGGGCTTCCAACTTGCTCAGCAGTTTGAGGCGCAGTTGTTCCAGTTGGGTCACACCCTTGCTGGCCAGGGCGCGGCTGTTGTCATCCAGAAGTCCCCGTTGCACCAGCAGCTCTAGCCCGGCCATTAGCGCTGATGGCATGCGGGCACTCCAGCTGCGGGCTTTGTCGATCACCGAGTTCACCTGGGCGCTGCGATGGCGGCCGGTCTTGCACCAGGTGGCGAAATGCTCGCAGTTATTGAACAACAGGTTGTAGTTCTGCTCGCCGATGCGGCCCATCGCCCGCCGCAAGGTCACCCCCTGGAGAGAGCACTCCGCATGCGGCACCACGCTTACCGGTTGGCCCTGGCTGAAGTCGTCCAGCGAACTGCGCAGGATTTCACGGCCCTCCAGGTAGTGGGCCACGGTGCCGTCGCCTAAGTCGATGCCGTGGTGGAGAAAAAGGCCGTGCTGCCGAGGCACCTGAAGGTGATCGGCAGCGGCCATCGCTTCAGGCGGATTCCTGTTGGCGATCAGCACCTGGAAGCGGCAGCACCTTGCCGCCGGTGTGTTCATCCACCATGGCGCGAGTCACGGTGAAGGTTTTCACGTTCTTGCGCGAGGGGAGGTCGTACATCAGATCGAGCATCAGCTCCTCCACGATTCCGCGGAGGGCACGGGCGCCGGTTTTGCGTCGGTGGGCCTCTGAGGCGATAGCTGCTACGGCATCGTTCTCGAATTCGAGCTGCACGTTGTCCATGCTCAGCAAGGTGCGGAACTGTTTCACCAGCGCATCGCGAGGCTCGGTGAGAATTGACTTGAGGGCTGGTTCATCAAGGGGTTCAAGCACGGCGCTCACTGGCATCCGGCCAATGAATTCTGGGATGAGGCCGTAGCGCACCAGGTCGTCGGGCTCCAGATGGCGCAGCACTTGGGCGGCCTGGAGGTCGCGGTTGGCGCGGTTGCGGCCGCGACCATCGCTGCTTGGCACGAATCCGATGGCATTACGTCCCATACGTTTCTGCACCACATCGTCCAGCCCCACGAAGGCGCCGCCACAGATGAACAGGATCTGACTGGTATCGATCTGGATGCAGTCTTGATAAGGGTGCTTACGACCACCTTGCGGCGGCACGTTGGCGACGGTGCCCTCAAGCATTTTCAGCAGGGCTTGCTGAACGCCTTCACCAGAGACATCGCGGGTAATCGAGGGGTTTTCACTCTTGCGAGCGATTTTGTCGATCTCGTCGATATAAATAATGCCGCGCTGAGCCTGATCCACATCCATGTCGGCTTTCTGCAGCAGTCGCAGCAGGATGTTTTCCACGTCTTCACCGACGTATCCCGCTTCCGTGAGGGTGGTGGCATCGGCCACGGCGAAGGGCACATCCAGCATTTCTGCCAGCGTTTGGGCCAGCAGGGTCTTGCCGCAGCCAGTCGGGCCGATCAGCAGGATGTTGCTCTTATGCAATCGGGTCGCGGTCTCTTCCGTTTCGCCTTTGCCATCCCCCTGCTAGGCCAGCCGCTTGTAGTGGTTGTAAACAGCCACAGACAGCACCTTCTTGGCAGCGTCCTGACCAACAACCTGTTCATCCAGGAATGACTTGATCTCCTGCGGTTTGGGAATCGTGGCCAGGGTGGGTGCTGGCTTGCTGCTCTTGCGTGTGCCCTGGGCGGTTTTGCGACCTGCATCAGCGCCATGGCGGGGATTGCCCTGGGCGTCGATCAGCTCTTCATCAAGGATCTCGTTGCAGAGATCAATGCATTCATCGCAGATATAGACGCCGGGACCGGCGATCAGCTTGCGCACCTGTTCCTGGGACTTGCCGCAGAAGGAGCACTTCAGATGGGCATCGAATTTGGCCATCGGGCGCCGGACTCTTCAAACGGGCAGAAACGGACCTCTCGTGAAGGGACGGTCCGGTACCAAGGATCGTTGCTGAAACGGGCGATGTCAGCCCTCCGTAACGATTCCTCCGTCTGCGGGACTGTCCACCACCCGATCGATCAAGCCGTATTCAACCGCTTCTGCCGGCGAAAGGAAGTAGTCGCGGTCAGTGTCTTCGGAGATTTTGTCGAGGGGTTGGCCGGTGTGTTGGGCCATCAGTCCGTTCAAGGTTTCCTTAAGAAAGAGGATTTCCTGGGCCTGGATTTCGATATCCACTGCCTGGCCCTGGGCGCCGCCGAGTGGTTGGTGGATCATGATCCGGGCGTTTGGCAGTGCCAGTCGCTTGCCTTTGCAGCCGCCGGAGAGGAGGAAGGCCCCCATCGACGCTGCTAGGCCGTAGCAAATGGTGACCACGTTTGGAGTCACCTGCTGCATCGTGTCGTAGATCGCCAGCCCTGCTGTGACTGATCCACCCGGTGAGTTGATGTAGATCTGAATGTCTTTTTCGGGGTCTTCGGCTTCGAGGAAGAGGAGTTGCGCCACCAGGGCATCCGCAACCTGGTCATCGATACCAGTGCCTAGAAAAATGATCCGTTCGCGAAGAAGACGCGAATAGATATCAAAGGCACGTTCGCCCCGCCCCGACTGCTCCACCACTGTGGGCAACACCCCCGGAGCCGCGGATGGCATGGTTGCACTGGGGCGGATGCCATGCCAGCGGTTCTGGATCGGGTGGTGGCTGCGGGCGTTGATCACGCGGCGGTCGGGGCAGAACGTTGTGGGTGCAATCTATGGGGCTTGATCAGCCCTTGGTGTCCTCATCCGATTTTGCGGTCTTGGTCTTGGCGGTTTTGGCCTTGGTGTCCTTGGCCTTTTTGGCTGCTGGTTTGGCCTTGGTTTTGGCCGAGGCCTCTTCAGCAGCCTTCTCGGTCACCGTGCTGTTGTCCTCGAGCCAACCCAGAAGCTTGTCGCGTAGAAGGTCTTCGATCACGACATCCCGCAAGCGTTGGGGATCGATGTCTCGTTCCCCTGAGAGTTCCCGCTTCACTTCGGTCACTTTCGCGTCGATATCGGCGTCTTCAACCTTGAGCCCTTCGCTTTCGGCCAGGGCCGAGAGGGCCAGGCTGCGGCGAAGCCGCTCTTCCGCCTCCGGTCGGGACGATTCCATCAGATTGCGCACGAGCTCAGGCGTGAAGAGCGATTTCACATCCATGCCTTGCTGAGCGAACTGCCCGGCGGTTTGTTCGACCAGGTTGCGCACTTCTTGTTGCACCAGGCTCTCGGGCAATTCAACCTCCAGCTGTTCCACTAAGGCGGCGATCAGGGCGTCGTGACGGTTGCTCTTCTGGCGACGATCAGCATCGTCTTTAAGGCGCTGTTCCAGATCAGCACGCAGTTCGGTCATCGTGTCTTTGTCGCTGGCCTGCTTGGCGAAGGCATCGTCAAGCTCAGGCAGCTCACGGGTCTTGAGATCCTTGAGGTTGATCACAAAGCTGGCCTTGCGACCACGGGCATCGTCCTTGGAGTAGTCCTCAGGGAACTGGCATGCAACGGTTTTCTCATCGCCGATGCTCATGCCCACAATCCCTTCCACGAATCCGGGGATCATGCGGCCGTCTTCCAGCTCCACATCCATCGAGTCGGCGCTGCCACCTTCAATGGCGCTGCCGTCATCGCTGTAGGTGCCGTTGAAGCCGACCACGGCCACATCCCCGCTGGCTGCTGGCCTGTTCTCGACCGGGACCAAGGTGGCCATCTGCTTGCGTGATTGCTCGATCATCTCCTCGACCTTGGCGGGGTCGTAGCTCACGCTTTCAGCTTCCGCATTCAGGCCTTTGGTGGCCTTCAGCTTGGGGACCGGCGCCACATCGGTTTCCAGGGTGACGGTCAGTTCCTTGCTGGGATCAAAGGCGTCGAGCAGTTTCTCGAAGCCATCGGCGAGGTCGGGCTGACCCAGGGCCTCGATTTTCTCCTGTTCGATCGCTTCACGCCAAACGCCATCCACCATCGACTCGAGAGCCGTTGCACGGATGCGAAGCGGACCAATCTGCTGCAGCAGCACGGCTCTGGGCACCTTGCCCTTGCGGAAGCCGGGCAGATTGATCGTCCGGCTGAGCTGAGCTACGGCCGCTTCGTAACTCTCCTTGCAGCGTGCAGCTGGCACTGCCACTTCAACGGCCAGGCGGCTGCCGGGACGGGTGGTGGTCTTGACCTTCAACGAAGCGGCGCTCATCTGAACTGGTACGGGCAGCCCAACACTTTATGAAAGAGCCAGTACAGGCTTCGCCGCGTATTGTGACCCCAGCGTTCTCTCGGGTGTACCAACAGCTCTCCATCCTGGTCACCCTTCGACAGTCAGAAGACGTCTGAAATCGTTTCCCAGCTTCAGCGACAAGCGTTTGCCCATCTCCTCTCAAACCAGCGACCGATCCCTGCCGTCCCGACCTCTCACCGTTGCTGTGCTTGGCGCCAGCGGTGCTGTGGGTCAGGAACTGCTTCAGCTGCTCGAGCAACGGGCTTTCCCGGTGTCTGAACTGCGCTTGTTGGCATCTTCCCGCTCGGCCGGCACGACCCAGTCTTGGAAAGGCCAGCAGCTCACGGTTCAGGAGGTGAGCGCTGAGGCCTTTCAGGGTGTTGATCTTGTGCTCGCTTCTGCCGGGGGCTCTGTCTCCAAGCAGTGGCGTGAGGCCATCATCGCTGCCGGAGCGTTGATGGTTGACAACTCCAGCGCGTTCCGGATGGAGGAGGGCGTGCCGCTGGTGGTGCCTGAGGTCAACCCTGATGCAGCCTTTGGGCATCAGGGTGTCATCGCGAATCCGAACTGCACCACGATTTTGCTCACCCTTGCCCTGGCGCCTCTTGCTGCCAGGGTTCCGATGTGCCGGGTGGTGGTGAGTACTTATCAGTCCGCTAGTGGTGCCGGCGCTCGCGCCATGGAGGAGCTGCGTGACCTCAGCCAGGTGGTGCTCGATGGCGGCACGCCTGAAAGTGCCGTGCTTCCTCACTCCTTGGCCTTCAATCTCTTCCTTCACAATTCCCCGCTGCAGGCAAACAGCTATTGCGAGGAGGAGATGAAGATGGTCAATGAAACGCGCAAGATCATGGAACTTCCGGATTTGCGTTTCAGTGCCACTTGTGTACGGGTGCCCGTCTTGAGGGCCCATTCCGAAGCCGTAAATGTGGAGTTCGAACAGCCCTTTCCGGTCGACGAGGCCCGTTCCCTGCTTGCCGCAGCCCCTGGGGTCGAGCTCATCGATCGACCGGACGACAACCGTTTCCCCATGCCCACTGATGTGACCGTTCGAGATCCCATCGCTGTGGGTCGGATCCGTCAGGACATCAGCGAACCGAATGCTCTCGAGTTCTGGCTGTGCGGTGACCAGATCCGCAAGGGGGCCGCTCTGAACGCCATTCAGATCGCAGAACTGCTGATTTCTTCCTGATCGCTATGAGCACTGCTGCCCAGCTGTCCCCTACTCCTTTCGGTCGTTTGCTCACGGCGATGGTGACCCCCTTCGATGCCGAAGGCAAGGTTGATTTGGCCTTGGCTGGCCGGCTCGCCAGCCATCTGGTGGAGGAAGGATCGGAAGGCATCTTGGTCTGCGGCACCACTGGTGAATCCCCCACCCTCAGCTGGGAGGAGCAGGTGCAGATGCTGGCTGCGGTTCGTGAGGCCGTTGGCCCTGGTGTGAAGGTGCTGGCAGGCACTGGTAGTAACAGCACCGCTGAAGCAGTGGAGGCAACCCGTGAGGCGGCAGCTGCTGGTGCTGATGGCGCTTTGGTGGTTGTGCCTTATTACAACAAGCCTCCTCAGGAGGGGCTTGAGGCCCATTTCCGCGCCGTGGCTCAGGCTGCTCCTGAGTTGCCTCTGATGCTTTACAACATCCCTGGCCGAACCGGATGCAGTCTTGCTCCTGCCACTGTGGCCCGTTTGATGGATTGTCCCAATGTGGTGAGCATCAAGGCCGCAAGCGGCACTACTGAAGAAGTCAGTCAGCTGCGTCTCACCTGTGGCCCCAAACTGGCGATCTACAGCGGTGATGACGCCCTCACCTTGCCGATGCTCTCCGTTGGTGCTGTTGGTGTGGTGAGTGTGGCCAGCCATGTGGCCGGTCGTCGCCTGTGCTCGATGATCGAAGCCTTCTTTGCCGGCCGTCATGCTGAGGCTCTTGCGCAGCATGACCAGCTCCTGCCGCTCTGTAAGGCCCTGTTCGCCACCACTAATCCGATTCCCGTCAAAGCTGCACTTGAGCTCAGCGGTTGGCCAGTCGGTGCTCCTCGTCTTCCTTTGCTACCGCTCGATTCATCCATGCGTGACACCCTCTCCCAAGCCTTGGCCGCCTTGCGTCAGACCTGACGCCACGGCTGATCTCCTACGGCGTTCCGAGGCCAGCGGCTTCGGTGCCAGCGCCCGACCTGTTTTCTCTCTCTAGTTACGACGCAATTCCATGACACCGATCTCCTCCCTCAACCGATCACGTAATGGCCAAGCCACAGCAAACGAGCCCTGCCTGCGGGTGATTCCCCTTGGTGGTCTGCATGAGATCGGCAAGAACACCTGTGTGTTCGAGTACGGAGATGATCTGATGCTCGTTGACGCTGGTCTGGCTTTTCCCAGCGATGGCATGCACGGTGTCAATGTCGTGCTCCCGGATACGAGCTTTCTGAGGGAGAACCAGAAGCGCATCCGGGGAATGATCGTCACCCATGGTCATGAGGATCACATCGGTGGCATTGCCCATCACCTCAAGCACTTCAACATTCCTGTGATTTATGGGCCGCGTTTGGCTCTGTCGATGCTCACCGGCAAGATGGATGAGGCTGGCGTTACCGATCGCACCACCTTGCAGACCGTGGGTCCGCGGGACGTGGTCAAGGTGGGTCAGCACTTCTCGGTGGAGTTCATCCGCAACACCCACTCGATGGCGGATAGCTTTTCTTTGGCTATCACCACTCCTGTGGGCACGGTGATTTTCACCGGTGATTTCAAATTTGATCACACCCCGGTGGATGGTGAGCACTTCGACATCGCCCGCCTCGCACATCACGGTGATCAGGGTGTGCTCTGTCTCTTCAGCGACTCCACCAACGCCGAGGTACCTGGTTTCTGTCCGCCAGAGCGTTCGGTGTTTCCCAATCTCGATCGCCGCATGGCGGAGGCGGAGGGCCGGGTGATCATCACCACCTTTGCCAGTTCGATCCATAGGGTGGCCATGATTCTTGAGCTGGCGCTCAAGAACGGCCGCAAGGTGGGTTTGCTGGGCCGCTCGATGCTCAATGTGATCGCCAAAGCTCGCGAACTTGGCTACATGCGCGCGCCCGATGATTTGTTTGTGCCGATTAAGCAGATCAACGATCTGCCCGATCGCGAAACCCTGCTCTTGATGACTGGAAGTCAGGGAGAACCGCTGGCGGCTCTCAGCCGCATCTCCCGCGGCGAGCACCCGCAGGTGAAGGTCAAAACTACAGATACGATCATTTTCTCGGCCAGTCCTATCCCTGGCAACACGATCTCAGTGGTTAACACCATTGATCGTTTGATGATGCTTGGCGCCAAGGTCGTTTATGGCAAAGGCGAAGGCATTCACGTGTCAGGTCATGGCTTCCAGGAAGACCAGAAGCTGATGTTGGCGCTGACGAAGCCCAAGTTTTTTGTGCCGGTGCATGGTGAGCACCGCATGCTCGTCTGCCATTCCAAGACCGGCCATTCCATGGGGGTGCCGGAAGACAACACGCTGATCATCGACAACGGAGACGTGGTTGAGCTCACCGCCGATTCGATCCGCAAGGGTGATCCTGTGAAGGCCGGTATTGAGCTGCTGGATCAGTCCCGCAACGGCATTGTCGATGCGCGTGTTCTTAAGGAAAGACAGCAGCTCGCTGAAGACGGGGTGGTCACGATCTTGGCGGCGATCAGTACCGATGGCGCCATGGTTGCACCGCCACGGGTCAACCTTCGCGGTGTGGTCACCACGGCTGATGCCCGCAAGATGTCGCTCTGGACTGAGCGGGAAATCAAGTGGGTGCTTGAGAACCGCTGGAAGCAGCTCTGCCGCATGACTGGTGAAAAGACGCCAGAAGTGGATTGGATGGGTGTGCAGCGTGAGGTGGAAGTGGGCTTGGGTCGGCGCATGCGCCGAGAGCTTCAGGTGGAGCCCCTCATCCTCTGCCTTGTCCAGCCAGCTCCAGGAGGCACGCCTGTGTACAAGGGCCGTGCTGATGCTGAGCCGGATGACCGTCCGGCGCCTCGTGGTCGCGGTGGCCGCGGCGGCTATCGCGGCCAGGGTGGTCATGGTCGCCGTGACCGGGATCAGGCTCCTAAGCGTGTGATTCCTGCGTCGCCGTCGTCTTCACCCTCGTCTTCACCGTCTGCGACCCCTGCTGCACCCGTTTCGAAGCAGGCCCCTGCAGCGGCAGCGCCGGTGGTGAGTCGTCCTAAGGCCGAGCTGGAGCCCGAGATGCCCGCAGGACGCACTCGCCGCCGCCGTTCAGCCGCGGCCTGAGCTTGGTTTCCGCCAATCAGTGAATCAAGCGTCGCCAAAAGGCGACGCTTTTTGTTTGGCTGTTTGGGAGGGTCAGATTTGTCGGAGCGAGTCGGTTTTGCTCCGGAAGGTGTTGAGAAGAAGCTGCAGATAGCTGACGCTGCGTAGCTTGATATTGGCTGTTAGTGACATGCCCACCTGAAGCGGCAGAGTCGTGCCGTTCTTCAGTTTGAGCTGCTGGTCATTGAGCTCGATGGTGGCCGGATAACGATATTCCTCTCGTCCTTGTTGGGCGTCTGGTGCCAGTGCATCGGATCCCACCGAGGAGACACTGCCTTCGAGCACACCGAAATCGGTGGCCGGAAAGGAGTCGATGCTGACTTCCGCGTTTTGACCCTTGCGCACGAAGCCGATCTTGCTGCTTGGGATTTCCACATCAGCTTCCAGGGTGTTGAACGGCACCACTTTCAGTGCTGCTTGGCTGGATTGGTCCTGGGAGACGAAGCCCGGGTTGGTGAGCTTGAGGTCGAAGACAATGCCATCCACAGGAGAGCGCAGCAACTGGTTGCGGTTGGTCACTTTCACTTCGGTGCGTCTGGCTTCCAGCTGAGCGCGTTCACTGCGCAGGCCTGCTAACTCAGCACTCAGTTGTTCGATCTGTTGATCGATCTGATTGATCTGGCGGCGCCCATCCAGTTCGAGCTTGACCAGCTCACCCTTCAATTCAGTGACTTTGTTGCGTTGTTGCAGATATTGGATGTCTGGTGAGGCGCCCTCGCGGGCAAGGCCTGCAAGGCGCTCAAGAATTTCTTTTTCCAGAGATAGATTGGTCTTGGTGGTG
>Ga0189288_10336_pt1 | contig 19101 bp, 17 predicted proteins | sample UW105minimetaG_FD_130316 | JGI IMG/M metagenome (GOLD analysis project Ga0189288, IMG submission 130316) | Marine microbial communities from the Costa Rica Dome - UW105 mini metaG | ecosystem: Environmental > Aquatic > Marine > Oceanic > Photic zone | place: Costa Rica: the Eastern Pacific... | reverse complement strand
ACAAGCACCTCAACCTGCCGTAACTTCGTGACAATTTCCTCGGGCTTGTGTCGCTTATTTCCCATCGTGAATCCTCCGTTTTCTAAACATAGCGGCGGACCACTTCAGTGGGGGAGGATCACATTAGGCTCAGAACGTTCTCTGCTGCAGACGCAAAGCTCTAAGGTCGAATCCCCGAGAGCTGCCGTTCAATATTAAACCGCAGCAGTGCCAGATGCTGCGTAAGCCACCAATGGCAGCGATGCGCAGAAAGCAGAATTTGCAAAATCGTCGGATTTTAGGGCTTTGCAGAGGTTTCGTGCCGCACGCGCACTTGGAAAAGCCGCCCTTCGCCGCAGGTGCAGCCGCCAATTGTCATCGAACGGGAAAGGAGCGGACATTGCTGCCCGTCTCACTGCGTCCTATTCTGTCTTTCTCGATGATATCCACCCCTTGATCGAGCCATAGAATGCTCGGACAGAAAATGTGGGGTGGATGCCTGCGCATCAGCGAAGGTAAGGTGTCTCGGTAGAGCGTCATCCGGCTGCGGCGCTCTGAAATGGCAACATCGAAGGGACTCGACGGCGATGGAGATGACGATCGCAGCTAGCCTGGCCGCCTCCTTCGTAGATTATGCGGAAGAGCGCGGCGTTGACCGGGGTGATATGCTCTCCGCTGCGTCACTATCGGAAGCGGACCTACGTGACCCCGATGGGCGCATCTCTGCGGACGCCTATGGTGCGGTTCTTGACGTAGCGATCAAGCTGACCGGCGACACAGGTTTGCCCATGCGTCACGCGGCTGATCGGCGCCTGGATCACCTTTCGATTGTCGGGTTGATCGTAGCGACCGCTGGACCACTTTCGGAGGTCATTCCGCAACTCAACCGCTACGTGCGGCTGGTTGCCGACATTCCATTGCGCCACACGGATCACCGCTTCGAACTGGTGCAATCCGGTGCTGAGACATGGCTCGTTGATACGCTCCCGGTCGATCTGGCCGGCGCCGATGCTATCGAGGCAACCTTTGCCAGCTTTGTGTCCAGCTACCGCCAAGCGGAGCCCGTTATCCCGCTGGCCGTCGAAGTCACGGTGACCTACGACCGCCCGGTCCACGCCGAGCTCTACGAAGAGATCTTTCGGGTCCCAGTGAAATTCCGTGCAGAACGCAATGCGCTGCGCATTCACCCCCGTTGGGTAAACGTCACTGACCGCGACGCGAAACCATACGCACTCAATCTCTTCATCGACCATGCCGAGACTCTTCTGGTCTCGCTGCGAGAGACAGCGACGTTCCGGGCCCGCGTTGAGGAGCAGATCCTGCGGGAGTTGCACCGTGGGCCCGTCGCCCGCGAACGCGTCGCGCGTGATCTTGCCGTCAGCGAGCGCACCCTACACCGGCGTCTCAAGGATGAAGGCCTTACCTACGCCGAGGTTTATGACGGTGTTCGAGACAGGATGGCGCGCGAATACCTGAAATCAGACAGAGCTACAGTGGCTGAGGTGGCGTTCCTGCTAGGCTTTTCTGAGACCTCGGCATTTGTGCGCGCCTTCCGTCGCTGGACCGGATTAAGCCCGTCTGACTTTCGCCAAACTCTGATTTAGGACTCCAGCGGCCAACCTGGCCTCAGCGGTCAGCAGCTTGGCCGGAACGGTCATCCTGGCACGCTGCCCGATTGGCTACCCTTTTCCATCGACACACACGGGCCTCAAGGCCCCAACGGATCAAAATCGATGGAGGATATTCATATGAAGACGATCATTCGACGGGTAGCCAAGCTCACCGCCGCTCTCGTCCTGCTCATTGCCGCCGGGCCATTTTTGTTGGTGGCGTCCGATTGGCCCGAGCAGGAGTTCGCGGCAGCAGGCGAAACGCTGGTGTTTCATCGCACAGATCTTGGAGCCACCTCGGTTGAGCTTGAGACATGGACCGCTCCAGATGAATCCGACTTGTCGCTGCGCCGGTATTCGACAGAAAACCCGAACGCCCCCCTTATGGTGATGGTCCACGGCTCCGGTATGCATAGTGGGCAGTTTGAGCAGCTCGCCACCACACTCGCCGCAGAGGGTGTTGCCGATGTTCTGGTGCCAGCTCTTCGAGGGCATGGGCCATCGCCGGACCGACGGGGCGATGTGGATTATGTGGGCCAGCTTGAAGATGACCTCGCTTCGCTGATCGAAGCCGAGGCTGGCCCAGGTCAAGAGGTTATTCTTCTCGGTCATTCCTCCGGTGGGGGCCTTGTCGTACGCTTCGCAGGTGGCGTCCATGGGGCAATGCTGGATCGCGCTATCCTGTTGGCACCTTATCTAGGCCATGACGCGCCTACTACCCGTCCCAATGCCGGCGGCTGGGCGCATCCGCTCCTGCGGCGCTACATCGGCCTTGAAATCCTCAACGGCTACGGTGTGACCGCTCTCAATGGCCTGAAGGTGGTGCAGCTCAATTTGCCCGGAGCTGTTCGCGCCGATCCCGAAGCCGGACCGATGACGGACGCCTACTCCTACCGCCTTAACACCTCCTACCACCCGCGGCCCGAGTTGGGAGCAGACATCTCCAGCCTGCCCGAAACGCTTTTGATCGCAGGGGCGGACGATGAGGCCTTCGTGGCAGACCAGTACGAGCCTACAATGGAGAACTTCACGTCGCTCGGGACCTACCACGTCCTGCCAGATCTCCAGCACATGGATGTGGTCGATGCCCATAGCACAGCAGCGCTGATCGTGGATTGGCTGCGGTAATGGATTCGGCGGGGCTGAGCCGGTGGCCACCCGTCACTGGCTCAGTGCCTGGATCGACCGCTTAGGGCTCGGAGCCGCACTGCGGCAGTGCAGCGCCTAATTTTGCTGCTATAGCTGAGATGACGCCACCATAAATGACGGTAGGCAGCCCTTTCAGGACATTCACATTAGGCTCAGAACGTTCTCTGCTGCAGACGCAAAGCTCTAAGGTCGAATCCCCGAGAGCTGCCGTTCAATATTAAACCGCAGCAGTGCCGGATGCTGCGTGAGCCACCAATGGCAGCGATGCGCAGAAAGCGGACTTTGCAAAATTTATCGAACGGCCCTTAGCTGCCGTACAGAACCATAAGGAAATGGTGTGCCACAGCCCGTGGATCCGGACATTCGCTGCAAGTGCCCAACGTGTAAATTTGCACGCGCATTAAATTTTTTTTTAAGACCGCCACTTAAGGCTGCTATTTTAGCTCTGTAAATCCGCCGGAGGTACAGCACGCCACCTGAATGTTCGTGAGCGCTACCAAAATTTCGTTAATAAAGGCGGTCCACTGAACTCTCAAAAAGTACGGAACAGATGCCATGCAAACGAGAATATTGTTGTTGCTTGGTTGCGCGTACAATTCCCAACTCAAACCCCGGCCGAGGAAGTCCACAACCTATATCGATGCAAGCGCGTCCTTCGCCGTGCCAAAGGCTGGCATATCGGCAGAGCCCTTTGAATGAGCCAAAAGTGCAATGTCTCTGACGAATGCGATATGGGCTGTCTCTTCGATAATCTCAGCTAGGTACTGAGCTTTCATCAATGTTGAGCCCACTCCAATAGTTCCATGATTGGCGAGCACCGCCGCAACGACCTTTGGATCCTTGAAAACAGGACTGATTTCTTGCTCGGTCTGTGGGCCACCCAGCGGAGACAACGGAATAAGCGGCATGCGCCCGATCTTTTCAATCGTCTGCACTGTCAGGCAGGGAATTTCGATGCCTGCGCTGGCATAGCCTGTCGCCCATGGCGAATGGCAATGCACAATCGCGTTGATGTCTTCGCGGATGCGATACAGGTCGAGGTGAAAATCCAAGTCTTTGGACGGTTCATGGTCGCTTGGTTCAATCGTCCCATCCAGATGAACGACCTGTAGGTTCTCACGGGTGCATTCATTGAAACCCACGCCAGACGGCTTGATCGCAATCGCGTCGCCGCTGTCCAGGCGCACAGACAGATTACCGCCTGCGTTAGATTGCAGCCCCCTCTCAAAACACCGTTTGGCAATGGAAATCAGGGCGTCTTTCTTGGCGTTGACGTCAGACATTCGAGACCTTTCGTTGCGCCAAGGCGGGCCTGAGCGCGGAGAGAATTGCGGATGTCACTTTTGGGTCAGAGATATGAGCATCCAGAACCTCAAGAGTGATGTTGTTTGGCAGAAGCGCGCGCGCCGTTTCTAAAAACACCTCGCGCAGGTTAGGGTTTTCAATCGCACCACCCGGCATATCCTGGTGAGAGAAGCCGCCCATCGGCACGATCAACGTCGTGGGGCCAGTGTTCGGGAGCAACGCTTTGATGAGCTCGGTCGCCACATGCCGCATCTCATCTTCTGAGAGCTGAACATGCGTGAAGAACCCTGAGTGCGAGTAGTGCTGTCGTTCAAGCAGCTGTGTAGCCACCTGATCGCGTTGCCCCAATCCCATGAAGTTCAGAGCACCAGGCAAGATAACCCGCGGAAGATCCCCCCCCGCTGTGAAACGCGTGTCGCGTGGCACGTAGATGCCGCCGACGTGCTGGCGCGTCAATTCATGCGGAGTCAAGTCCACGATAGCCTTAAAAGCCCCCCGATCCGCAAACCGCGCAAAAGCAGCGCCGCCGAACCCGTTGGAGTGAAAGACAGTGCATTCTTCGCCCTGTCCTTGCAGGGTCTCGACCAGAGGGCCAACCGCTCCTTCCGTTGCACCAAGCGCGGTGATCCCGATCGAAGTTTCGTCAACGCAAACCCCCGGCAAACGGCGCGTTTGGCAGAGGCCAGCTGTCAAAGCAGCCGCATTCTCAAGCACTTCGCGCAGGGTCGCGTTCAACCCACATATATCGGCCAATGTGGGAACGAGAACGATAGAGCTATCGGCCGCCGCAAAACGTGGGTCAAAAGGCAATGTTGTGATCAGCACTTTGGGAAAAGTGATCGGCAGGCTACTCAGAACCCTCAGGGCCAACTCTCCGCCTGTGCCGCCGCCAAGGCCCACAACCGCATGGACGCGATCTGACAGCTCGGCCTCTAACGAGGCCTCAGCGCGCGCGACCGCTTGCTCCATCGCAGCGAGTTTACCGTCGCCATCTAGGATTTTACCGCCAGTATCTAGGGCAAGATCAATGACTTCTCCCTGAACGCCGTGCTGTGCGAGGTGAGACAGGAAGTATTCTGTCTCTTCGGCTTTGGTGTTCAAAGTGGATAGGACAAGGACGCGCGCCACGGAACTAGCCTTTCACCGCGCCGGCGGTCATGCCGGTGATGATCTGGCGACTGGCAAGGAGTGTGAAAATGATCGGCGGGATCGCCAGGAGCATACCTGTGGCCATGATCACCCCCCATTCGACGTTGAACTCGGACATATTGTTCACGATCAGGATTGGCACCGTCTTTGTATCGCGATCAGAAAGCGCCGAGGCCAAGAGATATTCGTTCCAAGCAATCCGGAAGGTAAAGATCGCGGCCGCCGCAAGGCCAGGTTTGATCAAGGGCAGCACGACCTTGAAGAACACTTGAAACGGCCCAGCACCATCCACGCGCGCTGCTTCTTCGAGCGAGCGTGGGACTTGTACGATGAAACTCTGCAGAATCCAGATCACGAATGGTAGGTTCATTGCCACATAGACAAGAATAATTCCTGAGTGGGTCCCAGCCAGGCACAAATCCCCGCGACCCCCTAGATAGTCGCGGATCAGTGTGCCTAGCCAAGTCGTTTTGCCAATGCAGAACTCATTGTTCCACAGGCCAAACACAGGAACCAAAAGTACGGCAGGCGGCACCATACGCACCATCAGCGTCGTCAACGACGCCGTATCTCGTCCCATAAACCGGAACCGCACCAGCGCATAGGCCGCCATGCAGCCTATGACCAAAGTGAGCGCCGTAGATATCAATGCGATAATCAAAGAATTGATGAAGGCACCGCCGAATTTCAGCGCACAAAAATCTATGTGGTCGGGATCATACCAGAGCACATCACACAGAGCGGTTTCATAGTTCTGGATCGTCGGTAGGAAAACCAACCCAGAGGTGCCCGAAATAATGTCCACGTCCAGTTTGAACGAGTTGGCGAACATCAACACGATCGGGCCAACGGCCATAAATATCAGCGCCACCAGCAGAGCGTAAAAGGCAGGGTTTTGGCGTTCATGGCTCATGGGTTCAGTCTTCTTCTTGAATTTGCCGTGCCAGACGAGCGGCGCGGGCTTCTTGCATCTTAGTGACAGCAAACATCGAAAGCGTCAGAAGCAAGAGCAGGATCAACAGGTAGTTGGACATCGCCGCAGCCGTTCCGAGTTCGCGAAATTCTGTGGCAGTACGCGAGATCCGTAACGCGACGATTTCGGTAGAAAGACCTGGTCCGCCTTCGGTCATCACAAGGATCACCTCAAGAACTTTGAAGGCGTCAATCAAGCGTAGCAAGGCTGTCACGATCAACACGGGCATCATCAACGGAAGTTTGATGTGGATGATCTGCTGCCAAGCTGTGGCTCCGTCAATACGCGCAGCTTCTAGCGCAGAACGTGGTAGAGATTGCAGAGCGGCCAACGACAGGATGAAAATGAACGGCGTCCATTGCCAGATATCGGCGATGATCACCGACAAGAGCGCATGTTGGCCCAGCCAGTCCACGCCCTCCAATCCAATGCGCTCGAGGAAGCGGTTAAAGGTGCCCACAGTTGGGTGATACATATAGCGCCACATCAAACCGACCACGACCGGCGCGATCATCATGGGCAGGATAAACAGCGTGCGCAGCAAGGACATGCCGCGGATATTTCGGTCCAATAACAAGGCCATACCGACCCCCAGAACCAGTTCCGCAATCACAACCGAGAAAGCGAACGTCAGAGTGACGCTCAAGCTTTCGCGGAAGGCAGGGTCGAAAAAGAGGGTGATGTAATTCTTTAGACCGACGAATTCGCTTTCGCCGATTGTTTGGCTTGGGTTCCAGTCACGGAAGGACCCGTAGACCATGTAGCCCAGTGGGTAGAGAAGCGCGATGCCCATGATGATTGCGGCCGGAGCCATGAACATATAGGGAGTCAAGCGGTTGATGCCTTTGGTCGCCACGTATTCGTTCCGTCTTCGTCTTGGTGAATGTGCGGCCCCTCACTTGAGGGACCACACGAGGGAGTATTACTGCCAGGTGTAGTAACCGGCTTCGTCCATGACGGCTTTGGTGCGTTCCGCCACACCGTCCAGTGCGGTCTGGATGTCCAGATCTTCGGTAAGAACTTTGGACAGGGTGGTGCCTAGGTCTGCGTTGATTTTGCCCCAGACCGGGATGATTGGACGCCAGTCAGGATCCGCGTGTTTCAGAGCTTCGCCAAAGGTCGCCATATGTGGGAACTTGGCGTTCACATCTGCATCCGCGTGGGTCGAGAAGCGAGATGGGTTACCACCGGCCAGAGCCACCATCTTGTCGCCTGCTTTGCTGGTCAGCCACTGCATCAGCAGGAAGGCTGCTTCTTTGTGCTCGGCGTTCTTTGGAATGCCGATACCAAAACCACCCGTCTGAGACCCGCGACGAGTGCCCATTGGGTGCATCGCCCAGCCGACTTTGCCGACGACCTGCGAACGGGACGGATCGTTGATCTGACCGGCCACTACCGTGGTGTCGAGGAACATCGCCGTATCACCAGCAAGGAAACTGCCGAGCGCTTCACCAAAGCCGAAGGAGGTCGCGCCCTCAGGGCCGCAATCCACGATTTGCTTCAGGGCTTCTGCCGCCTGTACACCAGCTGCGTTGTTCACAATCGGGTTCCAGTTGTCGTCAAAGACACGACCACCCAAAGGTGCGAGGTGCAGCAAGAAAGCGTGGGACGCGTGGTGGCCAGAGGCCGCACGCGAGGAAAGACCGCCCATGCCAGGCTCGAGCTCTGGAATCTTACACGCAATGTCCAGCATCTCTTCATAGGTCTCAGGGACCTCGAGGCCGTGCTTTTCAAAGATGTCTTTGCGATAGCCCAGAATAGAGGTCTCTGACCCGTAAGGCACACCAAACAAAGAGCCTGTTTTGCCTTCAAGGTACCCCTTGTTGCCACCCGCAAAGCCGATATTGTAGACATATCCGTCGATCAGGTCATCTGCATCGTAATTCGGATCGGCCAGCTTGGGATTCATGAAGTAACGCGCAAGATTCTCAAGCTGGTCTGCATAGACGTAATCCGCCTTGGAAAAGACCACATAGGCGATCAGGTCATAATCACCTTCGTCCTGTCCCAATTCCAGCGTCTGACGTTCACGCATTTTCAGATACGGCAGCTGGTCGACCTCGACCTCGATGCCGGTTTCTTTGGTGAACTCAGGCAGGATCTTCATGACCGCGTTGTAATGTGGGTGCGCGGGGAAGTTCACAACAAGCGTCGTGCCTGCGTAATCCGCATAGGGGTTCGCCAAGGCCGCCGACGCCATCACAGTGGCAGTGGTCGCGCCGAGGGCCGCCCGTTTCAAAGTCGTAAGCATATCAAATCCTCCCTTGATGCTTATCAGGTTAGTCAAAGTGCGTTTTCGCTCTTGCGATCAAAGAGATGGATGCCCTCCGGTCTGACCGCGAACCGAAGTGTCTCACCGAGCGCGATTGGCGTTTCGGATTTAAGCTCCACCGTCACATCCGCATCTCCGCAGGTGCACAGTAGAACCGATTGGGCCCCGACATATTCCGAGACCTTAACCTCCAGATCGAGCGCCACTTGGGAGGCGGCATTCGCATCATAATTCAGGTCGCTTGGGCGGATGCCCAGAGTAATCTTGCCATCCGTTCGGCCGAGTTGTTTGGCCTTGGCCTCCGGGATCCTCACCTGGAATGCAGAACCTTTCGCAAAGAGCTCGCCGCCCTCTTCTAAAAGCTCCGCATCCAGGAAGTTCATGGGAGGAGACCCAAGGAAACCGGCAACAAACTTGTTTGCAGGGCTTTTGAACAGCTCTTTTGGCGTGCCTTGTTGCTGAATGTAGCCGCCATGCATGACCACGATGCGATCCGCGAGCGTCATCGCTTCGATCTGATCGTGGGTCACATAAATCATGTTTTTCTGAACGTGCTGGCGCATGATGGCCAGTTCAGCCCGCATCTGCCCACGCAACTTGGCATCAAGGTTGGACAGCGGCTCGTCAAACAGGAAGGTCTGGCTGTCCTTTGCCAGTGCCCGCGCCATGGCAACCCGTTGACGTTGCCCACCAGACAAAGCTCCCGGCTTGCGCATCAAGAAATCTGTGAGGCCAACAATATCCGCAACCTCTTTGACCTTCGCTTCGATCTCGTCCTTTGGGCGTTTCTGCAATCGCAGAGCAAACGAAATGTTCCGCGCCACATCCATATGCGGATATAAAGCATAGTCCTGGAACACCATCGCGAGGTTGCGATCTTTGGGCTCCAAATGGCTGACGGGTTGCCCGTCAATGTATATCTCTCCATCCGAGACTTCCTCGAGCCCCGCGATCATCCGCAAAGTTGTGGACTTTCCACAGCCTGACGGGCCGACCAGGACAGTAAATTCATTCTCGGCCATATGCAAATCGATCCCATGTAAGACCTGTACTGCACCGTAGCGCTTGATGAGCTTTTCCAAGCGTATTTCAGGCATGCGACTCCCCTAAGTTCCTCGCGCTCACTATTTTGTATACAATAATAAAAGTAAATATGCAAAATTGCAATTTATTCGAAAAAACTGTAAGTAGGTGGGAACAATGAGAGTAAAGAGCCTGAATTATGCCAACCGTAGTACAAAATGGGTCCACAACATCAAAGCTGTCGACAGCCCAGCGAATCGAACGCGCCTTGATTGAAGAGATCAGCGCCGGGGAACTGCCCCCAGGCCAAAGGCTGGATGAAACGCGCCTCGCTGAAAGATTCGGAGCATCTCGGACACCTGTGCGCGAGGCCCTGTCGCGCCTGACGGCCCAGGGCGTTCTGGTTCCCGGCGAAAAACGTGGGGTTTTCATTGCAGAATATACCCGCGAAGAGCTTGCGCAGATCTTTGAGGCCATGCATGAAATTGAAGCAGCCTGTGCGCGCATCGCGTCTCAGCGCCTTAATTTATTGGCTAGATCTGAAATTGAGGCCGCGCAAGCGGAATGCGTTCGCGCCGCTGAGGCCGGTGATCGGAATGCATACCTGCGCGCAAACGAGGCCTTTCACGAAACCATCTATCGCGCGACTGGGAATCCCTACATGGCCGAAATGGCCACAGAGTTCCGACGCCGTACCGGCCCCTTCCGCGCCAAGAAATTCCGAGACACAGAGGATCTGCTCGACTCTGCCAAAAGCCACCAGGCTTTGATCGACGATATTTTCTCTGAAGATTCGGGAACTGCCTCCAGCGGTATGCGCGCCCATATGACGGAGAGTTTTATGCAGGCTCTGAAGGCCTACTAAACAGAAAAACAAAAAACACCCTTGCGACCGGATGCAAAATAATATTTTTGTATACACAATGGAATCAATCGCAAAAGGGTACCTGCCATGGGCGTACAAGAGACAAAGATCTACCCGATCAATACTGGATGGCTCGAAGCTGACCTTGGAACCTATATTTTCTGGAAAGGCCCTGCGGGTAAGAAATACTGGAACCCGGTTTACTGTCATTATGTAGACACCGGTGAGCACAAGATCTTGATCGACACCGGCCTTCCGGATGAGGAGCGCGCAACCAAGTACCACCACAAATGCGAAAAACGAGGCTGCTTGCAGGTGCATGAGCACCTGGATCAAAAACTGGGTGTGCATCCAGACGAGATCGATGCCATTGTCTTTACCCACCTGCACTGGGACCACGTGCAGAACATGAAGCAATTCAAAAACGCCCGCTATATCGCGCCCAAGGCCGAAATCGAAATGGCCTACAACCCTCTACCTCTCTACTATCGAACATATGAGGCCAACATTGGTGTTGAGCAGGCCTATGCAGGCTGCGTCTTTGAGGCGGTTGAGGACGAATGCGAGGTTCTGCCAGGCATCACCATGTTCCACACGCCGGGTCACTCGGTGGGTCATATGGCAGTCTCTGTTGCGACAAGCGCAGGTGACATTTGCGTTGTCGGCGATGCAATCTTTGTAGAGCGGAATCTAGATCCTAACCCAGCCGAGAAATGGCGTCATTGGGTTCCTGCGCGTTTCGTGAACTCTTACGAAGGATGGAAGTCCGTCGAAGAGATCGACAAGCGTGCGGATTACGTACTGCCCTGCCACGACGAGGAAGCAAACGCACGATCTGATGTCTTCCCCTATGAGGACATGCCGATCCGAAAACGTCGCCAACCTATTCCTGGCTATAAGTTCTACTTCGGTGACATGCCGGCCGGCACGGCGGACAAGGCGGCGCCTGCCCTGTCGCAGAAAGAGGCAGATGCCTTCATCGCCTCGCTCAAGGATCCAAAGGAAATGGCCGAGTACTAATCCGTGACTCGTCACTTAGACACCATAATTGAGATTGCGTCACACTATGACACTATCGTTTTGGATCAATGGGGGGTGTTGCATGATGGGACCCAACCTTATGGCGCGGCAATTGAAGTTCTGTCGGAACTAAAAGCGGCAGGCACCCGCCTGGCTGTACTCTCGAATTCCGGGAAACGCGCAGCACCGAACGCGGAGCGCATTACAGATATGGGGTTTGAACCTGATCTGTTTGAACACGTCATGACCAGCGGCGAAGCTCTTTGGGCCGATATTTGTGACCTGCACATCCCCGAGATGCGTTTCTTTGCGATTGAGCGCTCGGAAGGCGATGCGCGCCATTGGGCCCGCGGTCTGGACATTGAACTTACCCAATCGCTGCAAGATGCCAGTGCCGTTTTGCTGATGGGCCTTCCGGACGGAAGCAAGTTGCCCGACTGGACTGGCTTTTTGGAAGACGCACTCAATGCGCAACTGCCAGTTTATTGCTCCAACCCAGACCGCCAATCGCCACGCATGGATGGTCCTGTCATTTCTCCGGGCGCTTTGGGGTTTGCATACCGCGACATGGGCGGAAAGACTGTCTTCTACGGCAAGCCTTATGAACCAATCTTTCGAAGTCTGGAAAAGGCGCTCGGCAAACAAAAACTGCTGATGGTTGGCGACAGTTTGGAACACGACATTTCCGGAGGCCACGCCGCTGGCTGGGACACCCTATTCGTGCGCGGCGGACTATATGCCGACGACTTCTGCCAAGCAGGGATCGACGAAACGCTGACTCGACTTTGCACCGACAAATCCTGTGCAGCCCCAACCTATTCTATCGAGGTTCTCAAATGATCGACGCGAAACCTGAACTTTTGACCGCAGAATTTAGAGAGCTTTCAGCAAAGCTCGGCCAGGACCCGCTGCAAGTCCAGGGGCCTGGAGGCAACACCTCGATCAAAGAGGGCGGCGTTATGTGGATCAAAGCCTCTGGCACTGAACTCGCCAATGCGGTCAAGACCAATATTTTCGTCTCCGTGGATAGAAATGCCGCTCTGGCTGAGGCGCGCGAAGTGACCGGAGATGGCTGCTGCAGGACAACCATTCTTGATTCCGCAATTTCGCTGAGGCCCTCAATCGAAACCACCTTTCATGCGGCACTGGATCACAAGGTTGTGGTACATACGCATTCTGTCGCGGCGATCACGCATGGCATCAGCCCTGAGGGGCGCGAAGTTTTGAAACAAAAGCTCGAAGGCCTGCCGTATGTGTTGGTGCCCTACGCAAAACCGGGACTCCCTTTGACGCGCCTCATCCTTGCGGCTCGGAAGCCAGAAACGCGGGTCTTTATACTGCAAAACCACGGGTTACTCTGCTGCGGTGTGTCCGTCGCCGAGGTGACTTCGCTGATCGAAGACGTCGAACGCCGGCTATTCCTGCCCGCCCGTGAATATGCCCGCAAACCGAAGAAACCCACACCACCAAGCGGGTATGGCTGGGCGGAAGAAAGCTGGCTGGCACGCGATGGGCGGACCTCTGAAATTGCCCTCAGCGGCACCTATTACCCTGATCATACCGTGTTTCTTGGACCTGCTCTGCCAGAAAAGGATGACGCGGGTTCAGCGCCCGCCGTTTTGGTCAAGGGCGAGGGAGTTCTCTTGAGCCTCAAGGCCACAGACTCGCAAAGGGCGATGTTACTGTGCCTTTCCAATATCTTGCGCAGACTACCCGAGGATTGGAGCGTCGAAGCGATCGGGGCCGAGGCAGAAGCAGAGCTGCTAAATTGGGACGCCGAAAAATACCGGCAAGCCCTGGAAAAGACCACCTGATGCTCGCGCTTGGTATTGATATTGGCACCAGCGGTGTGCGGACTGCGGTTTTGGATCGGGATGGCAATCTGATCTCTTTGGCCAAGTCTCCGCACGTACCGCAGCAAAGCCCAGAATTAGATGCAAATCTGTGGTGGGATGCAGTCCAGACCTGTTTGCATGCGCAAGCAAAGGCGTTGGAAAGCACACCTTGGTCCATGGGGCATGTAACGCGCATTGCGGTGGACGGAACCTCGGGCACGATGGTGCTGACAGAAAGAGACCTCTCCCCTGTCGGCCCGGCGCTTATGTACAACTCAAAGGGGTTTGACGACGAAGCAGAGCTGATCGCCCAACACGCACCAGATCCTCATATAACGCGGGGGGCAAACTCTGCTTTGGCACGTGCCATGCGTTTGGTTTCAAAGGCAGAACGCGCGCCAGCGCATCTGTTGCATCAGGCCGACTTCATCGCAGCAAAACTTATGGGACGCGGCGGTAACTCGGATCCGAACAACTCTCTGAAAACAGGATATGACCCTGAAACGTCTGAGTGGCCTGCCTGGATCGGCGAGGTATTTAACCCAGAGCTCCTGCCAAAGGTATCGCCCGTCGGCGAGGTCTTTGCCACCGTTTCGCGCGAGATCGCAACCCAGCACGGCTTCGCGACAGACGCCATCGTTTGCGCCGGAACCACCGATAGCATTGCAGCGTTCCTTGCTGGCGCGCCCCTAGAAGAGGGAGTGGCCGTGACATCATTAGGGTCCACGCTTGCCATAAAAATGCTGTCCGCCAAAAGGGTTGTTGACCCTGCGATTGGCCTCTATTCACATCGAATTCGTGACCATTGGCTGGTCGGCGGAGCCTCTAACACCGGTGGCGCAGTGTTGTTGAACTATTTCACGCCAGACGAGTTGGACCGATTGAGCGCGCTGATAGATCCCAATCGGAAAACCGATCTATCTTACTACCCGCTGCTAGTTCCAGGAGAGCGCTTTCCAATAAATGATCCCACCTTGGCACCCAAGCTGGCACCACGGCCTCCGGAAGATCACCTATTTTTGCAGGGGATTTTTGAAGGCATCGCTGAAATTGAAGCGCGGTGTTACCTTGCCATTTCGGAAAAAACTGGCTGCACACCCAGTCGCATATTTTCCGCTGGTGGTGGCGCAAAAAACCCTGTCTGGACGCAGATCCGCGCGGGAATACTGCGACTACCTGTTGAAATAATGAAGTTTTCTGAAGCCGCCATAGGTTCAGCGAAGATTGCCCTGCTAAACGAAACATCTTGAAGTAGGCCGCAGCCAAAAAATTCTGCAAGAACCAGGATTCAAGTAACAAAGGCCAACCGAACAATAGCTAGTCAAAAAGCTTCATTCAGACGTGCAATCGCTATCTTCATGGCATCTGGTTGCCAGTATTTATATTGCCAACATGGTGCCCCATTGCAGTAAACGAGATAACTTAGTTAAGCGAATGTCTGCTTCGCCGTCGGACTCAAAAATTCGTCGCGACACCGTGAAATACCACTCTCCGCCCATGTGCAAAATTGTCATGTCCGCTTTGGGCTGGCACCAGCAGTTGATAACCTTGGTTTGCGCGCAGTTTTGCTGCGGACACGCTGCCGTACTGCCGCATGGCGGCTTAGAGCCCATTTCGACCGATGCTGCACTCAGACTGAATGGCCGCAATGACGCTGTCCTCCCTTGAGGTGGGCTTGAGGGAAAAGAGTACCATTCCTGTGCCAATGGCGAGCCAGTCGGAGCCGGTCCGACCAAGATCGTAAGTCTGAGTCACAGTAGACAGGTAGCCACTGACGAATGCTCCTAATGCCCCCAATCGGGTGCCCGACTGAGACCGGCCCCATCGCAAGCCCCATCGGTTTTATGCTGACGTGGCATGCCGCCAAACTGCCCGTCATCCCTGAAAGGTTGCTCATAAGATGCGCGGTGAAGATGTCGGAGGAGGATGCTGCAGCTTTGCCGCAATGTCACCGCCGAGACGTGGACGCTATCTATGACGATCAGTTGCGCAATTGTACTCTGCACTGCCGAAGAGTCAAAGAACAGGGCGCTTGCTGTGGGCCAATCAATTCCTAAATGCCTTGTATTTATGAGGAAATTGTGTTTTCAAAATGTACTTTATGGAAAATTGAAAAATTCCCGACAAAATTACTTGGAATCTGGTTGTCATTCAACTAAGCCCGGCGACGTAATCAACCCTTACGGAGACCGCTATGTCTGTTCTGACACGTTTCAGCGGCTTCTTTGGTGCTATTGCAGCCAGTGCGTTTTTCATCACACCAGCAACCGATGCTCAAGCAGAAGCCATCACCCTTACCGACATCGCAGGCCGCGAAGTCACCCTGCCTGAAATGCCAGATAAGATCATTCTAGGCGAAAGCCGCATGATGTATGCGATTGCGCCCATGATCGATGGTAACCCGCTGGAAAAGATCGTCGGTTGGAAAAATGATCTGGAGCAGTACGACCCAGACACATTCCGCAAATATCAAGCGGCTTTCCCAGAAGACACAAACCGTCAGATCAACTTTGGCAACCCTTACGCAGGCGACTTCTCTATCGAAGCCGTTCTGGAAGCGGAAACTGATGTTGTTCTTCTGGACGTAGGCAACCTGTTCAAAGCAGAAGAGACTGGCCTAATCGAGAAACTGGAAAAAGCTGGCGTTCAGGTTGTATTCATCGACTACCGTCGCAATGCGACAGAGAACACGGTGCCTTCTATCCTGATCCTTGGCCGTATTTTCGGTGAAGAAAAGCGCGCAGCAGAATTTATCGACTTCTACATCGCCCAAATGCGCAAAGTGACCAATGTTGTTGACGGCATTCCGGCGGACGAGCGCCCGCTGGTTGTTGTTGAAAACGCAGCCGGTTGGCAGCAGGATCATTGCTGCTGGTCCTTTGGTCCTTACAATTATGGCCGATTTGTTGAACTGGCGGGTGGCGTAAACTTTGCTTCCACTCTGGCCAACGCATACTCGGTGACACTGTCATTGGAAGGCATCGTTGAAGCGGACCCTGATTTCATCATTGGCACAGGTGCCAACTGGTCAGAAGCACGCCCAGAAGTGACATCTGTTCTGCTGGGCTACGAAGCAGATGAAACCGTGAACAGCGAGCGTCTGGTTGCACTGTCTCAACGTGATGGTTTTAAAGACCTACGTGCGGTGGAGGAAGGCAACTTCCACTCCATCTACCACCAGTTTTACAACTCTCCATACCACTTCGTAGCGATCCAGCAGATCGCAAAGTGGCTCTATCCAGATGACTTCGAAGACCTTGATCCAAGCGCAACTTTGGACGAGCTGCACACGAAGTTCCTGCCATTTGAAAACTCTGGTCAGTTCTGGGCGTCCCTGCCAGCGACGAACTAAGACTAAGACTTCTCGCTGCGGCCCTTTGGGGCCGCAGACCTCATCAAGAGCACTCCCATGTCCGATCAAACTCTCCAACCCTCCGCGGCTGACGCTTTGGCCGTCGGCTATCGCAAGCGAAATTTGAAACGGTTTCTGCTGGTCTGCGCGGCTGCAGCTGTTCTGTTTTGCACTGTTGTTTTGGACGTCATCACCGGCCCTGCCGATCTCAGCTTTCTGCGCACAATGCACGTCATCCTCGATCCTTCCGTTGCGTCCGCAAAAGAGAGTGTGATCATCTGGGATCTACGTCTGCCTGTTGCCCTTTTGGCCGTTGTTGTCGGGGCCATGCTGGGCGTCGCAGGCGCTGAAATGCAAACCATCTTGAACAACCCCCTTGCTGACCCGTTTACGCTGGGTCTTTCCTCTGCCGCCAGCTTTGGCGCAGCATTGGCGATTGTGCTGGGGTGGTCCGTTATTCCAGGCGTTGGGTCACTGTTTGTGACCGTGAATGCCTTCATCGTTGCGATGGGCACGTCTCTCGCGCTTTTTGCCTTCACCCGTCTGCGCGGCGTGTCCCCAGAAGCCATGATACTCGTCGGTATTGCAATGCTGTTTACTTTCAACGCGCTGCTGTCCTTCCTGCAATATGGCGCATCTGAAATTCAACTCGCGCAGCTGGTCTTTTGGCAGATGGGCTCATTGGCCCGTGCGACCTGGCCAAAGGTTGGTATCTGTCTGGTTGTCCTGTTGATTGTGCTCCCGTATTTCGTTCGCAAAACATGGGCTCTGACGGCACTGCGCATGGGCGAGGAGAAAGCCGCTGCACTTGGCGTGAACGTCTCGTTCCTTCGACTGACCGTCTTGGCGGGCGTTTCTCTGCTGGCAGCTGTTGCCGTTTCATTTGTCGGCGCTATCGCCTTTGTAGGCCTTGTCGGACCACATATCGCACGCATGATCGTTGGCGAAGACCAACGCGGCTTCTTGCCATTTTCTGCCCTTGCTGGCGCCTTGATCCTGTCTGGTACCTCGATTGCCTCAAAGGCCATCACGCCAGGAATTGTCTATCCAATCGGCATGATCACATCCCTGATCGGTATACCTTTCTTCATAGTCCTAATCATGGGCCAACGTAAGAGGCACTGGCAATGACCGGTCTGTGTGTGAACAATCTGAACTTCTCCTACGGTTCGCGACATGTTTTAAAAAGTGTGGCGTTCGATACCCTGCAAAAGGGACAATTGACCGCGCTGATCGGCCCGAACGCGGCAGGTAAATCCACGCTTTTCAAATGCATCGCAGGTCTTAACAAATCGAGTGGAAGCACGATTTGTTTGAACGACACTGACCTGTCGACCCTGTCCGGCCAAGAGCGCCTGCGTCGCGTCTGTTTCATGCCGCAGTTTTTTGCGGCCAACGCGGCCCTGACTGTGTTTGACGTTGTGATGATGGCGCAGAAACAGCTGCGTGGTTGGCGCGTGAGCACTGAAGACACGCAAGCGGTTGCACGTGCCTTGGACGCTGGCGGGATTGGGCATCTGGCAGAGGCCTATGTCGGCGAACTCTCCGGCGGGCAAGCACAGATGGTTTCAGTTGTCCAAGCGCTTGTGCGCCAGTCAGACGCCTATCTTTTTGATGAGCCCACTTCGGCGCTTGATCTACGCCACCAATTGCAAGTTCTTGGCCGCATTAGAGACGCCATAAGAAACCGTGATGCGATCGGAATGGTCGCGCTTCACGACCTTAATCTGGCGGCACGATTTGCTGATCATCTCATCCTGCTGGGCAAAGGCGAGATCCTTGCGCAAGGCCGCCCTGATGAGGTGCTGCGCGATCCAAAGATTTCAGAAATCTATGGGGTCGACATCGAACTTTCTAAGGGACCAAGAGAGGATTTACTCGTTCATGCTTACGCGTCGTAACTTTGTAATTTCTATGGCCTCACTGGCCGGAACAACAGCCATTGCATGCCCCCTGCCAACGTCAGAGGGCAGTCAGCACAGCATTCTTATGCTCAACGCAGGTTGCGGGGACGACAAGACGCCAAACGTTTTTGAACCCGCCATTCTGCGTATCAATGTCGGGGACAGCGTTACCTTTCTAGCAACAGATGAAGGCCATAACTCGGCGTCAAAGAAGGGCATGATCCCCGAAGGCGCAGAGTCTTGGAACAGTGCAATTGACGAGGAGCTGACCGTCGAGTTCAAAGTGCCTGGTATCTATGGCCACATCTGCGTGCCGCATTACGAGTGGGGCATGGTTGGCCTGATCGTCGTGGGCGATGATCGTTCCAATTTGAAACAGGTGAAAAAGGTGCGCCACCCTGGCGACGCACGTGGGAACTTCCGGGCATTGTTGAAAGAGTTGGAGGCATAGTCGGATTTTTCGAGTGGAGTGTGGCGGGAATGCTTCTCATCTCGGCAAGAAAGCAGCCATTCGGCGGCAAAGACGGAACGGCAACAAAGTCCCGCACTGCCGACCTATAACTCGCCAAAATGCTGCACCCGAGCGCCAACGGCAGCTTTAGGAAAATTGCAATGCAGCGTTTTGGCTTCCCGCTAGCGACAGTAGTGGGCCGAAAGGCGAACTT
>Ga0189288_10335_pt1 | contig 19117 bp, 34 predicted proteins | sample UW105minimetaG_FD_130316 | JGI IMG/M metagenome (GOLD analysis project Ga0189288, IMG submission 130316) | Marine microbial communities from the Costa Rica Dome - UW105 mini metaG | ecosystem: Environmental > Aquatic > Marine > Oceanic > Photic zone | place: Costa Rica: the Eastern Pacific... | reverse complement strand
GCGGACTGGCGCCATCCCCAGGGCCCGGACACTGCGATCGACGAGCGCATGGATCACCCTGTGGTGCATCTCGCCTATGACGATGCCCTCGCTTATGCGCAATGGATGGGGAAACGTCTCCCCACCGCTGATGAATGGGAGGTGGCAGCGCGGGGAGGACTGGTGGATCAGGATTACGCCTGGGGAGCTGAGATGACTCCCGGCGGCCGTTGGCTTGCCAACGTTTGGCAAGGGCCGTTCCCCTGGAGGAACGAGCAGGCTGATGGATGGTTCTGGACCTCACCGGTGGGCAGTTTCCCCGCCAATGGCTACGGCTTGGTCGACGTCTGTGGCAATGTCTGGGAATGGACTTCCACGCTGTTTCCCGTTGCTGATGGTGAGCAGGAACGTCGGATCATTAAGGGTGGATCGTTCCTGTGCGCTGAGAATTATTGCCATCGTTTTCGACCGGCTGCACTGATGGGGCAGACCATCGACACGGCCACATGCCATATGGGCTTCCGTTGTGCGTCTGAATCAGCTTGATCAGCTTGAGAAGCGATCCCACACCATCAAACTGCCCAGAGCAAGATGCATGAGGCCTGCCGGCCAGACCATCAGGCCAGCGGCGATGCCTCGGACGGCAAAGCTGATGAGCACAATGGCCGCCACGCTGTTGTACATCATCAGCCCTTTCTGGCTCTGATCAGCACAGGAATCACCCCAGCAGGCCACACCAAGCCCCAACAGGGCGAGTCCATACAACTGAGCGACGTGATCACCTCCTGAACCGAGGGGTGATCCGAACAGAAGTTGCATGACCAGGGCAGGACAGACCACGAGTGCTGCCCCAGTGGCTAGCTCGAGAATGGCACCGAGTTTGTACAGGTTGATCCGAGACAATTTGGTCATGTTGATGGTGAAATTTGGCTCAATCAAAGAACAGGCGAAGGCCCAGGTTTAAGCCACTTTGCGTGACTGAATAGGAGTTGTCTGTTCCATTGCCGGCGTAATCAATACCCCAGTATTTGTAGGCGAGGGAGAGCTGGGTGGAATTGCCGATTGTGTAGGCAATCCCTGCTTGCGCGGTTCCCGACATGTCTTGTTGGCCGCTGACGCCGAAGCCGGCTGCATCAAGATAAACAAAGGCCTGCCAGCGGTCGTTGAAGGCGTAGATCGCATTCATGCCGATGAGGGGACTCACCCATGTATTGGCAATGGTTTGGCTGGCTGATTGATTGAATTCTCTGCGCAGGTGTTTGTCGAGAAGCACGCCATCAAAGGTGACCTTATTCGAGAAGTTCACATCCACATCCATGCTGGCATCAACGATCCTTGCCCCTGCTAGCCCGATGAAGGCGAAGTCGCCAGGATCCATTCGCGGGCTTGGGATTGCACCGCCACGGTAGCGAAGTGCAAGGTCAACAATGGTTTGATTAAAGGTGTTGTCAACGCCGATACTTCCTTCTGATTTGACCCTGCGATTTTTGATGAGGTTGGGGAACTGGTCGGAGTACTTTTCGCTATTTCGGATCGGATTGCTCTCCTTCCAGCTGTAGGCAGTTTCAGATGTGTAAGAGGAGCCATGGTTGACGCCAAGCTGAAAGCCAAAGCGTCCGAATTCAATGCCAGCTCGACCGGTGAAGGCGCCTGTTGTTGGCGTCAGCACATCACGTAGGCCTTGGGATGCTGTGGGCGCCTGGTTGCCATCGACGGTGATATTGGTTGTGGTATTCCAGGGCAGAAAGCCGTAGAGGTCCACATAGACACGGGTGTCGTCGTCTTGCTCGCTCTCTTGCTGGTCGTTTGTAACGTCTTCAGACGCCGTCAAGATCACGGGGGCATCGTCCCACTTTTGCTCTTGTTGCTCAGCGAAGCAGGTTGTCGGATTAGCCAGGGCAAGGGCCATTGACATCGGAAGAGCAATGTTCCGAAGGAGAGTCATTGGTATGAGTGTGTTCGAGTTGGGAGACGGATTGCTGGTCTCCCATTGTCTCTTAACGCTAGGCGAAGAATCCGGAATGTCTATCTAGCTTTGAGGGCTGAATGATTCACTGACGGTTCTGATCTCATTGCAACCTGGGTTGTTACATTGCCTTTTTTGATCTGTGCACTTTTCGGATCTTATTGTTGTTTTGTCTGCCTAGAATTTGAGCCCTTTTGGGGTCGGTCAGGGCTGGCTGCTGTCTTGAGGCAGATGGCTGTCTTGCTGTTGATCGCCAAGAGGAAGGCCGCCTCCCCGGGTGGGAAGACGGCCTACGTCGCTCGTTTGTGCATGATTCAACCCCGTCACTGCAGAAGAGAGAGGAAGGGGCGAAGCGTCTGGCTATGGCGGCCCTGGGGCCATCGTGTCTAGGTGTGCGGCTGATGCGGCTCCGGGGCACCTGGGGCGGTGCAGTGGAGTGTCCAAAAGGACCAGCCTCACGAATGGGTGACTGTTGGAGCAGGGGCCAGAAAGTCAGTCTGCTTCTTGAGCTTGCTCAGGTGGAGTGTCGGCTGTCATCAGCTCCTCCGGTCTCGATGCACGTAGTTTTGGTGTCGATGGCTACAAAAGCAATCGGCATTAAGGCGCATTGCCTCTAGCTGGAGGCCACCCGAAAGTTGAGCTGATTTGTCTGCTGCAGTGGATCCGCTCGTCAGACTGATTGCGCCTGGTGTTTTGTCTGCCCATGTCCAGCGATGGTGACGAGCAGCTCAGTCGCTTACGCACGGTGCTGGAGGTGGCCAGGCGTAATGGCAATCAGCTGTTTATCGAGAACATCGAACGCGAGATCAATGCGCTCGAAAAGGGTGACCCCTCTCCGATCGTCGAGCAATACCTCGACGAGGCAGAGCGCGGTTGACGCTCGGATTGTTTAGTTTTGTAAAGGCGGTTCTGTTGGCCGCTTTCCGAGTTCTGCGTTTGCCCTGATTGATGACGACGCAACTTCTTCTCGTTACGGTCGGCGCTTTTTCGGCTGCCTGTTTGGCGCTTTGGACGGTCAGGCTGTCCCGTTCTGGCGTGGATGGGATCTGATGACCATCGATAGCTGCAGTCGATAACAGTTGTCGAGAACAGCTGGCCACAAGCGATCGGTCTTGACGCGTTTCTCTGCGACTCCCCCGGTCTCCGAATGAACAGATGCAGTCGCTCCGAAGGCGGGCATTGCTGTTCTCAATGTGGCCTGACTTCCTCAAGCCTGAATTCAGGCGTCTCGATGCAGCCTTGTTTCGTTCTGCTGCGTCTGTTCAGTGCTCGGCGACTGTGATGTGTCCGCGTAAATACGGAGTCACCTGGCCACTGATCAAGACGCGTTCACCCACCACTCGGCAGGTGAGCCTGCCGCCTCGTTCGGACAATTGGCGTGCCTCCAGTAGCGGTTTGCCCAGCCGCTCGGCCCAGTAGGGGGCCAGTGCGCAGTGGGTCGACCCGGTCACCGGGTCTTCATCAATGCCGATCCCTGGAGCAAAGAAGCGACTGACGATGTCGACGTTGTCGCCTGGGGCGGTCACGATCACGCCTCGACCGTCGAGTGCCGCTAATTGCGGCAGGTCGGGCGATAAGTCGCGGATCTCTGCCTCGCTGGTGAACACCGCCAGCCAATCCGTGCCCCGTCGCACATTCAGTGGCTTGGCTCCCAGAGCCTGACTCAGGCCAGTTGGTGCTTCGCAGGGTTTCGTTGGCTGGGCAGGACAGTCGAGCGTTAGCTGTTTCCCCTCCCGTTGCACGTGGAGCGCTCCGCTGCGGGTGTCGAAGCGGAGCGTCCTCAAATCGCGCTCTTGACCGAACACCACATGCGCTGCCGCCAGGGTGGCGTGGCCGCACAGGTCGACTTCACAGCTAGGCGTGAACCAACGCAGCTGGAACTGACCTTCTCTTCCCACTGTGAAGGCTGTCTCGCTGAGGTTGTTTTCTCTCGCGATCGCTTGCATCAACGCATCGGGTAGCCAGCGTTCCAGTACGCAGACTGCTGCGGGGTTGCCGCTGAAGGCTCCTTCGCTGAAGGCAGCAAGCTGTTCGATTTGGATCTGCATTCAGGCCTAAGCGGGGCGAAGGATCCAACGGACTTGTGGATCATGGCTGAACCGTTCCGGCCTGCTCAAGCGTGGGCGCTGGAAGGGAGGTCTGGTGTGATCCAGTGCGTGATTGACCGCCTCCCTTGCTTCGGGCTCCCCGATCTACTGGGCATGGCCTCGTCGAGAACCCAGGGGTTCGAGCCATTCGCTCACAAGCCCGGTGCGAGCGACCGAAGCTGGCGGAATACGGCAGCCAATATTGACTTCGCCAGCATCGATGAGGCGCCCGAGGCGGAGCGCTGTGGCTTCCTCGGTTCGAGTGAACATCGGCTGGTTGGTGGTTAGCCAACGCATCTCGCCTTCCGTAATCACGCCTGAATAGAGGGACTCAAGAAAAACCTCGCCAACAGTCATTGGGCTTTGTAACGACTTCGTTACATTCTGGCGTGGGTCTTGGCTGGCTGTGGCTTTTGTCTGTAATGACCTGCTGAGGTTGAATCGTTGCGAGCGTCCGGAGGTCGATGGAGACAACGCCAGTGCAAGGCTTTCTGAGGCGTCTCGGCAAGGATCCGGTTCTTCAAGTGAAGGTCCAGGCTGCTGCCACTGCAGACGAGGTGGCGCTACTCGCCCAGGAATATGGCTATGAGATCTCCGGGAGTGATTTGTTGCAGCTCTCCGGCCAGTCAATGGATGGGGTGCGCATCAGCCGGATCGACCATCCCGGTGAATACCCAGGGCGCTATTACTGAGTGCTGCTCTGATCCAAGCAGGCACGGACGCGTTTGACGCAGAGCCCTGCTTCTGTCGCTGTGATTCCACTAAGGAGGAGAAGTCCCAGCAGACCGAGCAGCTGATTGTCTGGATCGGTTCCAGCAGCTGCATTAGCAGACAAGGCGGCTCCAGCCACAAACCAGGCTGTCGCCAGAGCGGAGGTGATCCAATAGGCAGTCCAACGGCGTTGATAGAGGTAGCCGGCGCCCAGCCCAGGCACAACATTCAGGACAACGGCGACCCAGCCGGCTGAGACGGCGAGCACCTTTTCACGATTTGGTGGATTCATCACAGCGCTACAACGCTGTTGCACTCTGTCGGATCGATCAAACCCCTGCGTGGCGGCGACAGCATTCCTCTAATCCGGCGAGGAACTCTGTTTCTGGAGGTGGTTCCTTCAAGCGCGAGGCGCATTGAACGCAGAAGCGGATCCAGGTTTGGGCTGGGGTGCCCCCCCGTTCCATCACTCGCGCGTAAGCCTTGTCAAAGGCACTGCCCTCAATCAGCTCGCTGCCGATGGCTTGATACACCTCCTCCATGCCGTCGATCTGAGGGTCCGCATACACCGCCCTGATCTGTTGCTGCATCGTCATCTGCGATCGGCTCCTGCCCAACAGTCTTGTTGGTGATGCTTCAGAGGCTCCGGCCCGTGGCGTCTAGGACCAATCTGTGATTGGGTAAGGGCCATCTTGATAAGTCAGGGGTGATGGCTCGCCTACGTCGTTGGGCTATAGCAGCAGGGTTCGGGTGTGCGGTGATTGCTTCGGCTGCTAGCGCTTGGGCGGATCATTGCGCCATGCGGCCCACTGTCGAGGCTTTGGTGGCCCCCTGGAATGCTGCTGATCAGGAGTTTCTCGCTGGCCGCACCTCGATCGCCTACTACTTCGAGATGACCCCCCGGACCTATCGGGTTGTGTATGGCGATCCGCAGGGAACGATTACCGCGCGTTCGCCAACACAGACGTTGCGTTCTGATCCCTTCTATCGCGATGAAAAAGCACTGGGGATCAAGTTGATCAAGGCCACGGATCGCCTGATCGCACTCGATTTCCATGAAGTCTCACGGCCAGACGACGCTGATCTTGTGATCGTTGGTTATTGCGATGCCAATGACCGTAAAGAAGGTGCCGTTTCGCAGAATGTGGATGGCACGCAATACATCATGATCCTCAATGGTTGTCGCGGTATTGCCACCGGTTCGGAAGATCCGGTGTGGTTGTTTTTGCATGAATTTGGCCATGCGCTCGGTCTTGAACATCCCTTTTCCGATATTGATGGCGACTGTTTGTTCGATAACCGTCCCTATTCCACCGCTGCAGCCCATGCAGGCCACACGGTGATGGCTTATAAACCCCGTCCAGGTGGTCCCCCCAGTTTTTTCACCAATTACGACATCGCCGTTTTGCGTCGAATCTGGGGAGCTGAGTAATCGTTGACGTGTCTTGATCCGCTGGCCAAAAGGCATGACTGGGGGATGCGCCCAATCGATCTCGGCATGATCTGAGACGACCATCCCATCCGTTGGAATGCGAGGCGGTGACTGCCGGTTAGAGAGATCTGCCAGGTGGAGGCGAACAACGACCAGAGGCAAGACACAGCTGAGTCTTGATCGCTTTGGTCTGCTCAGGGAAGAACTGAAAGGCGATGAACGACACACTCCCCATTGCGATTGCCACACCCATCAGCCCCGCTGCCAGTTGTAGGGGCATGGCGTAGGCAATCGCGAATGCTTTGGCCTCGTCTTTCCAGTGCACGGCGCTTGCTTGAAGAGCGAAAGCGTAATCCGCCCCTTCCGTGCCATCAACTCATGGATCACAGGTGCCATGCGGGCATCGAATCGTTCCTTTTTTGCCAGATCGCTTGCACTTGCACCGCCCTAGCTGCACTGGGAAACATTGAGCGAACACTTAGAGCCCATGGCAATAGTTTTGTTCATGCCTCAATCAATCCACCATTGATTCAGCAAGATTGCTGCTTTGATGATGGATTGGCGGCTCAACAGGCTTAATGGTCGTCCATGCTGACGTTGTTAGTGGGAAAGCTGAGTTTTCCCATTAGGTGGGACGCCTGCCCAGGATCGGCGGTGCCTCCGACTTCAAGGACAGGGTTCAGTGATTCACCAAGACTGTTCATGCCAGCAATGGGAGTGAGGCATTCCGTCAGGCAGGACTAACCACTAGGAGCAGAGGTGTCTCCGAGTCGACGATCAGCCTTCAATGATTCAACGGCGCTGCCTGGAGCAAAGGTGGCGGTTCCATTTTGATTGGCTACGGGTGTCAATGTGCTGGCACCACCGTTCGTCCAGATCTCGATTGCGCGCTCACTGCCTGTGATGGAGTCGCCGCTACCACCAGTTGAGAAACGGTTGTGCTCTTGTAGCAACACAATGTTGTTGTTCACCTTGAAAGGAGAGGAATCCTCACCATCCAAAAATCTGTCGGTTGGTCCTGGAACGTCAGCATTCGGTCCATTCTGGCCAGCACCCTGAAACACTTTTGGAGCGTGCTGAATATCTGGTTGTCGGTAGTCAACGATTGGATCAGCACCAGCTTCAGTCTTGAAATGATTGTCGCCAACGATGATGCTGCCTTTGTCGTTAACTCCTTGCGGCTTAAAGGCTCCTTCACCGCTAATTGGAGTGGCACCACGACCCTTCTCTTTGCCAGGCGTAACGCTGCCGAAGGATTCTGTTTGTGGTTGGAATGAAAACCAATCGCGGTAGTGAGGCATGGGTCGAAGCGGCGGTGGAGGCTTGTGTCCTCCTGACTCACACACCATCGCCGTGATTCGCAACCCACTCATTGACCGGGATCAAAGCCTTCTGTGATCTTGGTCACAGGTGCATGCTGACCGAGCCCCCGTGGCGATGCCAGTGATTGATTGATAGGAGGTCAGTTGTCACCATTGATCGCAAAGCGACTCGGCTTTTTCTCTGATGTCACTGAAACACAGCTATCCTTGGCTCAGACTTGATCAATGGGCATGCATGAGGCCGGCCTCGTTTTTGATTCCGATTTGCTTGCAGGATTCAATGGCTTGAGCTTTATGCCAAAGATATGGGCAATGGGAAGCAATAGTCTCAAACCAGTTCTAAGGCTTTATGGAGATCGTATTGAGTACTGTGGCTCATTTCGTCTGAAAAAGTGTGACTACACAAACATAGAAAAAGTTGATGTGTTGACCATTCCTTTCACGAAGTCAGTTGTCTTGTATTTTAATCACACGCCAAGAACTTTCTCGGGTAATTTTCGTCGTGAACAGGATCGAGTCGCTTGCTTGAGGTCTTTTTTGGCAAAAGAGTGTCAACTGACTGAGGAGGCCCTAGTTCTTGCGGGTGTGCTGAAGCATTAGGTCAATTGTTGTTGCCAGCGCGTATCCGCGTACCCGCACGGGGGAAGGCGCCAGGCTCGGCGTCTAGAGAGTAGGGCTGAATAAATTCTGTCAGCTTTGAAAGGGAACGAGAATCAGAACCAGCTAGTGGGAAGAGAATTCATTGCTATGTCTGAAAGAGCTCTGACAAAGAACTCTCGATTCAAGAATCGTAGGGATGTCTCTGGTCCAGGTTGTAGACCTGCGGATGATGTAGTTGAGATGAAGGAAGCATCATTCAGTCAAAGGCAGGTGTCATTTTCAGAGCGAAATGTTATCGCACGCAACTTCAAAAGCAAGAGCAAAAAGGCTGACTGCCTTCTAGGTAGTCAGTCAGAATGCGGGGACTGGTGAGTAATTGGCACTTAAAAGACCATCGAAGGAGGTAACGAAGTTTGCTTAAGAGGTGGTTCTGATAACGGTTGCGAGGCCTTTTGTGTGTTCGGCTGATGCTTTGTGCCTACGTGAGAAGAGAGTGTCGTGCAGGCTGAAATAAGGTCTATGGGTCCATTAATAGGCCCCGCTATTGACGAGGCCTGATTGAGACGGATTTGTCTGGATATCAGTTAACAGGGCCAATGTCTAGGCCGACAGGACCAACATCCCAGCCTCTTCTGTTCAGCATGTTTCCGCGTGATTCGGGGGTGTACATATCACCAGGGATAATGACGCGGCGATTCTTAGCATTGATGCCGTCGAGTTTGGCCAAAACTCCGCCACCAGTAATGCTCTCTAGCTGATCAAGAGTGAGCTCTGGGTTGGCCATGGTTTGAAGTGAGTGGTGGAGGTTATTCCTCCTGACTCACACACCATCGGCGTGATCACCACCCAGCTCATTGACTGCGGTCAATAGCGGTTGTGATCCTGCTCACACCAGTCCCTTCTTCGCGGCTTCTGTCAGGTCTGCTGCTGTCATGCCTCGACTGTATGTGGGCTCCTTTCTCTTCTTGATCGCTTCGGTGTGGTGCGGTGTTCAGGGAGCCGATCAGCGTGCTCTTGGCTGCTTGTGGTCGCCACCTGTCTGGCCCTCTAACCGGGAAGCTAAACGCCACCACGCATCTTCTGGTCCGGGTCTTTGTGACGTCTGCCGAACTTTGATGCCTAAGCGTTTGTCGATCGCTAGCGAGCGCTCAATCCTTTTCTCGTAAGGGTTGATATGAGGAGGCCGCCCCTCCCAGGTGGAAGAGACGGCCTAACTCGCTCGTTTATGCATCGAACCAATTAATTCAGTGTTTCCTTGAAGGTGTGACCTCAAGCAATGGGACTGAAAGAACGTGATCGAAGCAACTGGCTCGTGGCGCCTGGGGCCAGGTTCCTAGGGGGGGGGAGGGTTGGTTCACTCCGTAGGGCACCTGGTGCGGTGCAGATGGAGCGCCGATCGACGTGGCGAAACCAATGCAGTGCCTGCCGAAGGGCTATCCCTCTCACATGTGTGAAAACTGTTGGAGCAGGGGCCAGAAAGTCAGCGTGCTTCTTGGCTGTGCTCGGGTGGAGTGTCGGCCGTCATTGGCTCCTCCGATGTCGTTGGTATCAGTGTTCACCCATCCAGCGCCCAAGGCAATCAGTGCAATCGCGCATTGCACATGTGCAGCGAACTGGTCCAGCATGAATGGGATGTGCTTTTAGTTGGATCAGCTCTGATATTCAGGTTCAGGCTCTGGCTGAAGGAGCGATTCCAGTTTTGCTGCCTGCTCTTCTGTGCTCGGATTGAGCTTCCGCGCAATCAACGTATCGACTGAGAAAAGGCCTGGCCCAGCTGTCAGCACCAGCACTGCTGCAGACCAATAAAGGCCGAGCAGTTCAAGCAAATAAATATTGAATCCATTCACAACGATTGCGTGGTAAGTCGCAACGCTGATAGTTCCTGCAATGGCAGCCGCGCCAAGGCGGGTGAGCAGACCGGTGATCAGCAGCCAGCTGCCAATGATTTCAGAAAAGGCTGCCACATATGACAGTGTGATCGGAAAGGGCAGATGGAGAGGACGTACAAATGCTTCGGCGAAGTTCTCGATGTTGGCGAGTTTTTCGTAGCCGTGATGGATTAACAAAACACCTGTGAACACACGCAGGATCAGGAGCCCTGCATCGGTCAGAAATGGTCGCGTCAGAACGGTGCGAAGCACAGGTTCGAAAGTTGCTTATGAAAACTTAACGGTAGTGATGGCCCTGTCGCGAGGAGCCGTGCAGTGGTCATGTCGCTTCAGGTTGACCCGCTCCCTGCGGTTGCTGTCTCAGCGGCTGCTCTCGGGCGTCAGTGTCCCTTCTCGATCAGGGTGTGTTGCTCGGCGCAAAGCTGCCTGTCATTGCTGGATCTCTCGCCAAACTGGGTTGAAGCAAACGAAGCGGGAGGCCATGGGCTTGAGAACGGTTTTGCGCCGCGTTGGCAGTTACATCCTTGGGGTGGTGGATGAGTATTGGGCCATGCGCGAGCCCAGTCAGTACAGAAACAGAGATCCCCAGTGTGAGATCCGTTGCGAGGGCGACGTCTGCGTCCGCGACGACCGCACCCTCTGACTCCTCAGCGCTTGCTTCGGCAGATGATGGTGTGCCCTCTATGCAGCAGAGCCTGCTTCCCATCCCATGGCACTGGATCAGTTGAAGGCTTTTCTTGTCCTCATGCAGGATGATCCAGCCCTGAAGCAAACCGTGCTGGCATCTTCCACAGCGGATGATGTAGCCAAGATTGCCGCAGCTCTTGGCTATGAGTTTTCCGGTGATGAACTCCTTCGCTTCTCGGGCCAGAAGGTGGGGAGAGTGACGGTGTCGAAGCAGGAAACACCCGGGGAATACAACTAAGCCCCTCGCCTCAGGGCTGACGTCATCACCCCTGAGGCCTGGATCTCGGATCCTTACTGGACGTCCATTGCCAGGAAAGCGTCATCAGCTGCCACCATTTCGGCGGCGTCTTGATGGCAGTGGCAGCCGTACAGCAGATGGGTAATGCGTCCTACCTCTAGATCACGGTCTGCGACCTCCTGCCAGAGCCTGCGAGTGAGTTCCTGGTCGGCTAGTTCGAATTGGGCCCGCCCCAGCTGCCGGGTGATCGAGAAATAGCTCTGACGGTCGTTGCGGGCTCTGCATTCCTGCGCCGCACTCACCGACATCAGCAGTGGGGTGGTCTTTGCGGAGACGACGGAGAGGCGATTCATGGCACTTCAGTGGGGGATGGTGACAAGGGAAGGCTGGCCTTCTCTTGTGGAAGAAAGACCCATCACGTTGGGTCCAGACAGTCAGCGAGCGTCTGTTCTGTGCTCGGGTGGAGTGTCGGCCGTCATCGTCACCTCCATCGTTCGTTTCCACACTTTCACCCTGGCGCCAGAATCTGCCCACCCGTTGTCATGCTCATTGTCTTTTTGAGCTTGACACCACTGGTCGTCTGAATTGAGTCGTCGCGATTCAGCCCCGGCGATCAATTCAGGGGTGTGATCTTCCCGTCAGCGGAGATTGCACTGGTTTCGACCACGGGAGGAAAGGCGAGAAAGGCCAGGCAGGTGAGGATTTCATCGAGCCCTTCATCATCTAGCGACTGGCGAATGCTGTTGCCTGAAATGGATAACCAGGCCAACAGAGTGGAACCGTCGCTGTGCACGACGCGCGTCATGGCGCCAAGCTCGTTCTGGCTCACCGCGATCCCATGTCGGTCTTCGAGGATCGCCACCACCCGTTCCAGAACATGCTGGCGATTGAGTGTGTCCTGTGCATGGAGCTCAACAAAAAGATCGGCGCCATCTGCTTCAAAGCGAACGCAATAGCAACGTGCTTCCATTCCGATGCTCCCCAGAACAGTCATCAAGACAGAGGCCAGTCGCGCCCCTGCCTCCCCATGAGGATGTCCAGTCAGAAATCAGGCAGGACACCCCTTGGGTTGGAGAAGGTCTAGTCACGTTGGTCTGATCGTGCAAGACAGTCGTCTCGGCGAAGAGCGCTGGCGACCGTTCAAGCAGGGATGAGCAGCTTTCAGCGCTCGACGACACCGCAGGCGATCCGGGCACCTCCGCCTCCTAGCGGAGGGGTGTCGCTGTAGGTGTCGCCACCTGCGTGCACGACCAGGGCTTTGCCGCGCAGATCCGCTGTGCTCAGTCGGGGTGCCACCACGCTGGTTGGCGTGGTGCCGTCTTCATCCACCAGCAGGCGGCTGAGGTCGCCACGATGGCCGTTCCCGAACGGGCCAAGGTGGGTTCCACTCTCATCGGGATCCCAGTGGCCACCAGCTGCAAGCCCCGCAACGGCATCCTCTTCTGCATTGAGAGCGCTGTCGCAGCTTCCGTTGCTGTGGAGGTGGAAACCGTGTTCACCTGGGCTGAGGCCGCTGAGGCTGGGGATGATCTCAAGCCCCTGATCGCTGTCTCGAGCGCTGACGCTGCCGATGCTCTCACCCACTCCTTCAGCGCTGATGCGGCTGATGCTCACGTCGAGGCTTGCAGCCTGCGCTATTCCCGGCCAGGCCAGAGCCGCACACATCATCAGTAGGGCGAACAGTCGGCGCATGCGAAGGGCTGCAGCTATTGGCCATTCTGGGGCAGTTGATCAACCGTTTCGGTCTCCCCTGTGGCCAAGACCTCTCCTCCGACGCAACGCTTCAGCAATTGGTGGTCACGTCACTGGCGCTGGTTGGTGCCGGCCTCAATGGCTGCTGGACTGCTGACCGGTGTTGGGCTGGTCCTGGCGTTCTTGTCGTTTGTGTTTGGCTTGCTCAAAAACAACGTCCCCTATCAGCGAGCTTTGGCTGAAGCTGAGCAGAGCCTCAAGGTGAGGGAGGCGATTGGTCAGCCGATCGAGCCGGGTCTGTTTGTGAACGGGCAGTTCAGCACCAGTGGAGACAACGGCGAAGCGAAGCTCCTGATTCCGATCTCAGGGCCGAAGGGTGATGCTCAGATCCTGGTGGAGGCAACGAAACGGTCTGGCCGCTGGACCTTCTCTGTATTGACTGTGCAGATCAATCGCACGGGGCAACGTATTGATCTGCAGAACAATGATCAGTCTTCCGGTGATCTCGTTCTGCTGATGCGAAGCGTGGTCGCTGATCTTCCGCAGGGCTGATGGCTGTGGATTGATGCAGTGAAGAGTGTGTTCGTGTTTGTTGTCTTTTCCTCGCTTTCAAGTTCGTTTTGATTTGGCCATAGAGATGGCTGTTGGGTGTGGCGTCTTCCCTGAAGTGATCCCACACTGCAGATCAATTCATGCCGTAAGGAGGGACCCGATGCTCACAACAACGACCCGCCTCAAATTGCAGGAGATTCTTGGTCGTGTGGCCCGTGGAGAAGCTGTGAGCCTGCAGGAGCGGGTTCTGGTGCAGAAATACGCTGATCGAGATCGCAGCGTTAGCACTTGGGTGCATCGTGCCCAGCGCCAGCGACAACACGCTGGCAGCGTCACCGGCCTGGATGGTCTGCTTGATGATCTCGACCTCGGTAGTGACGACCCCGCTGATCGTCATCGCCCGGAGGATGACCTTGGTGACTGGTTCGGTGGGGCCTCAGCCTGGCTGCGTCGTGACTGAACCTGTGTCTTCAGCTCAGACGGATCTTTCAGGCCCTCGTCTGATTGTGATTCAGGGCCGTGCCTATCGCCGAGTGGAATTATCCAGTCGGCATCCCCGCCGCTGGCGGCTCGAGGCGCTTGAGCTTGAGGAAGCGATCGACTGGATTATTCAGGATCAGCAGAATCCTGCCGGATAAGTCATTGTGCTCAGCGTCTGCCTGCAACCCGGGGCAGATAGGTATTTATTGCTGGGTACTTTGTTCTTCTCAAACTCGAGGATTCTTCGTGCTGAATCGCGATAGGTTCACCCTAAAGGTTCAGCGGAGGCTGGTAGAGATCATGCAAGGGATGACGTCCATCGGAGCAACAGATAGGCAGGATCATGGTGATGCCATTGATTCCTATTTCGACTGCATCACCAGCTGTGACATTGATGATGGCATCTGTGTTGAGCAGTGTGTGCTCGTGCATCTCAAGCAAGGAGATGATGGTGGTGGATGAGACTGACCCATTCAGGCGTGACGGGGTGATGGTGCATCGGTTTGAGGGACATGAGGGTCCGATTTATCGTCCCTGTACTGGCCACCATTGCGTGTACTGCGCTGATCTTTCCACAGCCAAGGCCTACCTGAGCTTCTGGCGGCGCCCTCCGGAGCGACGCTGCCGCAGGCGTGTCAACAGGTCTTCTCCAGCTCGCTTTTGACTGCTGCTGCATTGGGTTATCGGATCGTGCGGGATGACGGGGAACACGACTCCGTGACGCGTCTGTCTTTTTCTGATTACGACGAGGCATACGACGAGTTGGAGCGCTTCTATGCCGCCACCTGTTGCTCTGATGATCGGATCGAGTACTCGATCATCAAGATCAAATCGCCTGTGTCGGACACCTGAGCTCCGTTTGACACCAAGCACTTTGGTCAGCTTCCACTCTTTGTTTGATGGATGTGACGACAGGCGCCAGATTGCGCGAATGGCCTCAAGCTGCAGTGGTGGCTGAGTTGGTGCTGTGATCCGAAAGGAATGCACCAGTCTCGGGATCGAGATGCTGCGGAAGAACGCTGCTGATTCAGCTCAGCCTCAGTCAGTGGTGCCCAGGCGGTCGTTCGCCTATGTCGGTTGGTTGGATGCACTGCTCAATGACGACTCGTCATGGTGATGACACGGGTGTAGAGCAGTCTTCAGATTGAATCGAGTGAAGAGACTTGATCAGTTGACGGCACATGTCTCAGAATGTGCCTTTCGTTGAATCATTTGATGGCAAGCGACACTGGCACATGGGCAAACAACCAGCCCCCTTCAAACTTTGAGAAGCTTTGGCGCGGTTTGGCTCTTGTTGGAGCCATTCACCTTGGTGGGATGCTCTTGAACATCATGTTTCAAATGATGGGGAATCACTCTCTCGACAGCCTTCCAGCCAAGTTTCTCGGGCTCTGAATCCTTCAGGGGGGGGGGCTTGCTGCGCAGGCTCTTCCATGGAGCGAAAAAGCATCATCTTTTCCATCTATTAATCCTTTCCTGTTGAGGTATTGGCGGGTGGGTCGATGATGCTTCAGGCCGTTCTCCAACTTTTTGATCAATTCGTGGGCACTTGCTCCACTTCTCAATCAGGGACCGTCGTCACCTTGCATGCTCGCTGGCTGAGGCTGAGCAAGTGGCGATGCCCCGTTGGTAGCACTGACATCAGTCAAGGGGTTGCGCGCATGACGGAGACTCGATTTTCCCCTTCGCAGGCGAGGGACAAGGGGCTGCCTTGCTTGAGCAGATTCTTGCTCTGCTTCAGCTGTTTGTAACGTCGGTTCCACGGCCCACCACAGCGATGTGGAACCTCAGTCACCTGGCGAAGCTACTCAAAAAAATCCCGAAAGAGCCCACGCACCCAGGATGAACAGAGGTGACCGTGGAGAACTTAAAGCTACTCAATAGCTCTTCATAACAGGTGGAATTGCTCGCTGGTGTCCTCAAGCAAGCACCCTGCCTCCGTCTTCAGCCTCGCAGACCGAAGACCAGTGCCTGCATTGTTTGAGTAGATGCTCGCCTTGCTTGAGCTGCTTTTGTCTGAGCTTGCAGCCCACAAGCGTGTGGCAGTGCTCGTCCACTCCGTAGGTGAAGTGCTGGCAGGTCATGCAGATCCTTGCTCCCTTCCAGCTCTGAAGCTCCAGGTCGTCAATGAAAGCCCACTCCCGCATCGACACTAACCCGATTAATACATCTGTTCTACACCTGGGCGCTGCGGGTGTCGCGCCGCCTCCCTTTGGTGGGCTCCAGCTAGGGGTTCAAGCGAATGCATCAAGTGTGTTCGTGCCTACAAAAGAGTTCGCAGCGATACACAACAATGATTGGGCCCCGGGAAGGGGGCGGTCGTCAACACACACAAACCGGGGAGGCTCTGACGAGGAGCCTCCTTTTCTGTGCCGTTCGTTCCCGAAAGCGATCAGTTTTGTCTGTCGCCCAACCGCTGTGCTTTGAGCCTGCTTGCTTCTCTTGGCTGCATCCCTGGCGGGCGTTAGGCGTCTATTGCACGCTCACCCGGCTTTGACGTCTCTTGGCTAGCAGGTGGGCTCGATCCCACGCTGGTGTTATCGAGTCCGCATTTTGCAATGTCCCTGCGGGTAAGGAATGACGCGCCCTGTGTAATCAATATCTTTCATTTCACCTGTGTGGATGTTGAGCTCTGTCCAAGAGTTGGCCCTCCCATTACGGTCGGAATTGGTTCGCCACCTTCGCCAGCCTTGTTGTGCCGATTGTTGGTAGACCAGCTCTTGTTCGAACTGGAATGTATTCCCGTCAGTATCAACTAATACTCTTCCCGTACTCGGGTCCAGGGTGACCAGAAAAGTCGTACCTCTTTCTAGAGAGCCACACTTAAACACCATGGGGCAGTCCTGTGCTTGTAGTGGGAGGGGTGCGATGGCTCCGATTGCAACCAGTCCAAGCGCAGCAAACTTCATCAGCTCTCTCGTCTTGTTCTCCCTTGCTAGCTACGGCGCTCTGCGCTGAGCGTCTGGCTTCCTTGATCGAGCCACTTCCTTTGCATCGCTTCGTCCAGGTTGTTGCCATGGTGCGGCTCGATCTTTCTTGATTGACCTCAGCAGGGTTCCTCGTTGAAGCCTTTGATTGCATCCGGAGTCTCCCCTTCTCGCGGCGGTGGCGCCGGCAATCCTGTTGCCGCCACATCGATTTCTCGCAGCACGTTGTGTGGGAGATGACGTCGAGTGAATCGACGTCATCTTGATGCTGCTGGTGTCTGCCGGTTTGATCAAGTCTGCCGAGAACGCACTCAGCTCACCCAGTCGACGTCATGAGGCTCGCTCCGCCTCTGCTTGTTCCGGCTTGAACGAAAGACCGGCCGATCGCTCTCTGGCAGCACGAAGACCAAGGCAGTTCAGATTAGGCATTAAGCCTTAGTCGCTCACAAGAGAAAAACCTGCAGACTCATGAGAGCTCTTGAATTAGGCATGAAAGGACTGCACATCAACGTTGCCTTCTTTGGTTGCACTGTGGCGATGGCAGTCATGGTCATGACGTTCGTGGTCAAAGCCACGGCCTAGGCGGCCAGGCTCGCCCAGCTCTGATGCTGTTTCCTGTCGGTTGCAGGTATGGGTTGTGCATTGCATCAGTTGATAGCCCTTGAAGGGTGAATCCGGCGGAGGGTTGCGCGCACCATCGTTTGGTCTTGAGGATTCAGCCCCTGGGGGGCATCCATGCAGGTCATTCAGGTCTCGGAGCAATCCGGGGCGTCAGACCGCGCCGATCCCAAGACCGTAGTCCTCAGCTGGCTTCTCGGCTGGTACCTCAGCGCTGCTGCATTCGATGCACCCACGCAGCTCAATGTTCTGTTACATTGATCGAAACATTGCTTTACATCCCATGGGTGACACAAAGTTTGGCTTCTCTGAGTTCGCTGAATCCTGGAATGGCCGTCTGGCCATGCTCGGCTTCGTGATCGCCATCGGCACCGAGCTCTTGACGGGGCAAGGCATCCTTGGCCAAATCGGCCTCGGCTGAATTCACGCTTGAATCATTCTTCCAATTCGGTTTAAGCCTCTAAGGCTTTTTGAGCACCTAGGTCAATTTGACCGGGTGCTTTTTATTGCGCGTGTCGCTGTTCCTGCTGATCGGTCACGGCTGTCATTGACTAGAGAGCTTTTGGATTTCGAGCTGGATTCACCAGGGTTTCACCAGGAGGAAGGCCTGCTTCTCACCAGTTGAGCGCAGAGGGTGTGGTCATCGGAGCTTCCGCTCCTTGCCATTCTTTATTCATCAAAACGATGACCACCCATCCCATTGCAGCCGTGACCGCATTTGGTCTGTCTCTGTCAGTCGCCGCTGTCACCGCTGCTGGCCTACTCCTTGGCACTGGCACTGGCACTGGCACTGGCACTGGCACTGTGGTTGAGCCCCTTGCTGAAACTGTTGATGCGTCTGCAGTACAAGACTTCCCATTGTTCAGGGCTGGAGATGCTTCCATTCCGTACTTTGGCAGGCGAATCCACTATTTCTGATCACCAGCAGGTGTGGTTTGTTGATGTGTGTGTGCGTCCCCTTTGGCAGAGGAAACATGACTTGCAAGCTTTGTTCTGATGCTTTATGCCGAATCAATCATAAAATGGCTTTCAGGTCTAAATACGGTCTGCAAACCCAGCAAAAAGCCCCATTTTTGACGAGGCTTGGTTGAGATACTTGTTCTCAGAATCGGTTTTCTGACCTGAGGCATGTAGTACCTGAAATTTCCAGGGGCTGGTAGTCAGGATGAATGACGCGGCGATGATTCGGTTTAATGCCATCGAGTTTGGCGAAAACTCCGCCACCAGCAAAGTTCTCTAGCTGATGAAGATTGAGTTCTGTGTTGGTCATGAGTTGAAGTGAGTAGTAGAGGTCATCCCTCCGGTTTTCATGCCATCGCAGTGATTAGCTCCCGATTCGTTGATCTGTCGCAACGGTTCCTGTGATCCTGCTCACAAGAAACTCTTGGCAATAAAAAGCCCCGCATTGCGAGGCCTGATTAAGATGACTATGGTTGGCTTTAACTCATCATTACTTTGCCCTCTTTATGTTTCGGTTTTTGTAGAGTCTCGCAACGAAACTATCTGGGGTTCGCAGGGCCTCTCCTGGAGGTTTGTCAGAACAGCTATTTAACTATTTATCGCTGAAGCAGGTGGGTTTGTTGTGGTAGTCGTTGTGGTAGATGAAACTGAGATTTGCCTCTAGCATGATGAAAAGCCAATAAGCAAACTCTACGGATCGTGAAGCAATCGGAATTACTGCCAGAGTCGATGACGCTTTATCCCAGCAGGATCAAGTGGATTTTGATGTTACTGGTATGTATCGGCCTTTTTGTCTCGGGTATCTTGTTAGGCGAAAACAAGCCAGAAATGATACTGGTGAGATTGTTTCTCCTGGTAGGGGGTGGCCTCGGAATTCCGCTATCCGTATGGAAGCTATGGCCGAATAGTAACTGGTTGAAACTTGGGCCGGATGGAATACGTGAGAAAGTGCTATTTAGAAAGTTCCATTATCTCTG
>Ga0189288_10332_pt1 | contig 19698 bp, 16 predicted proteins | sample UW105minimetaG_FD_130316 | JGI IMG/M metagenome (GOLD analysis project Ga0189288, IMG submission 130316) | Marine microbial communities from the Costa Rica Dome - UW105 mini metaG | ecosystem: Environmental > Aquatic > Marine > Oceanic > Photic zone | place: Costa Rica: the Eastern Pacific... | reverse complement strand
TTTGAGTGGCTTCACCTTCCAGATGTGGTCGCAGTATTCCTGGATCGAACGATCGGAGGAAAAGAACCCGCTTCGAGCGGCATTCAGCACAGACATCCGATTCCACTGACTGCGATCACTCCATGCCTGGCTAACGGCATCTTGGGCCCGTAGATAGTCAGCGAAGTCGGCCATCACAAAGAAGGGGTCGCTGTTGCTGAGGTTGTCGATGAGGGGCCGGAACAAGTCGGCGTCGCCGTTGCTGAAGTGGCCGGTCTGGATCAGATGAATCGCTTCCGAAAGCTCGGGGCTTGAGTCGATCACCTCCCATGGGCGATAGCCACTGCGTTTGAGTGCAGCGATTTCCTCAACCGTCTGACCGAACAGGAAAAAGTTGTCCGCACCGACTTGGTCGCGGATCTCGACGTTGGCACCATCGAGGGTGCCGATGGTGAGCGCTCCATTCATGGCAAACTTCATGTTGCCGGTGCCTGAAGCCTCCTTGCCGGCGGTGGAGATTTGCTCGGAAAGGTCGGATCCTGGGTACACCTGCTCGCCCAGTTTCACGGTGTAGTTGGGGAGGAAGACCACGCGCAAACGGCCATCCATGTCCGGATCAGCGTTCACCGTTTCGGCGATGCCGTTAATGAAGCGGATGATCAACTTGGCCATGTAATAGCCCGGAGCAGCTTTGCCCCCGAAGATCACGGTGCGAGGCGCCATGCCGTCGGCCTGGCCGTTCTTTATCCGCAGGTACTGGGTGATGATCTGCAGCGCATTGAGATGCTGGCGCTTGTATTCGTGGATCCGCTTCACTTGCACATCGAACAGGCTGGCGGGATCCACCAAGACGCCTGTATGGCGATGGATGTAGCTCGACAGTTTGCGCTTCACGGTCAGCTTGGTGTTGCCCCACTGCTCGAGGAAGCCGCTGTCGTTTTGATGGGCTTCCAGCTTGCGCAGGTTCTCCATGTTGGAGATCCAGTCGCTACCCACGTGTTGCTCGAGCAGGGAGGACAGGGGGGGATTGGCCAGGGCCACCCAGCGCCGTGGTGTAACGCCGTTGGTGACGTTGGTGAACTTCTCGGGCCAGAGGGCGGCGAACTCTGGCAACAGTTGGGTGCGCACCAGTTCGGAGTGGAGTGCGGCCACACCGTTCACGTGGTGAGCGCCAATGGTGGCCAGGTGGGCCATGCGCACGGCCTTGCCGCCGTCCTCATCAATGATGGACAGCTTGCGGATGATGGCGTCATTGCCAGGGAAGCGCAGGCGCACTTGTTGTAAGAAGCGGCTGTTGATCTCGTAGATCAGCTCCAAGTGGCGGGGTAGGAGATTGGAGAACAGGTCTAGGTCCCACTTCTCAAGAGCTTCGGGCAGCAGCGTGTGATTGGTATAGGCCACTGAGCGGGTGGTGATTTCCCAGGCCTTCTCCCAGGTTAGGTGGCGATCGTCGATCAGTAGCCGCATGAGCTCGGCCACGGCGATTGCGGGGTGGGTGTCATTGAGCTGCACCGTCCAGTAGTCGGCGAAGTTCTCCACGGCCAGCCCGCGCTGATCAAGGCTGCGTAGCATGTCCTGTAGGGAACAGCTCACGAAGAAGTGCTGCTGCTTCAGGCGCAGGCGGCGGCCTTCATCCGTGCCATCGTTCGGGTAGAGCACCTTGGAGAGGGTTTCGCTACCAACCTTCTCTTCCACGGCGCCGTAATAATCGCCGATGTTGAAGGCATAGAAGTCGAAGCTTTCCGTGGCATCAGCGCGCCAGAGACGTAGGCGGTCGCAGGTGTTGACCCTGTAGCCCAGCACTGGTACATCGTGGGGCACTCCAATCGCGTGCTCTGCCGGAATCCAGCGGGAGCGGTAGTTGCCCTTGTCGTCGGTGTAACTCTCGGTGCGGCCACCGAAGCCCACAAAGCAGGCCTCGTCCGGTTGGGGTAGTTCCCAGGGCCATCCGCCTTTCAGCCATTTGTCGGTGACTTCGACTTGCCAGCCATCACGGATCAGTTGGTCGAAGATCCCGAATTCGTAGCGAATGCCATAGCCCGTGGCCGGCACCTGCAGGCTGGCGAGGGATTCCATGTAACAGGCGGCCAGTCTCCCTAGCCCGCCATTGCCCAGTCCGGGCTCCTCCTCGACGTCAAGAATCTGCTGCAACGACTCAACCCCGAAGCGGCGCACCGCTTCCTCCGCTTCCTGCTGGATGCCCAAATTGAGCAGGTTGTTGTTGAGTTGTGGACCGATGAGGAATTCCGCAGAGAGGTACGCCACCGTTTTTTGCGGTCGAGCCCTGATGGCCTCCAGGCTGGCCAGGTACCGAGTCATCAGTCGGTCGCGCACTGCATAGCTCAGCGCCATGTAGAGGTCATGGCGGCTGGCGGTCGGCGCCAATTTCCCGAGCGTGAAAAACAGGTGCTCGGTCATGCCAGCGAAGACGGCGTCGGCATCCAGGCCGGCACGTTCAGGGTCGGCGTAGCAACTTGGGGTCGGCAGACGTAGATCGAGGGGCTCGGAGATCGTCATGGTTGGGAATATCACTTGGTCGAGAGATGACCCAAGTGTGAAGGCCCTGGACGATGCCTGCTTCAGACGGTGCAGGAACTGTGACCGAGTCGTGAGTATCTGGCCCAGGCATCTTGTCCACTGTGCGGAACGGAGCCATGGTTGATTCGTCTCCCTGGGCTGCCCATCGAGAGCAGTTGGCGGCCAGGACTTCCCTTAATCTCCCAATCATTCAGGAGTCTTTCATTGATGTTGATCCCGCTTGAGCTGGCCCAGCTCTCGGCGCAGCTGAGCGATCTCAGCAGCCACGACATCGAGGTCGCGGAGACGTTGATCGGGGTGATCCGCTTTCTGCTCATCTTCGTGGCGGCCCGCACACTGGCAGAGATCCTGGTGCGGTTTCAGTTGCCCACGATCTTGGGGGAACTGGTCGCAGGCGTGATCATTGGTGCGTCCGGACTCCATTTGGTTGTGCCTCCGGAAACCCAGGTTCATCTCAGTGAGGGTTTCAATGCCCTGATCGCTGGCTTGGCTTCGATTCCACCGGAATCGATCCCTGAGATCTACAACGAAACATTCCCATCGCTGCAGGCGGTGGCCACTCTCGGCCTGTACGCCCTGCTCTTCCTCACCGGTCTCGAAAGTGAGTTGGATGACTTGGTGGCGGTTGGCGGTCAGGCCTTCACTGTGGCGGTGGCCGGTGTGGTGTTGCCCTTCGCCTTGGGTACCGCCGGTCTGATGGTCTTCTTCGATGTCGATCTGATCCCGGCGGTCTTTGCAGGTGCGTCGATGACTGCCACCAGCATTGGGATTACTGCCAGTGTCTTCGGTGAGCTGGGTTACCTCAAGACGCGAGAGGGCCAGATCGTGATCGGTGCTGCTGTGCTCGATGACATCCTCGGCATCGTCATCTTGGCGGTGGTGGTATCACTGGCGGCCGGCGGTTCCTTTTCAATCGCACCGATCCTGAAGCTGGTGGCGGCAGCGATCATTTTTGTGGTGGCTGCCGTTGGCCTCAGCCGCACCGCAGCACCAGCCTTTGACTGGTTGATCGACCAGCTCAAAGCCCCAGGCGAGGTTCTAGTGGCTTCCTTTGTGATTCTCTCTTTCAGCTGCTTCGCCGCCACGGCGATTGGTTTGGAAGCGGCATTGGGAGCCTTCGCAGCCGGTCTGATCCTCAGTGGGTCGAAGCACAATCACGCGATTCAGCAGGCAGTGCTGCCGATCGTCACCCTCTTCGCCACCATTTTCTTCGTGTTGGTTGGTGCTGGGATGGATCTCTCAGTGATCAATCCGATCGATCCCGCAAGTCGTTCGGCACTCGTCGTTGCAGGTTTCCTCCTCGTGATTGCCATCGTTGGCAAGATTGCGGCCGGCTGGGCTTTTGTGAGCGATCAGCCCACGAAGCGACTGGTGGTTGGCCTGGGAATGATGCCCCGAGGCGAGGTGGGCTTGATTTTTCTTGGCTTAGGTACGAGCGCTGGGTTGCTCTCCCCTTCGCTGGAGGCCGCCATCCTGTTGATGGTGATTGGCACCACTTTTCTGGCTCCGGTCCTGCTGCGGCTGGTACTCGGTGGTGACAAGCCCGACGGTGGCGACACAGTCGATGACACGGTGGCCGCTGATCCCGTCGGCTTGGTCTAATCCTCAGCGCTCATCTTGCTGTTGGCTGCTCGCCACCAGCAGAAACAGGCTCCAACCCACGGTGATCAGTGCCAGGCTGGAGCCCCACCCTGGCCCAAGGGTCCAGCTGAGCAGCAGCTGCACGCCTAATCCGACAGCGAGAGCTAGCAGCAGGCTGCTCGCCAAGAGTGCCACCTGTTGCCAGCGGCTATTGAGTGGGCCATCAATCAGGCTGGATTCAAAGCGGCCGAGTGGCCTGCTCAGAGGGAGATACAGAGCTAACGCCCAGAACAGCGAGCCTCGCAGGATGGCCGGATCGTTGAGGGGGCCATAGCCAAGGGTGAACGCGTCCACGGCACAAGTGCTGGAGAGGCTCTATAGCATCACTGCCCCAGGTGGGATCTGACGTGACCATGGCTCCAGAAAGGGTTCCGGATCAAGTGCACGACCTTGCTGGCGATGGTCACCATGAGGATCTGGTCAGCCTGCGCCTGCCGGATGTCCGCCGCGATCCCTGGTCTCACCTCGGCCATGCGGTGCATTGCCTGTGTTGTGGCCCGAGGGATTCAGAGCTTGCAGGAGCTGCGGCACAGAATCCTGCTGTGCTGTTGGTGCATGGCTTCGGTGCCTCCACCGACCATTGGCGCCATAACGTTCCCGTCCTCGCTCGAACACATGAGGTCCATGCCCTGGATCTCCTTGGCTTTGGTCGCAGTGCCAAGCCGGCAGGTCTCACCTACGGCGGTGCGCTCTGGCGTGATCAGCTGATCGCCTACATCCGCGAGCGGATTGGCCGTCCCACCGTGATTGTGGGTAATTCTCTCGGGGGCTTTGCGGCTCTTGCCGCCGGTGCTGCCCTTGGTGACGACTGCGCTGGTGTGGTGCTGCTGAATGCGGCCGGCCCCTTCAGCGATGAACAGAGGCAGCCCGAGGGGTGGGGTGCGATTGCCCGTAAGACCATTGGCATGGCCTTACTGCGCAGTGCCTTGCTTCAGAGGGTGCTGTTTGAAAACATGCGTCGACCGGCCACGATCAGGCGCACCCTGAATCAGGTGTATCTCGACCCCACCAATGTCGATGATGAGCTGGTCGAGGCGATCCGGGTGCCCTCCTGTGACCCTGGGGCGTTCGGGGTCTTTCGCACCGTCTTTGACATCCCCAAGGGCCAGCCGCTGGATGCGTTCTTCTCCCAGCTGCAAGCGCCGCTCTTGCTGCTTTGGGGCATCCGCGACCCCTGGATCAACGCCGCCGGGCGGCGAGCCAGTTTTCAGCGCCATGCGCCTGCGGCCACCACTGAAGTGGTGTTGGAGGCTGGTCATTGCCCCCATGACGAGGTGCCAGAACAGGTGAATCGGGCAATGCTGGACTGGTTGCAAGGTCTGTCATTGGAACGAACGGCCGCGCCACACTTGGATGGCCCAGGCTGATGGCCATGACGCTGATCCAGCAGTCCCTGCCCTATCCCCACTGGGAGTTTGTCCATCCCAGCAACGGTGATCGCCTGCGGATTGTTCCTGAACGGGGCGGATTGGTGACCGCGTGGTGTTGCGATGGTCGGGAGTTGCTGTATTTCGATCAGACCCGCTTCGCCGATCCTGGCAAGAGCATTCGGGGTGGCATTCCGGTGTTGTTTCCGATTTGCGGCAATCTTCCCGGGGATATGCTTCCGGTGGATGGGGTGAATCACACCCTCAAACAGCATGGCTTTGCCCGGGATTTGCCCTGGCAGCTCCAGCTGCTTGATGATCAGAGCGGTATTCAGCTGACGCTCACGGATACCGAGCAAACGCGAGCGGCATTTCCCTTCCCGTTTCAGGTTGTGATGGCGCTTCGGCCGTTAGCTCAGGCGCTGGAGATCAGAACCACGGTGACCCATACGGGCAATGGCTCTGGGGTGATGCCTTTTAGCTTCGGTCTCCATCCTTATTTCAAGGTGACTGATCTGGGCTGTTCCCGCCTCGAGGGCCTGCCCCCTCGCTGCCTGAATCATCTGGAGATGGCGGAGGAGGACACGGCCTCGCAGCTGGCCCGCCTGCCTGAGGGTGTGGATTTTCTCTGTCGCGACGCAGAGGGTCCGGTGACTCTCATCGATCAACGGGCTGGCATCAAGGTGCAGCTTGAGCAGCCTGCACCGATGGACCTCACCGTGATCTGGACTGAGCCACCTCGACCCATGATTTGTCTGGAGCCTTGGACTGGACCTCGGCAGGCGCTGCTCAGTGGTGACTGCAAACTGCAGCTTGCGGCAGGTGAGAGCCTGGAGCTTCGCTGCACCTACAGGGTCAGTGGAGGTTGAAGGCTCAAGCGATGGTGACAGGTTTGGCCACGCCGGGTAGGCGGCCGCGGCTGAGTTGCAGGCGGGGATCGAACTGGCGCTTCACCGCTTCGATCAGGGGCCGTGATGGGGCATCCGTCCATGCCGGCAGCGTTTCTTCTGGAGGCTGGCTGGCGGGCTGAATCAAAACGCTGAGCCGGCCGCCCAGAGCTTCCACGCGCCTGCGCAGGGCCTGCACCTGCGCCCTTGTGCTCGCTTGATCACTCCAGGCATCGCCGCATCCAGCCCCTGCAGCTAGGAGCCAATGCCAATCTCTCAGTGCTTGTGTTTCCCGGCTGCTGAACAGAGCTTGCGCTTGGCTGGGAGGCAGGCTGATGCGCAGCAGCCACTGCTGAGAACCTTGATCGCCTGCGTCAGTTGGTCGTGCCGCAGGCGGTGGCAATGGTCCATCCCAGGGGTGTCGTTCCGCTTTCAATCGGTGGGACTCTGCGAGCGACTCGAGGCGGTTGAGCTGGTCTGTGACCGCTGCATCGCTGACGCTCGCAATCCCCGCTTGGATGCCTAGCCCCTGGATGGGATCTTGCTGCCAGTTGAGCAGTTCCAGGGTGAGAGTGCTCGCGACCACCTCCGCTCGCCAGGCTTCGAGGGCATCCAGATCCCCCTTTAGGTTGAGGAGGGCCCGCGCTGGTCGAATCGGCTGCACCCTCAGGGTGAGTTCGCTGATCAGGGCAAGGCTGCCCCAGCTGCCGCAGAGCAGGCGCATCAGGTCGTAGCCAGCCACATTCTTCACCACCCTGCCGCCGGCATGCGCTTCGACACCGTCACTGCGGATCAGGCCGATGCCGATGATTTGATCACGCACACCAAGATGCCGATGGCGCAGCCCCCCTGTCAGACCTCTAGCCACCAGCCCCCCCACCGTGCCGGCTGTCGTGGGCTGGTGGCTACTGCCCCAGGGCCAGTCGATGGGCAGCCACTGGTTCTGTTCCGCCAGCACTGCTTGCAGATCCGTCAGGCTCAGGCCTGCCTGCACACTGATCGTGAGGTCATCAACGGCATGGTCCAGCACTGTGTTGCACTGGCGCAGGCTGATCAGAGGGGACGGTTGCAGGGCTGCTCCCCAGTGCATCCGGGTGCCCAGTCCGGAGGGGATCCAGGGGCTGCTGGTGGCATAGAGCTCTCGCACCATCGTCTGCAAGTCCGCCAGGCTGTCGGGTGTCAGCGGTGTTGGCAAAGCGGTGGGTTCGTGGTGAGCGGCGGAACGGCTGATGGTGCTGGGGTGGTGCGGAAGATGATCGTGCCATGACCTCGCCTGTGCCACCGCGGCAAGCTGGAACGATCGTTGTCATCGATGATGATCCCACCGGATCTCAGACGGTGCACAGCTGTCCGTTGCTGCTGCGTTGGGATGTCGAGACGCTGCGGCGTGGTTTGCGCCACCCTTCGCCGTTGTTGTTTGTCCTGGCGAACACCCGGGCTCTGACGGCCCCAGAGGCAGAGGCTCGAAATCGGGAGATTGTGGTGGCTTTGGCGGAGGCGATGCAGTTGGAAAACCTGGCTGCTCAGGAGGTGTTGCTGGTAAGCCGCGGTGACTCCACGCTGCGGGGCCATGGGGTGCTGGAGCCACAGGTGCTGGCACAGGAATGGCAGGCCCGCTTTGAACCTGTGGATGCCACCCTTCATGTCCCTGCTTTCCTTCCGGGGGGACGCACCACCATCAATGGTGTGCATTTGCTCCATGGTGAGCCTGTACATACGACGGCCTTCGCTCAGGATCGGCTGTTTGGTTACAGCACCAGCGATTTGGCGGCTTGGTTGGAGGAGAAGAGCGCCGGACGGATCTCGGCAGCTTCCGTGGTCCGGCTGGATTTGGAGCTTTTGGATGGCGCCGCTGCTTCCGTCTGTGCTGAAGGGGGTCCCTCCGGCTTAAGGGCCTTGGTGGCTCGGCTGACTGGGATGGAGCACAACCGTGCGGTTGTGGTGGATGCGATTCGGCCGGAACAGTTGCAGGCACTGGGAGTGGCGGTGCGCCAGTTGCAAGGTCGCAAACGCTTTTTGTTCCGCTCTGCTGCCAGTTTGCTCAATGGTCTGGTGGATGGTGGCCCTGAGCCGTTAGGGCCGCAACCGATGGATGCAGTCGGGCTAGCCGGACTGCGACGGGTCGCGTCAGGACCCAATGGTGGCGCACTTCCAGGCTTGGTCTTGCTCGGTTCCCATGTGCCTTTGGCTGATCGGCAGCTTCGGCGATTGCTGCAGGAGTCAGGCTGCCTTGGTGTGGAGCTTCCTGTCGCCAGGATTGCCCGTGTGTTGGATGGGGGGCAGGCCGAATGGCTGCTGGCTGACCTCGAGGCGGAATGGAGAGATCAGTTAGAGCAGATTTTGCTCTCGGGGTGTACGCCGGTGCTCTACACCAGCCGTGGTGAGTTGCACTTCGGCGCAGGAGAGGCCGCCGCCGCTCGCAGATTGCACTTCGGGATGGCTCTTGCCCGATTGATGGGGCGCCTGGTGGCCGCCGTGGCAAACCAGCTCGGGTACGTCATCAGCAAGGGGGGCATAACGACCGGCACTTTGCTGGCAGAGGGATTGCAGTTGCCTGCCATGCAGCTGGAGGGCCAGCTCTTGCCAGGGTTGTCGCTCGTGCGTCCGATGAAGGACGGGGCCTCCAGCGCTGTCGCAGGTTTGCCGATCGTGACCTTCCCTGGGAATCTTGGTGATGACAACACCCTTTTCGAGGCCTGGAGACTGATGCAAGGCGACGCCTAAACCACACCTTCAGTCTTGGCTCCGATCAGGGAGGCTGAGCGGGCCAGCAGTTCCATCGGGTGGTTGACCACCGCTGTGTGACTGGTGGCAGGTAGATGACGCCGCAGCTGCAGGCTGCAACCGATGTTGGCGCTGGCGATCACACTGGCGCCGGTGCCGCTGAGATCAGCAGCCTTGATCCGGCCCAGTTCGGCGGCTTCATCCGGCTGAACCAGGTTGTAGATGCCGGCGCTGCCGCAGCAGACGCCTGCCTCGGTGGCTTCGCGCAGTTGGAGGTGGGGAATGGTTTCTAAGAGCTGGCGAGGCTGATGGCTGATGCCTTGGCCGTGAATCATGTGGCAGGCATCGTGATACGCCACCACGAGCGGTTGATCGGCACTGGCCCTTTGCCCGTTGGCATGGGACAGAGGTTGCAGGGATTGCTGGAATGGCTTGGAGAGTCCCTTGGTGAAGAGGAACTCGTGAACATCTTGAACCGGGCAGTGAAAGCCATCGGCTTGAGATCCACCGTCCAAGATTTCTGAATAGGCCTTCATGGTGTGGCCACAGCCGGAGGCAGCCACCAGCACGGCATCGAGTGGTGGATCGATCTGGTCGCTCGTGAAGCTCTCCACCAGGGCGCTTGCCAGATCTCTGGTCTGTTCCATCTGGCCTTGGTGATGGCTCACCGCACCGCAACAGCCTTGATTGGAGGGGATCACGACTTCGTAGCCATTGGCCTGGAGCACAGCCACGGTGGCCGCATTGACTGCCGGGTCAAAACAGCGTTGAACGCAGCCAAGCACTAGGCCTACACGACCGCGTTGCTCTCCCTGGGCCGGGTTGATGTGAGGGAACTGATCGCGGAAGCCTTCCTCTGCCAACTTGGGCAGGAGCGACTCCATCGCTTCCAGCTGCGGCCCAAGCAGGCGCACGAAACCGCTGCGGCGCATGAGGTCTTGGATAGGAGTGCCGGCGTAGGCCCGGAGGGGAGTGAGCAGGGCCCGCAGGCGTTTCGGATAGGGCAGCACCTGCAGCAGCAGTTGGCGAAAACGGGTCTGCCAGCAGCTGCGCAGTTCGGGTTTGTTCAGCTGGGGACGGGTGGCTTCGATCAGTTGGTCGTAGCGCACTCCCGATGGGCAGGCGCTGACGCAGGCGAAACAGCCGAGGCAACTGTCGAAATGGGAGGCCACAGTGGCATCCAGCTCCAGTTCCCCGGCGTCAATCGCTTTGAGGGTATGGATGCGGCCGCGGGGAGAGTCCATCTCCGTTCCCATCACCCGGTAACTGGCGCATGTCGGCAGGCAGAAGCCGCAATGCACGCAGGGGTCGGAGGGATCAGAGCTGGCCATAGTTCCATTCTGATGGGCTGGGCTGGATCTCTGGGCGTTGGAGCCGCTGCGAGAGGGTCTGGTGGTTGATTTCCCTCAGCTGGTTCACGACCTCTGGATGGCACTGTCCATGCAGTTTTGGCTTGCGATTCAGTCGGAGTGGGGCGCTGAGGTAATTGACGATCAGGGCGCGGCGTGTGGCTGCGGAGCGATTGCTTCTGGATCCATGCAGCGTCCATGGCGTGTGCACGGTGCCATCCCCGAAGGCCATCGGTGCCGCCACGCTGGGCTTGGCCTGGGACAGTCCGGTCGGAGCGGTTCTGGCGGGTTGCGGTTGTGATATCAGACAGTGGTTCTGACTTCCCGGCACGAATTGGATCGGTCCGTTGCTGGAGTCGATCGCCTGCAGCGGCAGCCAGAGGGTCAGGGCGGCCAGCTGATCCGCTGGGATGTAACGGGCGTCCTGGTGCCAGGCGGTGCCAGGGTCTCCGGGTCGTTTGTTGTAGAGCGTCACCGCCAGCAGCTGCAGGGCGGTCTCATCGAGACCGCAGCATGCTTGAAGCCTTGTGGTCAGAGTGGGCTGCTGGAGCAGGGCCGTCAGTTCGGGTAGGTCATCCTGCAGAAACCAGAGCGGCACACCTACGCTCTGCCATCGTTCGGCCGCCTTCAAGATCTTCGGGATGAGTGCAAGCAATTGGTTGCATGCTGCGCCATCGAGGAGTTGGGGCACCAGCGCGAAACCATCGCGTTCAAATGTGGCGTCAGCCAGTTGCATGGCTCAGCAGATAGAGCTTCATGGACCAGGTGCCATCGCTATGGGGGCTCAGTTTGATGTGGCTGAATCCTTCGGTATGGCCCGGTGCCACCTCTTGATGCCAGTTGTGATGGCGGCGACGGCAGTGCTCGATTGCCGCTGCAGGGCACCAGGGAGCCAGGGTGTGGAGGAGGGCCTGTACTTCCGGAGCATCAGCGGCGCTTCCTCGTTGCAGTCGTCCGGCAGGGAACAGTTCAAACCCGAGTTGGTCGAGGCCTTCTCCCCCCCAATCGAGGGTGGCTGACCAGCAGAGGCTGGCCTGATTGAGCAAGCGATGCAGGCCTGGCGTGCACAGATCAGAAGCCTGCTTCTGCAGCCAGGACCATTGGTGGGGTCCGGTGAGGTTGAGTCGGATCCTGCCTTGCTGATGGCTGGGACGGCCTGGGAAAAAACCGCAATGGCTGATGCCCAGATCACCTCCGCCTGGCTCCGGTATGAGCCAGGTGGTCGTCAGGCTTGGTAGCAACTGTCGGCGCGCTTCCAGCACCCCTTGCTGGCGTGGTCCGCGGCGGTGATCCAAACGGAAAAACACACCAGGGGCGTCTCGGAAGGGATGGTCGAATTCAAGCCAGGGTTCCCGCAGCACCCCCTTTGCCCCTCGCAGGGCACGGTCGATGCGTGCGCAGACCTCTTGCCATTGCTCCCACTGCTGGCGTTGGCCAGGCGGGGGAAGGGGGACTGATAGATCCATGCCTCTCTCTGGATCGTTGAGGCGGTATTCGCATAGAGCGACCGCGCCGATTGGTGGCGTCAGACGTAGCAATGCAGGTGCGTGTGTCTGCGATGAAGACGTAGGAATCCTCCCAGTACCACCCGTTGGCTCGGGCCGCCTGTGGGACACACCCGATGTCGGTGGTAGCCGGCGTTGAACAGCAGCAGTTCTCCAGGGTTCAGTTTGACCTGATCGCCACTGGTGCTGATCTGCAACTCGCCGCCTGTAGTGGCTGAATCCACGCCATAGAGAAAGCTCATTTGAAAGCGTGGTTCGAAGGCTGCAGGCAGCAGGGTTCCATTTTCAATCAGGTTCACAGGATTCCAGTCCCGTTCGCAGTGTTCGGGGATGCCGCCTCCGTTTGCCATCTCCCGCAGAGCCCAGCCCGGAACACGCGTGCCATCTTCAAGTTCGAGCTCCTTGAGCGGTGTGCCGAAGTGATCGCTGAAGAGAGTTGCGATCGGTTGAAAGAACAGCTCCTCCATCTGTTGCAGCAAAGGCATGGGCTGCAGCGCCAAAGTGCCGCGGTAGCGATCTGGGGCCGTACCCACGCAGCTGCGTGGCAGGGTGCGGCCCCAGGGTGTGGTGGCCCAGGCCTTGTCGTGACTCGGCACTCTCAGTTGTCGGCAGAGCTCGGAGATGGCGAGATGGTCGAGCTTGGGATGCCAGCGGGTTAGTGCCAGATCCCCCGCCAGCACGGCCTCAAGGGCTGCTGAGCGTGTTGGGATCGGGGCTGACATGACTGGTGAAACGTCGCGGGCGGGACGCCTCGTTCAGAATCGGTTGATGATGGCGTCGGCGAAGCCGCTGCAACTCACCGGCTCCACCTGAGGTTCCATCAGCCTGGCCAGGTCGTAAGTGACCTGCTTGTCGGCGATCGCGGTGCTTAGACCTTTGGTGATGAGGTCCGCGGCTTCCTGCCAACCCAGGAACTCCAACATCATCACGCCACTGAGGATGACGGAACCGGGATTGATGCGGTCGAGGCCGGCGTGTTTCGGTGCTGTGCCGTGGGTGGCCTCGAAGATGGCCGCTGTTTCACCGATGTTGGCACCGGGGGCCATGCCAAGCCCCCCCACCATGGCCGCGGCGGCATCGGAGATGTAGTCACCGTTGAGATTGAGGGTGGTGAGGATCGAATACTCCTGGGGACGGGTCTGGATCTGCTGGAAGATGCTGTCGGCGATGCGGTCATCGACCATCACCATCTGCTTCCACTTGCCGTTTCCGTGGCTGGAGCCAATGGCGTCGATCACGCTCTGCACTTCGGCGTCGATGGCGGTTGTCTTCTCAGGGGTGAGGCTGTCGTAGCCAGGCTCAATCATGCGGGCATTGGCCTGCACGCTCAGGTTTGGATCTTGTTCGAGGTTGCCGAGGATCCAGCTCTCCCGTTCAGTGATGCACACATCGCGGAATTCACTGGTGGCAAGTTCATAGCCCCAGTCGCGGAACGCCCCCTCGGTGAATTTCATGATGTTGCCCTTATGCACCAGGGTGACGTGGCGCTTATCGCCCTGGAGGCGCAGGGCGTGCTGAATCGCCTTGCGGATATGGCGCTGGCTGCCGTGCTTGCTCACCGGTTTGATGCCGATGCCAGAACCCACAGGGATCTGGCGTTTCCCCAGCTTGCCGTTGGCGGGAATCACGACGTCGTTGAGATGTTTGCGGAGCTCTTGCCCGACAGGATCATCGGCCTCCCATTCCACCCCCATATAGATGTCTTCTGTGTTTTCCCTGTAGACGATCACGTCTAGATCCTGAGGACGCCGGTGTGGGCTAGGGGTGCCCGCGTAGAAGCGGCAAGGGCGCACACAGGAATACAGATCGAAGATCTGACGCAAGGCCACGTTCAGGGAGCGGATGCCGCCGCCAACAGGTGTGGTGAGCGGGCCTTTGATCGCTACGCCATAGGTACGGATCGCTTCAAGGGTGTCCTCCGGCAGGTATTGATAGGTGCCGTAGAGGTCGCAGGCCTCATCGCCTGCATAGACCTTGAACCATTCGATCGTTTTGTTGCCGTCATAGGCCTTGGCTATGGCGGCATCCAGCACCTTCTGGGTGGCCGGCCAAATGTCCACGCCGGTGCCATCGCCGCGGATGAAGGGAATGATCGGGTTGTCGGCTACCACTGGCTGGCCGTTCTCGAAGCGGATTGGCGTGCCCTGAGTGGGGGCGGTGAGCTTCTCGAACTGGGCCATAGATGGGGTGTGCCGCATGGCGACGTTGTGCTGGGGCGAGCCTATGACTCGGGGGGGATCCCTAAAGTTCGATCTGATCCGCCCCCACGACCCATGGCCAAACCTGCAGGTGTTTGGGTGGTGGCTGCCTGTTTCAACGAACAGGCCGTGATCACCCATTTCATTGAACGGGTGTTGGCAGTTCCGGGTGTGGAGCGTTTGGTGCTGATTGATGACGGCTCTCGCGATGGCACCGTCGACCAGATTCGAGCCTTTCAGCGGCAAGACCGGCAGCGCGAGGGTGATGGGGCAGTGACCCTGTTGGAACTCACTCGCAACTTCGGCAAGGAGGCGGCAATGCTCGCGGGTCTCGACCATGCCTGTGGTCAGTGCTCTGCAGCGGTGCTGATCGACTCCGATCTTCAGCATCCACCTGAGTTGATTGAGGGGATGATCGAGGCGTGGCGTGAGGGTGCGGAGGTTGTCACTGCCGTGCGTGATGACCGGGATCAAGAGTCACGCTTGAAGGTGGCCAGTGCCTCATGGTTCTATCGGGTGTTCAACAAGCTGGTGGATTCGATCCAGTTGAAGGAAGGGGCCGGTGATTTCCGCTTGCTTGATGCACCGGTGGTGGAGGCGCTCACCAGTTTGCGTGAGTCGAGCCGCTTCTCTAAGGGCTTGTTGCCTTGGACCGGGTTTCGCAGTCTGGAAATGCCCTATCAGCGGGTGAGTCGCAGCGGTGGCACCACCTCCTGGAGTCCCCTCAAACTGTGGAGCTATGCCCTTGACGGCATCTTCTCTTTTTCGGTGCTGCCGTTGAAGGTTTGGAGCGGGATCGGAATTGTGGTTTCCCTTCTGAGCTTGATCTATGCCCTGGTGATCGTTCTCGACACCCTGTTCACGGGAGTGGATGCCCCAGGTTTCGCCACGCTGATCGTGGCGATTCTCTTTCTTGGCGGGATTCAGCTGATCGGCATCGGTGTGCTCGGTGAATACATCGGTCGGATCTATGTCGAGGCGAAGGCTCGTCCCCACTACTTCATCCGCACCATCCACCGAGATGGCTGAGTGGGGTTGGCGATGGTTTCAGTTGGCTGTGCCTGTGGTCTGCATCAACTGCTGAATCGCTCTCCACTCCCGCTGTCGCCAGGGGGAGCTGGCGAAAGGAGCTGAGACGGCAAAACCGGCAACGTTGAGATCACAATCAAGCGGGGCACCAGGGTGCACGAGCAGCTGCGCTGGTGTCTGCAACCTGTCGTCAGGGAGCTTGCGGCTGCACAGCTCCTGCCAGCAGGCTTGCAGCGGTGCCCCACTCATTTGGCCTGTGAAGAGCACTCCGGCAAAGCTGCTGTTGCTGGCAATGCCCTGTCGGCGCTGTCGTCTGCTGGCTTTTGCGTTGAGCAGTTGCAGCACGCTCCACTTGAGTAACCCTGCGCCGCGGATGGCGTCCCACCAGCAGCACAGGGGTAGCCCTGTGGGCAATGGTTCGGCGGTGCTACGCATCCAGGTGATCCGCTGCTCAGCGGCGAGGCTGAGCAGCGTGTCGTGAATGAGGGGCACCAGATGGATGTGTTGGTGGCCGTCGAGGGCAATGGCATCGGATCCACAGAGTTGACGGAAGCGTTGGATCTGGGCTGAGATTTCGAGGCGGAGTTGTGTTGTCACGAGGCGGCGGCGACGATGGCTCCGCGGCAGGAGCGATAGAAGCAGCCATTGTCCGAAGGAGAGATTGAAATGGCCGTGGTTGTTGACCAGGTCTGGAACGGCATCGCATGGCGCACTCGACGGCCCTTCAGTGAGGCAGAGATGGAGGCAGAGCTGCTGGTTTGGTTTCAGGGTGGCGAGTTGATGCCAGCGCTCCAGGGCTGGCCTTGTTTCCGGACCGTTGACTAGCAGGCTGGCACCATCCAGCTGTCCGGCTTCGATCAGGCCCAGGATTGCTTCGTTGGTGGCCTGACTTAGTCCGAGGTCGTCGGCATGCAGGCGCGGTCTCTGGCCATGGCTTCGCCGTCGTTGACTGAAGCGTGCCGCTCTCGACCAGATCAGAGCATTGAGCACCGTGGGAGTGAAGACAAAAATGGTGTCCAGCACTGCTATCGAGGCGTTGGTCCCGATCAGGGTTGCCAAGGTTGCTGCGGGCAGTGCAAGCGGTAGCAGTCCGCAAACGGTGAGATTGATGGCGTACTGCACCACCAACCAGCGGCGGGCGAACCGGGCCCCGCCTGTCTCCGGCCGGAAGGTGAAGCGGGCGTGGCCTAGATATCCCGTCAACGAGGCCGCCAAGAACGCCAGAGGATTGGCTAGCCAGATGGGCATGGCCCATCGCAGTGCAATCAGCACGCCGTAATGCACAGCAGCGGCAACGATGCCCACCATTCCGTAAAGGCTGAGGCGGGTGCTGATCGAGCGGAAAGCCATGGTCTGAACACCTCGGTCGCAACCGTAACGGCCGCTGGCAGACAGACCAGGAAGCATTCATCCTTACCGATAGGTGATTGGACGGTGGTGTGAACGCAGCTGAAGCCATTCACAGCGTGCCTCAGGCCCAGGCCTTGGCTTCATCGGTGACCTTGGTGCGTCAGCACTTCCCTGCTGCCAAGCCCAACCTTCGGCCTTGGCGGGACGACCCTCAGACCCGTCAGTGGACCGAGCAGGAAACCCTGGATTTCTCCTTCCATTTCCCCGGCTGGAGTCCCCGGCTGGAGTGCCGCAGCCTGCTGTTGCAATTGCGCCTACAGGCCGATCCGCGAAAGCAGAGTTCACCCCTTCTTGGTGTGCTGATGCGAGGAATGACCTACGACGGCGAACGCTGGCGCCTGGCCACCGTCGGGGACTGGCAGCCCAGTGGACGGCACCTGCCTCAGCCCGATCAGGTGCTGCATCTACAGCAGATTTGTCGTGATTTGCATGCTCTGTTCAGCACCGTCTCGTAACCCTTCGCAACCCCTGAGGCCCTCAGACCGGAGAGGGCTTTTATGGTTCTCGTCTGTGCTACGCCTTTCTTACCCATGTCTGTCGCTCTTGCTGCCCAGCTCCGTGAAGGCACCAAGAAGTCGCACACCATGGCCGAAAACACCGGCTTTGTGAGCTGCTTCCTCAAAGGTGTTGTTGACAAGGGCAGCTACCGCAAGTTGGTGACTGACCTCTACTTCGTGTACACCGCCATGGAGGAGGAGATCGGCAAGCTGGAGGACCATCCCGTGGTTGGTCCTGTGGCGATGGAGCAGCTCAACCGCCGTGAGTCTCTTGAGCAGGATCTGACTTACTACTTCGGCGAGGGCTGGAAGGAACAGATTCAGCCTTCACCCTCTGCTGCCGCTTACGTCGAGCGCATTCACGCTGTGGCCAAGGAGTCCCCTGAACTGCTGGTGGGACATCACTACACCCGCTATTTGGGTGATCTCTCTGGTGGTCAGATCCTCAAGAACATCGCCCAGAAAGCGATGAATATGAAGGGCGACGACGGCCTGCGCTTCTACGTCTTTGAGGACATCGCCGATGAGAAGGCCTTCAAGACAACCTATCGGGCCACCATGGACGAGCTGCCGATCGACCAGGCCACGGCCGATCGCATTGTTGAGGAAGCCAACCATGCCTTCCACCTGAATATGAACATGTTCAAGGAACTGGAGGGCAATCTTGTGGCTGCGATTGGCAAGGTTCTGTTCGGCTTCCTGACCCGTCGTGAGCGCACAGGGAGTACTGAGGCGGCTGCGGCTTGATTCCTCTGGATTGAATCCACCCCTTCTGTGATGCAGTGCTGATTGCTAACGGCTCTGAGCCCTCAGGCGTTGGCCTTTCTCCGATCAGGGTTCTGGTGCCAGGCACCGGAACCCGTTTTCGTTGTGGTGGTTTGAGTGTGGCCATGCAGACAGCCCGTCTGCTTTCCACATTGCGTCCCACTGAAGTGGTCACCTATCGCCAGCGGCAGGATGATCATCCTTTTCTGGATGACCTGCTTCGGCAGGAGAAGGCTCCAGGCTCCTCCCTCTGGCTGGTGAGCTGGGGTTTTGATGTGCCGGTGCTGTTGCGGCGGCTTCGGGGGCGTTCAGTGATTTATCAAGCCCATAGCAGCGGCTATGGCTTTGATCTGCCGCCAGGGGTGCCTGTGCTCGCGGTCAGTCGCAACACTCTCGGCTACTGGGGGGATCGCGCCCCAAGAAACCCTTTGTTTCTGTTGCCCAATGCCCTGGAAGCTCAGTGGCTCGAGCGAGGAGATCGCTACGGGGCCGGTGGCCCAAGGGTGATTGATGTACTGGTGCAGCAGCGTAAGAGCAGTGATTACGTGCTCAAGCAGTTAGTCCCAGCACTGCGTGCTCGTGGTTTGCGGGTGGAGGTGCAGAACGGCTGGGTGGAGGATCTGGTGGATTTGTTCAACAGTGCCAGCGTTTATCTCTATGACTCCGCAGAACACTGGCGTGCTGCTGGTGTGAGTGAGGGTTTCGGCTTGCCGCCTCTTGAAGCGATGGCCTGCGGTTGCGTGGTATTCAGCAGCCTGAATCACGCCCTCGCCGACACCCTCACCCCTGGTGAGCTCGGCCATCAGATCGGTTGCGGCAGCCTTGAGCATGATCTGGAGAGGATCTCTGCTGCTGTGGCAGATCAGGCTGCTTGGCGCTGCTCCGGGCCTGCACTTGATCAATTCCTCATTGCTTATTCGGAATCGGCCCTCAAGCAGCGTTGGCAGGCGTTGCTGGTCACGCTGGATCGATTGTTGCCGGCCCTGCAGCAGCAGTCGGTGTTGCGCTCTCGTCCGCTCTGGCGTCTGCGCTTCAGTCGTCAGTGGCGGGGGTTGAGGCGGGGGGTCAATCGGTTGCCTGGCTGGCCTGTGGGGCGGAAACCCTGAGGGTGCGAGCGGTCTAAGGTCATTTCATCTGAATTCTGACTGCCTTGTGAGCTGCAAGGTCAGTCTCTGACGGCCTTCATGCCCTTGCAAAGTCAGACCTGGAGCAATCTCAGCCAGCTGCTTCGCGAGTTGCCACGACGGCGTCTTCGGTTGTTGGTGATCGTTTTGATTGCATCCCTGTTTCAGGGTTTGCTGGATGTGTTTCTGGTGGCGCTGCTGGCGCGTCTTGTTGGTCTACTGGCGGGAGCGCGATTAGAGGATTATCTGCCAGGCATCAAGGTGTTCGGCGGCGGTTTGCTTGATCAATCTGGTTGGTTGGTGGCATTGCTGATCGGTTCCTTCTGGTTGGCATCGGGGATCCGTTTTGCTGTGGCATTGATGCAAAGCCTGCTCAGTGCTGAGGTTTGGAATGATCTTGTCAACAAGGTGTATGACAATCTGATGCGTCAGAAGTATGGGTTCTTTATTCGTCAGCGCACGGCTAATCTGTCTGAAAAGTTTAACCGTATCCTCAATAGTGTGTCTACGGGAGTGATTAGTCCGATCATTCTGATCGCGGGCAATGTGGTTTCGATTAGTTCGCTTTTAATCGGCGTAGTTTTGGTGCTTGGCACGAAGGCATTGGCTGTATTTGCTTTGATGCTTCTGGCCTATGTGTTGGCTTCTAAGATTATTACTCCCTATCTACGCCTTGCCACGAAGC
>Ga0189288_10331_pt1 | contig 19743 bp, 18 predicted proteins | sample UW105minimetaG_FD_130316 | JGI IMG/M metagenome (GOLD analysis project Ga0189288, IMG submission 130316) | Marine microbial communities from the Costa Rica Dome - UW105 mini metaG | ecosystem: Environmental > Aquatic > Marine > Oceanic > Photic zone | place: Costa Rica: the Eastern Pacific... | reverse complement strand
GATTCAAAGCCATGGCTGAATACCAGCCAAACCAGTGCATCAGCTTTGGCAGCTGTGATGCATCATCAGGTCTCACCAGCAAGTGCAGGTGATTAGCCATCAGGCACACCGCATACAAGCGATGAGGCACCTTTTGCTTGGCTTTAGAGAGCACAGCTAACAGCACATCCCGTCTCAATCCTTTGGCAATCAGAAACTGACGGCTATTGCATCTAAGCGTAATATGAAAGGAGTGGCCTGCTGGCAGATAGCGCGGTTGACGTGCCATGTTCTGACCGATTTCTATGCCATTATTGGCAAGATGCTAATGATGAGTTTTAAAAGTCCGATGGTTAGTAGCAGCAAACGTTTTAAGCAGCATTCCCAAGCTGTTTGCACCGAACTCGATGGCGATGTAGCTTTATTTCAAAGCGACACCTGCGACTATCTAGTTCTCAACGAAACAGGCTCAGCCATTTGGAATGCACTAAAATCTCAACCTACGCTGGTTGAACTCTGCAAGCATTTACAGGACGAGTATGAAGTCACCCAAGATGAATGCAAGACCTCTGTTGAAGCATGGCTGGAAGCCGCCTTGGAGAAGAAAGTGATTGCCGTAGTTGATGATTAAAATGAGAAGTGTGTTTTGAGCTTTCTAGCCCAAATTTCACCGCCAAGTTGATTTCCTCCAAGCATTTGGAACCCAAGGCGTGCAAAATAACGTCGCATGGGTGCTTTTTGCAAGCCAGGATTAATGTTTTCAGACAGCAATACTTTTGCTCGATGATCACGTTTCTCTACTTCACGATCAAACCCTTCAAGGAATGTTCTAAAGAGCTGATTTGCCAGACGTGGATTCCTGGATTCTGGAATTACATACATCCGTTGAAAGTAGGCATGGCCTCCGAGCCCTATTGAATTATCTAGCTCTTTCAATACGACAAACACGACACCATCAATCAATCCTGATTGATCACGCGAAATTGCAGCTGGCTGACGCGATATGGTCTTTTTAGGTGGACCCATGCTCTTCCGATTTTTGGCAAATTCGGAGCGAAATGATTTCAACTCTTCTTGATAGCTCTTGTTATTCTGCTTCCAGAAAGCTTTCAATTCGCTCCTCAGCTGGTTATTCACCTCTCCAAATACAAATTCAATTCGATGATCAGTCAACGTCTGGGCCCTCGTATTGAAACCGGTTCATCGCCTCAGATAATCCATTTGCTAGTCGCTTTCGCTGCTCAATTGAAAGCTGTTCTGCTCCTTCTCCTGTCCGGCCTGAGCGGAAGAACCGCTCACAACCGGCTGGTTTTTCTGCAAAACCATCAACATCTTCCTCAAGCTTCTTGAGTCGATCGATGGAGGTATTTTCTAGTGCTTGATCAATCAGATGAGCGTCATTCGGGAGGCCCAAAAAAGTTGCTAGTTTTGTGAATGTTTCTGATCCTTTCGCTAACATATCCTCATAGCGCATGATCAACACTGGTAGTTGAGTTTGATCGACCCATGAGCGCACATGTTGATCCCAGCGGCCCATGTATTGCCGCACCTGGTGGCCGCCAAAGCGTTCCCCTGGCACCAGCGCTGCATTGGGATCAAGCAGGGAGTCAACGCATCGATCCAGCGGCCATGAGAAGAAGTGACTGAGTGACACGGCCACATCTTCCGGGTGGCGCAGGATATAAACAACTCCAGAGCAACCTGTTGTACTCACCACCGGGCGACCACGGGAATCAGGCGACTTGAATGCATCATGCACTTTATGAAATCGCTCTCCTTCTGCGAATAGCCATGCACTGGCACCAGCACCTCCGCGCAACGGATCAAGTTCACTAAAACTTAGATCGCAACTATTGATTCCTAATTGATCGTCCAGCCAAAGCCTTGATGAGGCAATCGCCCCCGTTTCAATATCTTGATTGAGGTTGAGTTCTTCCCCAGGATCGTCTCCGGCCAGTCGCAATAATTCAGCGATAAATACCCGGCACCAGGTGTTACCTGATTTTGGATAAGAGGCCAGATACCAGTAGCTGTGATCTTCAGTCATTGCTTGCATGCTCATCAATAGCTTCTTTGCGCTGTTGCATTGATTCGGGTTGCATCAGGTTCACCTTCTTCAGGCTTTCGGCCATCGTTCTGATTCCATCTGGAACGATCAAGGCATGCAACGGCACCGTTCGAGCTAGTGCAGCTGCCTGAATAAACAGCTGCGCTTCTGCATCCATGCCTCGATACATTCTGGCGTGAAAGGCTTGGTTGCGCAGGCGCATTAAGGCAGTTGTCTGTGAGAAATAGCGTGAAGCCTTGATAGATACTTTTTCCATTTCAACGCCTACCTCAGCGTCATCTTCTTTGCCCGAATCCTCTTTGGCGCGGTTTAAGGCATAGATCAAGCGCAATGGTGTTGGCTGTGGCAAGCAAGTTAAATCTTCAGCTAGCAATGCACAGCGCTGAAGACCCTTCCGTACAGGTGGTAGTTGCGCCCAATTCAAGTTCAAAGCCATAGCAGCGTCATGCCAGAGCTTGAGTTGATGCATCCCTGGCTGAACCATCCCATCAGGGCTCACGGCAACGAGCTCACTACTGAGTAAGCGCCAACCTTCTTGAATCAAACACCAGGCCAGGGTGGACTTACCGGCAGCTGGATGGCCTAACAAGAGAATCGCCTCTCCTTCACGCTCCAGCGCTGTTCCATGCAAAACCAATGCACCACGCTGGATCGCTAAAGCTCCAAGCCCACTTGTGACAGCAAACGTGCGGATGTCGCGGTCGCTGACGCTGTCGTCCCAGCGCTGCCATTCCAAACGCTCACCACCAGTGGCACGAAACCAGCCAATCCCTTCAAGTTCCAGACGCCATTCCTGAGGCGCCAACTGCAACGTTGGCGTGCTGTGGGGGCTGGCCTCAAGAGTTGGCCAGTCCCGGTGATCAGCTTCCACCACCTGCACCAGCGCCTCACGCTCCACAGCCGGAGCTGCTTGGATCAACTCCGGCAAGACCAACGTGGACTCCAGATGCATGCCCAGGGCTTGATAGATCCCAGGCGAGGCTGCTGGCATCAGTGGGCGAGTTGGCGTTGAAACATCAATGCTGCCAACCCCACAGCATCCCAGCCTGCAATTGATGCCAACAACAACAACACCCTGGCTTTCTGGGGATTGAGGCTGCCTGCGGGCAGCAGACCAGTCCCATGCTTACCGAATGCCCCTCACCATCCACAAGTCACTTGCGTGCAAATTTGCGTGCAATCAACTTCAAGCCGCTGCGCCAGGGCCCGAAAAGCAAGTCTCTGACAACTAAAAAGGGCCCTTCCAGGCCCCATGAGTCATTTGGGTGATAAGGCTGACCTCACCCCATCTCCCCTAAGGGTCAGGCAGCAACAGGGGCTGCTTGACGGGAGAAACGAACGATGTTGTTCGCTGTTACGGGTTTGCTCTTACCGAGCAGGCTTCAGTCACCCTCCTTATGCCCCGTCGAAACCATTGCAGCCCCAGGAAATGAGAATGGAGCTGAGCGGAATCGAACCGCTGTCCGAAACACCGGTGTGGATCACCTAGTCCGGCCGAAGCCGGACCTTGCCATTCTGGCAGCAGTGGTCACTAGGAGCACACAGGATTGGGGAGGGAGAACCGACAGCACAAAGCCATGCATCGCGGCATTGCTGTGTTGCCCCAGGGTCTTGAGGAAGCCGGCACCCAAGAACTGATCGCGCTGGGCGCCAAAGCGGTGCAACCGCTTCGGCGTGCCGCTGCCTTTGAGGCCGACAAAGCCTGTCTATACCGCTTGCATCTGCAGTGCCGCCTACCGTTTCGGCTGCTGCGAGAGCTGGCAAGCTTCCCCTGTGACGGCAGGGATTCCCTCTATCACGGTGTGCAGGATGCCGTGGATTGGGAGCGCTGGCTGCATCCCTCAATGACCTTCCGCGTGGATGCCACCGGCACCGCCCAAGGCCTCAACCACAGCCACTACAACGCCCTTCAAGTCAAGAACGCAATCGTCGATCGACAGCGGGATCTCTGGGGCGAGCGCTCGTCCGTCGATCTCGAAGAGCCTGACTTGCACCTGCATCTGCATCTCGGGCGCGGAGGCGCTGTGCTCAGCCTGGATGGTTGCGGTGGCAGCCTCCACCGCCGTGGCTACCGCGCTGCGATGGGCGCAGCCCCTCTCAAAGAGAACCTCGCCGCCGGCCTTATCCGGCTCACAAACTGGGACGGCACCACTCCCCTTGTGGATCCCCTCTGCGGCTCAGGCACGCTGCTGATCGAAGCGGCAAGCCTCGCGCACAACCACTGCCCTGGCTTGCAACGGCAGTTCAGCCTTGAAGGCTGGGCGGATTTCGATAACGAGCTATGGCAGGACGAACTCGAGAGAGCCAAACATCGGAGCCAAAAGCAACGGCCACTGGCCCCGATCATCGGCTGTGAGCAGGACGCGACCATTGCAGACCAAGCCCGCAGCAACATCGCTGCAGCAGGGCTGGACGATTGCATTTCGATTCAAACCGGTGATTTCCGCAACTTCTCGCTGCCGCCAGGCCCAGGGGTGGTGGTCTGCAACCCTCCCTATGGCCTACGGGTCGGCGATGGCGAGGACCTGGAGAGTCTTTACAGCGATCTAGGAACAACGCTGAAAGCCCAAGCATCCGGCTGGGATGTCTGGGTGCTGAGCGGCAATCCCGGCATCACTGGAGCCCTGCGCATGAAGGCCTCACGCCGCATCCCGATCAGCAACGGAGGGATCGATTGTCGCTGGCTTCATTACCAGGTGCGCTGATGCTGCGGTGCTGCGAATCTCAGCGTCCCAGCACCGCCTTGGTGGTGCGACTAATCCCTTCCAAGGTCTGAGGCAGATAAGGCCCCTTGGCCAATTGGCCTCCCAGCCTCAGGCTGATGCCAGCCAGCACCACATTGCCAATCGCTAAGGCAAGCAGGCTGCGCGTCACACCCAAACCCCAGGCCTCCTGCATCCACACCATCAAGGCCGCTTCAACGGCGACCAAGGCCAGCAGCATCAACGTGCCGCCCATCGCCAGGAACACACCACCACTGATCAGGCGACGCTTTTCCCGGTCCACCTCCTGCAAAGCGATGCGGACGTGGAGATCCATCACGGAGGAGGCCAGCGCCGTCACCCGCGCCGCAGCACCGAGTCCCCTCGGCCGAGAGGATTCAGGCCGCTGGGCCTGGTCGTCAGAGAGATCAGACATCAGGAACGCCTCCCGCCGGCAATCAATGATCCGATCACCATGCCAACACCGGCGGCAATCGCAAGCGAGAGCAAGGGCCGCTGACGCACAGGACGCTCGATCTTCGGGCGCAAGCTGTGATTCAAGTCATCCAGCAGTTGCTCGAGCTGCTGTTCCAGCGGTTCTAGGGCGCCACTGAAGCCATCGCCGTCCTTCCCAAACGACTGGAGCAGATCCTCCAGCTGGGCATGCACGAGATTGGCGGCGCGGCCCGACTGCACCGAGATCACCCGCACAACCTCATCAAGGCTGCCGCGGGTGGCCTCAAGGGTGTGCTCAGCCACCTCTGGCCAGCGTCGCTGGATCTCCGGCAACAGCGTCTCGAAGTGCTCCCGGAACTGATCAGCCGCCGACTGGAGCGGTGGACCGGAGGCAGCAGCTCCCGGGTTGAACTGATCATCCGCAGGGGATGGCGCCGACTCCATGGACATCCGTTTCGCCAGCTGCAGGTTAGGGATAGTGACAATGAGGTGAAACCCCCCATGCAGCGGTATGTCGTGCTCGAACACACCGGCGCTCCAGATGATCCGCTGGGATGCCACCTGGATCTACTGATGGAGGACGGTGAATCCTGCCGATCCTGGCGGCTGAACCACCTGCCGCAACTTGATGGTCCCGACCTTGAGGCCACACCCCTTCCTCCCCACCGCCTGGTCTGGCTGGAGCGCGAGTCGGCCGCCGTCTCCGGAGGGCGGGGCTGGGCCCGACTCCTCGTGGGGGGGGTCTACAAAGGTGCCCTGCCGGGCACTCCTGGTGATGCGGTCATCGTTCAACTCACTGGCATGGCAGCAGTAGGGCTACCCGACCCGGTGCAACTCCTGATTAGCAACGGCCATTGCCGGTTGAGCCGCTGCACCTGAGCCAACCCCCTTGAGGTTTCCAGAACCTCCGCTAATTTCAGAGCGCTGAAAGCCCCCTGATCCTGTTGGTTCATATCAATCAGGTTGGCTTTAAGCACTTCAAGTCCTTCGGGGGGGCGATGAGCATCCCCCTGGACACCGGCTTCACCGTCGTCACCGGACCGAATGGGTCGGGGAAAAGCAACATCCTTGATGGGGTTCTTTTCTGCCTCGGCCTGGCCACCAGCCGCGGCATGCGGGCGGATCGCCTACCCGATCTGGTGAATAGCGGCATCCTCAAAGCAGGCAAATCCGCCGAAACGATGGTGAGCGTTCGTTTCGACCTCAGCGACTGGCAACCCGACGCCGCTGAAGAAGGCCTGGAAACCCCCGAGGAAGGCCCCTGGATCAAAGCGGACCAGAAGGAATGGACGGTGACCCGCAAACTGCGGGTGATGCCTGGCGGCTCCTACAGCAGCAGCTACACAGCCGACGGCGAACCGTGCAATCTCCAACAGCTGCAAACCCAGCTGAGACGGTTACGTATCGACCCGGAAGGCAGCAACGTCGTGATGCAGGGGGATGTGACCCGCATCGTGTCGATGAGCAACCGCGAACGCCGCGGCCTGATCGATGAACTGGCGGGCGTTGCCCTGTTCGACACCCGTATCGAGCAGACACGGCGCAAACTCGATGATGTGCAGGAGCGCCAGGAGCGCTGCCGGATCGTGGAGCAGGAACTGCACAGCGCACGCCAACGCCTTGAGAAGGACTGCGCCAAGGCACGCACCTACCAAGCCCTACGCACCCAGATGCAGGAGGGTCGCCAGCAAGAACTGGTCTTGGCCTATGAGGCCGCGAAACAAGCCCTGGCGCAGCTGCAGGAGCGTCACCGCTCCCTGGGAGACCAGGAGGTGCGCGATCACGAAGCCCTGAAAACAGGCGAAACCACCCTGTGCGAAGCCGCAGCCCATCTCCAACAGCTGCAGGAGAAGGTCAAAGACCTAGGCGAAGACAAACTTCTGGCGGTGCAAGCAGAACTGGCGGGCCTGGAGAGCCAGGCCCGAGAGCTGGAGCGCCAGTCGGTGCAGCACAAGCAGGAGGGAGAAAAACTCCAAGGCCAACGCCATGACCTAACAAATCGTCGTCGCGCCCTGCAGGACAACTCCCAGTCACTGCAGACGAATGCAGACAGTGATGCCTTAAAAGCAGCGGAGCAAGCCTGCCATCAAGCCGAAGCGGCCGTCGAGGTCTCACGCCGCCGCCTCGGGGATGTAGCCGGCCGCTCCGGCACCTGGATGGAAGAGCAACGTCAGCGCAGCAGCCGCCGGCTGGACCTTCAGGCGCAGATCACACCCCTGCAGCAAGAGCAGCAACAGCTCAAGGCTCGGCTTGTACAAGACCAGGAACGCCTGCATGAACTTGAGGAGGAGCTGAAGCAAGACGGCTCTGAAGACCAGCAAGTGCAAGAGGCCCTCACCAAGCTGGAAGCGGAATGGCAGACCCTGCTGCAATCGCTAGAGGATGGCAAGGCAGAGGTCCAGCAACTGGTCGAGTCCGTAGCGGTGCAGCAACGCACCCGTTCAAGGCTTGAACAGGAGCAGAGCCGCCTTGAACGCGACATCGCCAAGCTGGAAAGTCGCCGCGAAGCCCTGCAGGAAAGCCGGGGCACCGGCGCCCTTCGCCTGCTGCTGGAAGCCGGGCTTGATGGCATTCATGGACCTGTGGCCCAGCTCGGCGAAGTCGAAGAGCTCCACCGCCTTGCCCTGGAAGTCGCCGCAGGGGCCAGGCTTGGCCAGGTGGTCGTTGATGACGACCGGATCGCTGCCCGGGCGATCGAGCTGCTCAAAAGCCGCCGTGCCGGCCGCCTCACCTTTCTGCCGCTCAACAAGATCCGCGCCGCCGGTGGCGGTGGTGGTGCAGCCATGGCAAGGGGCCGACGCCCCGATGGTGCCGCCTCTGGTGGGCTGATCGGACGCGCCGTCGACCTGGTGCGCTTCGAGCCGATCTATGGCGATGTGTTCGCCTATGTCTTCGGAGACACCCAGGTGTTCAGTGATCTGCACACGGCCCGTCAACAGCTGGGCCGTCACCGTGCCGTGACCCTGGAAGGGGAATTGCTGGAAAAGAGTGGTGCAATGACAGGCGGCAGCTTCTCTCAGCGCAGCAGCGGCCTGAGTTTTGGCACCAGCCAAGACAGCGATGAAGCCGAGCCCTTACGTCGTCGCCTGCTCGAGTTGGGGGAAACCCTCCTGGCCTGCCGGCGAGAAGAGCAGCGACTCGTCGACCAGCTGGAAGCGGCACGCCCGAGGCTGCGACAACTGGAACAGCGCCAGGCCGGTCTGGACGCCGAACGCAGCGCTGCCCGTCGGGCCCATGGCCCGCTGATGGAACGCTGCAGGCAGCGCAATCAGCGTCTTGACAGCCTGCGCAGCGGCGCACACAGCGGCCGCGAGCGCCTCGAGGCTCTGAGTACAGCTCTCAACCCTCTAGAAGACGAGCTCAACCAGCTCACCGGCCAAGAGCGCAATGCCCAGGCCGAAGGTGACATGGAAGCCTGGCAACAACTGCAGAGCGATCTGGAAGCAGCGGACGCCACGCTGCTGTCAGCACGGAACAACAAAGACGCCCTGGTGGAGGAGCAACGCCAGCGCGAATTAGCCATGGAACGCCTGGGCGATCAGCAACAGTCGCTGGAGGCAGAGGAAACCCGCCTCAAGGACGCAGTGGAAGCACTGACCAAGGCCCATGGCGAGTGGCGAGAGCAACAGCAGCAGCTGTCCAGCCGTAAAAGCACTCTGGAAGCCGAACAAAAGGAGCTGCAAACCGCCTTCGGAGAGCAACGGCGTGCACGCGATGAGGCCGAAGCGATCGTGGCCGACCAGCGCCAGAAACTGCAGCAAGCCCGTTGGGAACTGGAGCGTCTACGCGAAGAGCGGGAGACCATTGCAGAACAGATCCGCAGCGGCGGCATCCGCCTCCAAGAACTGAGCCAGACCCTGCCCGACCCTCGCCCAGAGATCCCGGCGGAGGTGCGTGACGGAGGGCTGGAAGCCCTTCAGGCCTCGCTGCAGGAGCTGCAGAAGCGCATGGAAGCACTCGAACCGGTGAACATGCTCGCCCTTGAGGAACTGCAAGAGCTGGAGACACGCCTGGGCGACCTCTGCGAACGACTGGAAGTGCTCAGCCAGGAACGGGAAGAATTGCTGCTTCGCATCGAGACCGTGGCCACCCTGCGCCAAGAAGCCTTCATGGAGGCCTTCCAGGCGGTGGATGGTCACTTCCGTGAGATTTTCGCCAGCCTCTCCGAAGGTGATGGCCATCTGCAGCTCGATAACGCCTCTGACCCCCTCGAGGGCGGGCTGACTCTGGTCGCGCATCCGAAAGGCAAATCAGTGCGACGGCTGGCCTCCATGTCTGGAGGGGAAAAATCGCTGACCGCCCTCAGCTTTCTCTTTGCTCTGCAGCGGTTCCGGCCTTCGCCCTTCTACGCGCTCGATGAAGTCGACAGCTTCCTTGATGGAGTCAATGTGGAGCGTCTAGCCGCGCTGATCGCACGCCAAGCCGAAGATGCCCAGTTCCTGGTGGTCAGTCACCGCCGGCCAATGATTGGAGCCTCTCTACGCACCATCGGCGTCACCCAGGCCCGCGGCGCCCACACCCAGGTGGTGGGCCTTCCCGACGCAGCCTGAACCTCACCGACCGCCAACCCTGCCAGGACAGGAGTACAGGCACCCTCTGACACAAACAGTCAATGCGAGCTCACTACGCCAAAATGGTCCGAATTGCCACGGCTGAGGCCTGAATTTGACCTCGACCCCAACCCCTAACGATCCTCTCGAAACGGTGCCCAGCGACAGGCTGTGGCTCCGTTCCGAACTAATGGGAACCCAGGTGATCACCCGCGACACCGGCCGCCGCCTCGGCGTGGTCGGAGAAGTGATCGTTGATATCGATGGTCGTGAGGTAGTGGCCCTGGGCCTGCGCGACAACCCCCTCACCCGCTTCCTCCCCGGTCTGCCTCGCTGGATGCGCCTCGAGCGCATTCGCCAGGTGGGTGATGTGATCCTGGTGGATTCAATCGATTCGCTCAGCGAAACGTTCTCACCTGAGCGCTACAGCCGGGTGATCAACTGCCAAGTCATCACTGAATCCGGCAGTGTCCTCGGCCGGGTGCTCGGCTTCTCGTTCGACATCGAAACCGGCGAACTCAGCACGTTGGTGATGGGAGCCCTAGGAGTGCCTCTCCTTGGCGAGGGTGTGCTCAGCACCTGGGAAATCCCGGTTGATGAAATCGTCAGCAGCGGCCCTGATCGCATCATTGTTTACGAGGGCGCAGAAGACAAACTGAAGCAACTCAACAGCGGCGTTTTAGAGAAACTTGGCGTTGGCGGACCGAGCTGGGAAGAACAGGAGCGAGAGCGCTACCGGGTCAATGTGGTGCCGGTCGAGAACCAGCTCAGCTCAGGACAGCCGGCGGCAGAGCAGCAGAAACAACTGCAGGCCTCAGAAAGCGCCAGCTTCGCCCCTGAAGAGGAGCTGGAATACGTCGAAGTGGAGGATCGACGCAGCGAGCAGCAGAGCCAGCGTCGCTATATGGACGACCTGCCTGAACGGGACGCATACAGCCGCCGCGATTCGTATGACAGCCAGGACGACGACCGTCGCCAGGCCTATAGCGATCAGGAACGGTATGGACAGGATCGCTATCGCGATACCTCCAACGCAGCTCCTGATGACAACGCCGATAGCTACGGCGATGAACGGTTTGAGCGTGAGCGATTCCCAAGGGATCGAAACGAGCCACCTGAGCGTTACGCCGCTGATCCCCAACCTTGGGATGATGCTGTTGCGATGAACCCTGATCCTGAAGTTGGGATGGAGGTTGACCGCTTTGAAGCGCGTCCAAGGCCTGCTGCCCGTCGAGCGGTCCAACCGCCAGAAGATCCCCTGGATGTGGAACCACTCGAAGCCGATGAGGCCTATGCAAGCCGGAGCGACCGGGAGCCCTTACCCAATCGCAACGACCTAGACGACCCCTGGTGAATGCTTGTGAGCAGGACGGGTCAGCCCTTCTGCTCAAATCGGAGCGAAGCACTGTTCACGCAATACCGCTGACCCGTCGGCGTGGGGCCATCGCTAAACACGTGGCCGAGATGGGCGTCACAACGAGAGCAGTTGATTTCGGTCCGCACCATCCCATGACTGACATCGGTCTTGGTGGTGATGGCCGCAGGACTGGCACCATCCCAGAAACTGGGCCAGCCAGTGCCCGAATCGAACTTGGTGTCGGAACTGAATAGCGGAGCACCGCAGCAAACACAGTGGTACATCCCCGTTGCCTTGTTGTCCCAATAGGCACCAGTGAACGCGCGCTCGGTGCCACCTTTGCGCGCCACCTGAAACTGTTCAGGTGTGAGCTCGGCCTTCCATTCCGCCTCGCTGCGCTGAACCCTGTCTTGAGCATCGAGGGGCAGGCCAGAACTGGCGGTCATAGCGGCGTTTCATTCGAGCCTCACGCTAGTCACACAGAGCCTTTGGCAGCAGAGCCCTTACCTCTTCCGCCAAAGCCGCCACTGCACCGGGCTGGCCCCGTAGGAGGCGGAGATCATCCCGTTGGCCCTGCAACCGCTCAGGCGACGACAGCCAGTCGGCCGCCTCCACGGCGATCGCCTCCGGTCGAATCGCGCCAACCCGTTCGGGCACCACGGCCCGACCGGCAGAGATATTCGGCCAGGCCAAAAAACCATGTTGACGCAGACGCCAGGCACTCAGAAGCGCGCCAATGCACCAGCGCAGTCCAGGCAGACGGGCAAGCAGTCCCATCCAGCCATCCCAAGCCTGCATCACACCAAGATGCTGGGTGGGCACGATCACGATCATCGGCACCCCTAGGGCCCCCAGCTCAGCAGTATTGGCGCCAACAGTCGTGAGAGCCAACGAGCATTGACTCAGGGGCCCATGGGCGGGGGGCTCCTCCTGGAGGTGAATTTCCGTTCCCGCAATGGTGATGAGCCGTCGCCAAGGCGATCCATCGCTGGCCGGCTCGATGGATGCAATCCCCGAGCCATAGAAGCTTGCGATCGGATTGCGCGCGCCGGCGAAGCGCTGCAGAGCCGCCAACGAGGTCGTGGGCGCGACGGGCATCAAGAAGCGGCAGCCAGGGTGCAACGGCACCAGACGATCAGCGACCTCCAGAAGAAACGGCATTCCCACTGAAAGCTTGGCGGGCTTAGATCCTGGCAACAACGCCACCCAATCTCCCTGCGGCAGGGGGGACTGGTCCCGAGCATGGCTTGAAAGATCCGCCATCAGATCGCCAACCACCGTGCAGCGGGAACGGAACCGACGCGGCAACTGTTCACGCACTGCCGGCGCCATCGCCGCCAGGCGGTCGTTCCAGCGAGGCCATCGCGCCACCCACTCGGCGTAGGTGATGTGGCGATAGCCAAGCCGAGCAGACAGCAACACACTCCAGAACTGATCACCACCGAGAAACACCACCACTCCCTGAGCCGCCCAGGGGCCTTCCCGGCGGGGATTCAACAGCAAGGGCCAGAAGCCACGAGCGGGCGTAATGCGATCAAACTGGCCCCAGCGGGCAGCGGCCTCAGCCTCCTCACCTGTCGCATTCGGACAGGGCACAAGCACCAACCGCAGACTGATCAGCGACTGAGGAGCGCGTGGACGCAGCTGAAGTGTGCGGTGCAACTGTTCCGCTAGAGGACGAACCCAGGTCGCCAGCTCCCCCGGGCCGTTCGAAACGAACACGATGGATAGGTTGGGCGGGAACTCCTGACCAATGCCAGAAGGCTGTTCAACAGGCATCAACCCTCATGGAAAGCTTGGGTGGAACCCAGGCTCGGAACCGACCTGGATCCGATCAGATCATGAAGATAAAAGTGCGGATGGCGAGACTTGAACTCGCAAGGCCGAAGCCACACGCCCCTCAAACGTGCGTGTCTACCAATTCCACCACATCCGCGTGGCTGACGTGACCGCTCGGATCTCGTCGAGGATGGATCATACCGGGCCATGGTCCATGTCCCTGCCAAGCGTGCTGGCAAGGGCCTCCAACGCAACGGATTCTTCTCCAGAAGCGTGAGCGCTGATACGATCCGCCCTTGACTGGAAACTGCGGGATGCCCATCGGCAAGGTGCTGATCGCCAACCGCGGCGAAATTGCGCTCCGAATCATCAGGAGCTGCAGAGAGCTGGGGATCGCCACAGTGGCCGTCTACAGCACTGTGGATCGCAACGCCCTGCATGTGCAGTTGGCCGATGAAGCTGTTTGCGTCGGCGAAGCCGCCAGCAGCAAGAGCTATCTGAATATCCCAAACATCCTGGCTGCAGCGACGTCTCGCGGTGTGGATGCCATTCACCCTGGATACGGCTTTCTGGCTGAGAACGACCGGTTCGCCGAAATGTGCCGCGACCACGGCATCACCTTTGTCGGCCCGTCACCCCATGCGATCCGCTCGATGGGTGATAAAGCCACGGCCAAGAGCACGATGCAGCAGGTGGGCGTCCCCACCGTGCCTGGCAGTGAAGGGCTTCTCGCCAGCCCCGAAGAAGCGGCAACCCTGGCAGAAGAGATGGGTTACCCGGTGATGATCAAGGCCACGGCAGGGGGCGGTGGCCGTGGCATGCGCCTGGTTCCAGGTCCGGACCAACTCCATACCCTGTTCAAGGCCGCCCAAGGCGAAGCGGAAGCCGCCTTCGGCAACCCTGGTCTCTACATGGAGAAGTTCATCGACCGCCCAAGGCACGTGGAAGTGCAGGTGCTGGCCGATCGCCACGGCAATGTGGTGCACCTGGGTGAGCGGGATTGCTCGATTCAGCGCCGTCACCAGAAGCTGCTGGAAGAAGCACCCAGCCCTGCTCTTGACCCCGAACTACGCCTACGGATGGGCGAAGCGGCCGTGGCCGCAGCCCGCAGCATTCAATACGAAGGCGCAGGCACCGTTGAATTTCTGCTCGATCGCGGCGGCGGTTTCTACTTCATGGAGATGAACACCCGCATTCAGGTCGAGCACCCTGTCACCGAAATGGTGACGGGCATCGACCTGATCGCTGAACAACTACGGATCGCCGGCGGTGAGACGATCAGCGTCAGCCAGAACGACATCCAGCTGCGTGGCCACGCGATCGAATGCCGCATCAATGCAGAGGATGCCTCCCACAACTTCAGGCCTGCTCCCGGCAAGATCACCGGCTGGCTCCCACCCGGTGGCCCTGGCATCCGTGTCGACAGCCACGTTTACACCGGCTACGACATCCCACCCTTTTACGACTCCCTGATCGGCAAGCTGATCATCTGGGCTCCAGACCGTGAGAGCGCCCTCAAGCGCATGCGACGCGCACTGAATGAATGTGCCATCACCGGCATCCCAACGACCGTGGAATTCCACCTCCGCCTGCTCGATCGCCCCGAATTTCAGAACGGTGATGTGCACACGAAGTTCGTCGAGCAGGACATGCTCTAAGCAGCATTGAGCTCAGACGACAGGGGGTGGGGAGGCAGCCTCTTAACCCACCATGGCGCTGCGGATTAACAGCTGGGACAGCAGACCCTGTTGGCCCACCAACAGTTCGCGCACAAGGCTGATCACGCCCACCCAGATCACCGGGGTGACATCCACCCCTCCGATCGGTGCGATCAGGCGGCGGGTTGAGGCCAGCAAGGGCTCGGTGGGAATCGCAACCAGGGGCCAGAAGCCTGCCCTGAGATCCACCTGGGGGTACCAAGTGAGCACGATGCGCACCAGGAAGCAGAGGGTCCAGACCATCAGCAGCAAGCCCAGCATCAGGTGCACAACCGGCAGAACCGCAACGAGGGTTGGCGTCACAAAGCTCAAAGCATCCGAGCCTGCATCGTAGAAAGACACCAACAATCCCTAGGATCTCCGGATCCTGGCCATCCATTCCGGCTCGACATGACCCCCTCCCTCGCCAACTTTCTGAGCAGCCTCTTGTGGGGCACCGTGATCGTGGTCATCCCGGTCAGCATCGGCCTGTTTCTGCTGAGCCAGACCGACCAGCTTGACCGCAAGCTCTGAAGCGCTCAGTTCTTCCCCCTACCCCTGGTCCCCACTCGTAAACTAAGGAGATCGGGGGACCGGAATGTTTAATGCAAGCCTCAATTTCGGCAGTCTGTGCGGAATTGCACTTGCCGTTGGAGGAGCACTTCTCTACTTCATGCGCAGCTTCAAGCCTGCGCTGGCTAGGGATTATGACGTGTTCTTCTCCGCGGTTGGCTTGCTCTGCGGCGGGATTCTGCTGACGCAAAGCTGGCGTCTTGACCCGATCTTGCAGTTCGGCGTTTTTTTACTCTCGGCCTCAACAGGATTCTTCGCCTTCGAAAGCGTGCGTCTCCGCGGCGTCTCCGTCGAGCAAGCAAGGCGTTCGGCCTACTTTGACGATGAACCCGCCCCAGGGCCTGGCCCTGCTGGAGGCCTAAACGGAGGGTGGGATTCGCCCTATGACCGCTTCGACGACACAGAACCAGAACCCCTGCGCCGACGGTTTCAGGGTGCCTCTGGTGACGACTACAGCCAGGAGGGAGAGCGAGACTTCTACCGTCCACAGCGTCAGTCTCGAGCTGCGATTCCCGAGCAGGCTGCCAGCCGTCGCCGTGGTCGTGACGACTCGGCAGACGGTTGGGACGAACGCAGTGAGCAACAGCGGCGCATGGCCCGTTTCGGGCGACGCGATGAAGACAGCGACTCCCGCTCTAACTTCGGATCCCGCCGCACCCAACGACAGGATCAACGGCGGGGCACCCGCCCCAGTGCTGCGCGCGCCGATAGCGCTGCGAGCAACGACGATCGCAACCCAAGGGAACGACCTGGCAGCCCCTCCAGAGGCCGCTCCAGCGAGACCCCTCCCACCACCTCAAGCCAAGCTGGAATCCCCCAAGGCACTCCGCTGCGCCAAGGCCCTGAAGACGCTGCCTTTTCACCCTCCACGCGCGGTCCACGCTCCACAACAAGCCCAGGCTCATCTCGACCGAGTCCCCAAACAGGAAGTCAGGCACGTCCTGGCTCGAACCGGCCCGAGAACACCGGAACAGCCTCCGGTCGCCCGGCACCTCGCAGTTCTCGCCCGCGCGACAACAGCTCCAGGTTCGACGACTGAAGCCCATTCCAGCTAAGGGCCCATGCGTCGCCTGCCTCCGATCGCCCGCGTCGCTGAATACAGCTTGATCGCTGCAACTGTTTCCCTGCTCATGCTGGGGTGCAGCCCGAATGCCCGTCGAGCGCCTGGGGCATCCGTGGACCGCCAGCAGCAGGATCCGGCCATCAGCGGCAACGGCAACATCCTCGCTGTCATCGTTGAACAACGAGGCCGCCCCACCGTGGAGCTGCGTGATCTGCGCAGCGGCCAGCGACTTCCACTACGGCACCTCAACCGCCAGCAGCCCCACAGCTCCCCGTCCCTGAGCTGGAACGGTCGTTATCTGGCAGTGATCACCCAACGGGGCAATCGGCGCATGGCACTGGTCGAAGACCGCGTCACCGGCAGAGCCCATCCCCTCAGGCCACCTGGCAACCGGGATCCGGTTCGGGTCAGTCTGGCCCCGGATGGGCAGAGGATGGCGATTCAAGTCTCCGACCGCGGCCGCTGGCGTGTCGAGATGCTCGACCTCAGCTCCGTGCTCGAACCAGACCGACCCGGGGGCCTGCGAGTCACCACACCGCAGGAGGGCCCTTGATCGCCCAGTCTCGAAAGGAGAAGACCGGTGGCCGCACCAGCCTGCTGCTCTGGAACAGTCTGCTGCTGTTCACGCTGGTGGGCGGCTGCTCAACCGAGGACATCCGTCCACTGCAAAACCTCAACAGCGCCCTCGACCGCAGCAGCGATGCCCGCCGAGACCCAACCCTGGCACAGGAATGGCTGGCCACCCTGTCCAGCCGGGGAGGACGGGAGCGGATCGAACTGATCAATCTTCGGAACGGCACACCCGTTCCCACGCCAGGACTGAACAGCGCCGACGCACAACCTGTGAGCATCAGCCTCAGCGGGGATGGAGAGCGGCTGGCCTTGGTGCAGCAGCGCGAGGGACGGACAGAACTCATGCTCTACCGCCGCAGCATCGGAGCCCTCCAGCGCCTGGACATCAATCCGCCAGGAGTGCCCCGTCAGGTGAGTCTCAATGGCGACGGCAGGACCCTGGCCGTTCAGATCAGCCGCAGCGGACGCTGGGATGTCGACATCATTCGGCTCCCCTGAATGGCTCAGGGAACCAGGCCGGCCCAGTGCAAGAAACTGTCGTGGCAGAGGGCTTCGACGAGCAGGACGGCCGCAAATCCAACCATGGCAAACCGACCGTTGACCCGCTCGGCATAGCCGCTCCAACCGAAGCCAGGCACATCCGAGGTCGTTGCACTGGTGGCGGGGACTTGCGCCGGTCGAGGCTCCTGAGAAGCGGCTTCAGTGCTGCTTGTCGTCATGCATCCAGCTCAGGAATCATCAAAGTCATAACTGGAGGCGGGGAGCAGCTGCCAGCCTCCCTGACCGTTGAGCTCAAGCACAAGGTCGTGAAAGGAGGTGAGTGTGGGCCGATGCCCCACACTCACCACCGCCATCTCCCGCTCCACCAGCAGTGAATAGAGATGGCGTTCCGTCTTCACATCAAGTGCACTCGTTGCCTCATCGAGCACCACCACCTTGGGAGCATTAAGCAACAAACGAGCAAACGCCAAACGCTGCTGTTCGCCAAGCGACAGCAGCCGTGGCCAGTCCTGCTTCACGTCAAAGGAGGGATAACGATCCAGCACAGACTGGAGCTGCACCTCCTTCAGCACCGCTTGAAGGTGATCGTCGCTGAAGCGATCACAGTCGAGCGGATAGCAAAGTTGCTCCCGAAGAGAGCCCAGGGTCATGTAAGGGCGCTGAGGAATAAACAACAATTCCCCTGAAGGTGGGGTGAAGACCTGACCAGTGGGGGAAGCCCAAAGGCCACTAATCACCCTCAGAAGTGACGTCTTTCCGCAGCCGGAGGGACCAACAACCAACATTTTCTGACTTCCTGAAATGCTGAAGTTGAGATCCTTGGCGAGAAGTCGGTCAGAGAAGGGCGTTTTGACAGCTGCACCCTTCAGCACAATTGAGTTTGCCGGCGCGACATCAGCGAAGAAATCCTTGTATTCCTCACGATCAACATGGGAGATGTTGGATTGGAAGCCCTCCAAGCGCCCAACCGAGGCAGAGAAGCGCGCAAGATCCTCAATCTTATTAACAATAAAAAACAATGAAAACTCAACCAAGCTGTAAGCAACTCTGGCCTGCGAAAAACCACCATAATCCATCTCTCCAGACAGGATCGGAACAATCAGAATCAAATAGGGAATGAAATTACTACCGTAATTACCAACCCTTTGAAGAACCTTTAACAGGGCCTCCCAAATAATCAGCAGGTCAAAATTTCGAATGACTGTTCGCAGCCTGCGACCAACTTCTCGAGACTCCTCAGGCTCTCCCGAATAAAAAGCGATTGACTCTGAATTATTCCTAACGTGGACGAGTCCAAAACGAAAATCAGCTTCATAGCGAAGCTGATCGGTGTTAATTGCAGCAAGCCGACGCCCCGCATAGACCATGACAGCCGAAATCGTTGCCGCATAAACGAAGAGGGCAAAAGCAAGCTCACCACTAATACTCCAAAGAATCGCGATGTTCAAAGAGAACATCAAAATGGAGTCAAAAATATCTAGAGTGAACTTAAGAGCTTCTTTCGTGAAATCCTTGGTGTCGTCGGCCATCCGCTGATCAGGATTATCAACATCACCACCGGACCCTTCATTGGGGTTAAGAACGTAATAAGCCCTATCTTTGAAGTAGTCAGAAACCAGGTTTGTGGTCAACCAGTCGCGCCAGACCAAGCTGAGCTTGGCAGTGAGGTAGTACTGAAGTGTGCGTATCGGCAGTGCCGCCATGAAGCAGATGCCATACACCCAAAGATTGCGATAACTCAGCTCAGGATTACGCTTGATCAGCTCATTGGTGAGATCGCGGGCAACGAAGGTGATGCCAGCATTGATGCCATTCACTGCCAGTAGCATCATAATGATTACCCCTAACAAAAGCCAAGGCAACCAACGGCGCTGACGCAAACGCGAGCGGAAGTTAATAAAGCAGCCAAGTCCTGATATAAACAACAGCAGAATTAACTGCCCCCAACAGAGCAGGCTCAGACCAAATTGATTAAGCAAGGGACTAAGCGTTCCAATCGGAACGGTCCAGAACTGATTAAGAGGGCCAATAACCCCCGCCAACTGGCTGGCAGCCAGAGCAGGAGCCACCACACCCACCAAGGCAAATAACCCCGAGGAGGCGAACTGAGCGGTGATTAACCAACTAACAATGAGCGCGGGGAAATAAAGCCAGAGCTTCGTCGCAAAACCGCGCCGCAAGCGGTCCCTACAGATCAGGGACACCACCAAAGAAAGGGGGTAAATGCCTAACGAAAGCTGTCCCCACGACACGATCTTGATGATCGGCAAGGACCAGATCGATTCGATTGCCCCCTGCACACCCCCTAGATACTGAGATGTAACTTGCGGCCAAATGACTCCCAATAGAGCCATCAAACCGCACAGCAGGCCAAGCACAGTGCCTGCTACACAGAAGAGCAGAGACAACAACAGCAGCGCAAACTGCCAGCCGTTGCTCTCGGTG
>Ga0189288_10330_pt1 | contig 19828 bp, 20 predicted proteins | sample UW105minimetaG_FD_130316 | JGI IMG/M metagenome (GOLD analysis project Ga0189288, IMG submission 130316) | Marine microbial communities from the Costa Rica Dome - UW105 mini metaG | ecosystem: Environmental > Aquatic > Marine > Oceanic > Photic zone | place: Costa Rica: the Eastern Pacific... | reverse complement strand
GGCATCATTAGAGCCATTGTCTATATCTGAAGGCAGAATACTTGCCACTCCATTTGCATCCAATTGCACTGTAATGTCTTGAGCAATTGCTACTGGAGCAGTCGCATCTTCTACCGTTACAATTGCATCTGCTGACGCTACATTTCCATTGATATCCGTTACTGTTAAGCTTACCGTATTTGCACCTATATTAGAACAATCAAATGAGGTTTTACTAGCTACTATGCTAGCAATGCCACAGGCATCGTTCGATCCGTTGTCTAACTGCGCTGCTGTAATGCTTGCATTGCCATTTGCGTCTAACTGAACGGTAATATCATTAACTTTTGTTTCTGGAGCAATGGTATCTTCTACTATAATTCTTGCTGTAGTTGTTGATGAATTCCCAGAAGGATCAGTAGCTTTTAATACTACAATATTTGAGACACCATTTACCCAATCTGAAGATGCATCCATGCTAACTAATGTTCCATTATTGTCATTGTTGGATGCGATGTCTTGTAGGCTGGTACCACTAGCTTCATTAAAGTTCCAATAATTTGAGAGATTAGGTTCATTTCCATTTAATCTATTTTTTAAATCAGATTGAATTTCAGTTTGGGTTTTGGCAACGTTCCAGACGCTTAATTCATCGATATTACCATGGAAATTTGGAGGATTAGACCTATTGTCACCACCAATTTTAGGAGCAGCTGTCATGTTAAACGATGAAGAGCTTTTTACAATATTAAACTCAATTTCACCATCAATATAAGCAATAAACCTATTTTCTGAAGCAATTCTAACAAAAGCAACGTGGTGCCATTTATCATCCCTTAAGTCTCGTGTTCCTCTAACATCAATTTGTCCGTTATTCCACCACCATCTAATCTGACCTTGGTTGTATAGCTCATAACCTAGATTGCGACTTGATGGGTAATTACCGAGTATAATACCAACTCGCTCAGAGGCCTGTAAGCCTCCAGAGCCAATCTTTGGCACTTTAATCCAAGCTTCTACGGTACTATTGCCTTGACCTATACTTAAAGGTTTGCTAAGTGAAATTATATCATTATCGCCATCAAAATTTAGAGAGCTATTGGTCTCTAAATTTTCACACCCAAAAGTATTTTCATTAATGCTCAAGGTCACCTCACCTGAGTTGTCTGAAGACCCATTGTCAATATCACCTGCTACAATACTTGCGTTACCAGAAGCATCTAGTTGCACTGTAATGTCTTTTGCCATAGCAATTGGCACTGTTACGTCTTGTACAACAACGGTTCTGGTCTTAGTAGTTTCATTTCCACTCGCATCAGTTGCTGTGTAAGTCACGGTGTATGATCCAGGTATATTTTCATCTACATCATTAGAACTAACTAGTGTTGTAGAGCAATTGTCAGCAGTTGTAGCACCCAAATCAGTGTAGGTTGTAAACGCCTCATGAGTAACCGAAGCATCTCCATTTAGAACAATGCTTGGCGCACTAGTATCTTCTACCGTTACAATGGCGTCGGCTGATGCTATATTCCCATTGGTATCCGTTACTGTTAAGCTTACCGTATTTGCACCTATATTAGAACAATCAAATGAGGTTTTACTAGCCACTATGCTAGCAATGCCACAGGTATCGTTACTCTCATCATTTATGTCTGAACCTGTAATACTAGCAGACCCATTTTCATCTAAAGTTATTGTTATTGGTTTAGTAAACACCTGAGGTTCTATTTCATCCATCACATTTACGGTAATACTTCTTGTAATGGTACCAAAACCACAAGTACTTGATGAAGAAATTGGATTGCCTACCACTGTATACACAGTATTAGATTCTGGATTCACAATAACTGAGGATCCTGATGTAGGACTAAGATCTCCTCCAGACCATGTCCAAGTATAATTATTAATATTGCTAACACTTAATGTTACTGGATTACCCGGGCAATTAGTATATGAATCTTCAGATGTAATGTCTACTTCACCAGCGAAAAACTTCGCCTCAGCAGTAGCATCTAAAGCATCAGTCAACTCATCTTGACCAAGAACATAAGCATATGTCAATTTAGTTTCTTGTTCTGGAGCAAGATTGCCAATATTATATGCAATAGAAATAGCTTGATCTGCAGTTAATGATCCTGATTGACTTAAACTAACTCCATTCCAGATGTTACTTGCACTTCTGTTTGCAAAACCACCGAATGTTACCTTTGCTCTGTCATCTTTGGTACCCAACCCAAGATACATACCAAAATTGGTACCAACAGCTTCTACCAATCCAGTATTACAATTTGAATTTGGAGGCTGCTGTATAATAGAATTCCTAGTTGAATATCCACCTCCCCAACGTTCTTCATTATCAGGGTCTACATTTCTCATATAGTAAATTCCTGGAACTGTGCTGGTTGAGGTGTTTTTAATTTTCACTTGAATAATAAAATACAAGGCGTTTTTTGGGAATGAAACAGTCTGCGTGATTTCAAGACCATTTATGTTTCCTGTCCATGTGGCTGATACATCTGTAGCGGTGTTAGAATAATTTACGATACTACCAGCAATATCTTGTCTAGATACTCTTGTTCCATTAAAATAGTCTGCACCATTAATTGTTAGACCCCAACCTTCTTCTGGACTACCCGGAAGGAAAAAATCACCAGTATATGATGGGCTTCCAACATTAAATCCATCACGAGCAGGATCAGCTACAAAACCCAACCTACCATTAACATTAGCATTGTATCCTGAAGGTGCTATACCTTCGGTACCGAAGCTTCCGCTTTTCGCAATACCAACCTCTAAATATTGCCCCTTTAGAAAAGCATCATTACCTACTTGCTGAGCAAATATATTACTGAAGGACAATAAGTTTAAAAAAAATAAAATTTTTATACAAATAAAATGTTTTTTCATGATTTCAATTTTTAATAGTTATGTAATTTTTTGATTTCTGCTTGAAAAACTCATTCCAATTATCTATGTTCCATTCAGGAACATAGGTAATCTTGATATTAATTTTGACTAAATTTTTATCAAAATCAACTACAAAACTTACAAGATTGTCCATAAAACCACTAAAAAGCTCATTTGCTGTATTTTCGTCAATAATATTAAGATCTTTAATGCTTGCTTGATAAGAATTTTTAAGAGGATTTTCTTTGTCAAGTTCGATTAACATGTCTTTATTAATATTTGCTGTCCCTAAATCACTCTGATACTCACCATGCACTGATGAAACTTTTGGAAGAACAGGTTTCAATAAATGTATTGTCGAGTTTGTTTTATGAATTAAGGAGCTATTTGAAACATCATAATGAGAATCAGCTTCTTCGAGAACTATCCAGTTTTTTGGAACTTCGAACCCTGATTGAGCAGAAAGTGTAATTGAAAAAAATAATGTCAATACAAAGTGGACATTTTTTAAAAAGTTGTTTTTGCACATAATAATTAAGTTTGGTTAGTAATAAGTTTTCAATTTTTGGTTTTTGCAAGTTTACATTTAAAACTGCTGCGATACATACTTGTTTTTAAAATCAGGGGTAAATACTTACTCAGACATTGCTATTTTTAAATTTATAGAGAACTACAATAAATCAGCTGATACCATTGTTCTTTTTATTCTCACATATGCTCTTTTTTTAGAACCTCTAGAGATTTCAAATGGTACTAAAATAAAAAGCTGGATAATTTTTAAAATTTGTGATAGCTTATACATCATTGTTATGTATTTAAAAATTTTAATCTCTTCAAAATTAGGTATTTAACTAGTGTTAGTCAATAGGGTCTGGTACCTATTGACTGGTGTTTTATTTTTTTGTAATTGGGTACAATTCCACGAGATTTCACCAAACCTTTACAATACTTGCCATTAAAGATGTTTTTATTATTGTGTTGAAAAAAGAAATTTGATTTTTTTTTAAAATGATTCTAAAACCACTTTTTTACAAAAAGGCATTTTTTGAGGAGCTAACCTCTATATACTAGGATAGTAGCCAGTTTTTCAGTTATAAATTTTTAGATTCGTAGAGTTTGTTTGATACCTATAGCACTATGCTGTGGCTGTAAACCTATGTTTTAATAGAATTCTTATGTGTTTTAGGTGCATTGCCTTAATGATATATTAGAATCTAAAAAGGTAAAATCATTCAATAAGAGCTTTTAAAATACGATCTTTTCCAAACAAGTCTTTTTTTAGTTGAACTTGTCTAAACCCTTTGAAATCTAATAAATCTATCATTTCCTTGCCTAGATATTCATTAATTTCAAAGTAGAGTATTCCGTTTTTACTCAGGGATTGCTTTGCTAAATTTCCAATTTTATCATAAAAAATAAGCGGATTGTTGTCTTCTACAAACAATGCAAGATACGGCTCGTTCTGCAAAACATTATTTTTAATAGTTTCTTTTTCTAACTCTCTTACATAGGGTGGATTAGAAACAATAATATCAAAATTTTGAGGTAATTTTTCTGCTTTTAAAATATCTCTTTGAAGAAAATTAATAGCAACATTATTTAGTAGAGCATTTTGTTTGGCAATTGCAAGCGCTTTATCAGATATCTCAATTGCAGAAATATTTGCCAAGGGTAAGTTTTTTGCTAAAGAAATAGCAATGCACCCCGTTCCAGTTCCAATATCTAAAATTTGAAGTGGTTTAGATTTGTTGACTTCTTTTAAAATAAGCTCAACCAATTCCTCTGTTTCTGGTCTTGGTATTAAGGTATTTTTATCAACTTTCAAAGGAAGACCGTAGAATTCTGTTTTTCCTAAAATGTACTGTATGGGTTCTTCATTTTGCAAACGTTTCAGAGCAGTATTTAAAAGTGCTAGTTTGTTTGTAGTTATTAAAAATTCTGGTTTTAAAACAGTATCAATTCTTTGTAAATCTAGATATTCTTCAACCAAAATAAAGAAAAATGTATCTATTTCTGTTTTTGGATATAGTACAGAAAGTTGTTTAGAGAATGCTTTTCTAAAGTTTTTTAGAATCATAAAATTAAAAGTATTTTTTTATAACTCTTTAAGCATCCATACCTTACAAGAATAATGGCCTGTGTTTCCCATGGGTTTATCTAAGGAGACAAAACCATTTTTTTTATACAAAGCTCTTGCAGCATCCATATATGGCATGGTTTCCAAATAACAATTTTCGAAACCTAATAATTTTGCTTTTTTTAAACAGGTTTCAATCATTGAAGACCCCAAACCTTTGGCTCTAGCAATTGGTAAGAAATACATTTTTTGAAGCTCACAGGTATTGCCTTCAAAGTTGTCTAATTGGGCAATTCCTGCACCACCCACAATTGTGTTTTTATGTTCTATGACGTAATAGATTGATGTTGGTTTTTGAAAATTCTCAAACATTTCATCAATTGCTTTGTCCTCATAGGCAGTACCTACTTTTGGTACACCAAATTCAATTAAAACATCGCGAATTACTTTGGCAATTTGCAAATTATCTTGTGGCAGAATTTCTCTGATGATAAAACCTTCTGTTGTCATTTATTCGCTTATTTTTGCAGTAGCAAGATATTAAATTTTTTAAACTTTTTAAATGAAAAAGCTAGTATATTTCTCACTTCTATTTTTATTAATTAATAGCTGTGCTGTTAAGAAAAAACCTGTTTTTGTTAAGGTCGATAATGTGAAAATTGTTTCTGTTATGTCAGATACTATCCGTTTAAAAGCAGAGGCTTTTTTTAAAAACCCGAATGCAATAGGTGGTGAAATTTCTACAGACGAAATTAAGGTAATAATCAATGGAGCAGAGCTAGCGCAAGTTTCTTCAGAAGCGTTTAAAGTGCCTGCAAGAAAAGACTTTATAATTCCTTTATTGGTAGTAATTCCTGCAAAAAGAGTTTTTGAGAACAATAAAAATGGTCTTATTGGTGGATTGATAAACTCTATTTTAAACAAGTCTATTAAAGTACAATTCAAAGGAGATTTAAAATACACAGTTTTAGGATTCTCTAATATATATCCTATTGATAAAACGGAAGAAATTAAACTTTAAACCATAGGTTATCAGTCACGAATTTTACATACAAAGATGTTTGCAAATTGCCAAAAATGGTCTTGCAACTGCACGTCCAAATCCATCTGTTGGAGCGGTTGTAGTGTATCAAAATAAAGTTATTGGAGAAGGTTTTACTTCGCCCTATGGTGGGAGTCATGCAGAAGTAAATGCAATCAATTCAGTGGAAGATAAAACTCTTTTGAATAGAGCAACCATCTATGTAACTTTAGAACCTTGTGCTCATTTTGGAAAAACCCCACCTTGTGCAGATCTCATTGTAAAACATCAGTTTAAAAAGGTTGTGATTGGTTGTGTAGACACCAATAGTTTGGTTGCTGGTAAAGGAATTGAACGACTCAAAAATGCAGGGATAAATGTAATTGTAGGTGTTTTAGAAAATGAATGTTTAGAACATCATAAGTGTTTTTTTTCGGTTCAAAATAAAAAACGGCCTTATATTATTTTAAAATGGGCAGAAACAATAGATGGTTTTGTAGCTCCAAATTTTAAATACGAACAAAAGCCATTCTGGATTTCTAACAAATATTCACAACAATTGGTCCATAAATGGAGAAGTGAAGCGCATGCAATTTTAGTGGGAACCCATACCGTAATAGCGGATAACCCCACATTGAATGTTAGAAGTTGGTCTGGACAAAACCCTATTAGAATTGTGTTGGATAGGACTCTAAGAATTCCTAAGAATGCCAATGTTTTTAAAGCTAACCAAAAGACTATTGTAATTACAGGAGCTAGTAACGGGAATCGAGAAGAAGGAGCAAGTATACTTTTTGAAGAAATTGATTTTTCTGAAAATTTAGCCCAACAAATTTGTAATGTTTTGTATAAACATAAAATTGAATCTGTAATTGTTGAAGGAGGCACAGAAACCTTACAAACTTTTATAAATGAACACTTATGGGATGAAGCAAGAGTTTTTACAGGAGATAATGAGTTAGGTTCAGGAGTAAAATCTCCAAAATTTTTAGGAAGAATTGTATCAAAAATGAATATTAAAAACGATCTTTTAAAAGTATATAAGAATGATTAAGAATATTATTTTCGACTTTGGGGATATTTTTATAAATCTAGACAAGCAAGCAACCTATAAAGCGATGGCAGAGCTGGGTGTTACCGAAATTTCTGAAGAAATGATCTCCGTGTATCATGCATATGAAAAAGGAAATATTTCTACGGATGAATTTATTGGTTTTTATCATCAAAAATGTGACATTAACACAGTAGATTTAATTCGTGCTTGGAATGCAATTTTATTGGATTTTCCAAAAAGAAGATTGGCTTTTTTGAAAGCCTTGTCTGCAAGTAAAAAATACCGACTTTTTTTGTTAAGCAACACCAATGAGTTGCACATTTCTCACATTCAAAATAACTGGGGAATGGATGTATATACAGAGTTTAAAAGTTGTTTTGAACAGTTTTACCTCTCACATGAAATCAATTTTAGAAAACCTGATGCAACCATTTATGAATTTGTTTTGACTGAAAATAATTTAGTTGCAGAGCAAACTTTATTTGTTGACGATTTAAAAGAAAATACAGAGGCTGCAAAAGAAGTAGGTTTGCATGTTTGGAATTTAATTCCTGGAGAAGAAGATGTTGTTGATTTATTAACCAGAAAAGAATTTTTAGTTTGATTTATTTAGTTTTAAGTATTTTAGTTTCTAGCTTTTTATTTGTTATTTTTAAACTGTTTGATGTTTTTAAAATAAACACCTTACAAGCCATTGTAGTAAACTATATAATGGCATTTTCTTTTGGCATATTCACTTCAAATACGGCAGTTTCAATTGTAGAAATTCCTTCACAAAATTGGTTTTTAGGAGCTTTTTGTTTGGGCTTTTTGTTTATTTCTATCTTTAATGTTATGGGAATTACAGCACAGAGAAACGGATTGTCTGTGGCCTCTGTGGCAGGGAAAATGTCTGTAGTTATTCCTGTTGTTTTTGGAATTATAGCGTATAATGAGGGAGTTGGTTTAGTGAAAGTTATAGGAATTTTAATGGCGTTAATTGCGGTGTATTTGTCCTCTGCAAAAAGTGACACCAATTCTGTAAAATTTAAGAATTTACTTTTTCCATTATTACTTTTTTTGGGTTCCGGTTTGTTAGATACAGGATTAAAATATGTAGAAACCACCTCTGTTTCTCAGGGAGATGAACCGATGTTTTTAGCAACTATTTTTGGATGTGCTTTTGTTTTAGGTCTTTTTGTAGTGATTTTTCAAATAATCAATGGCACATTTAAATTTCAATGGAAAAATATTTTAGGCGGAATTTTATTGGGTATTCCGAACTATTACTCAATGGAGTTTTTACTAAAAGCATTTAAAACAGATCTAGAAAGTTCCACTTTATTTACCATTAATAATGTGGGAATTGTAATTCTTACCACTATTTTTGCCTTATTATTTTTCAAGGAAAAACTCATCAAAAAAAATTGGATAGGAATTGCATTAGCAGTAATCAGTATTGTATTGGTTTCTTTTGCATAATCTATGGAAATAAAAGATACCTATAAAACAATTGATACCCCCTCTAAAGAATCGCTATTTAAAGACAGAAATAGTAAGTTTTTTGGCTATGCTTTTCCTGTTTGCAACCAAGAGGAGGTAAAGAGTTTCTTAGAGATTTTAAAAAAGAAACATCATGCTGCGCGTCATTTTTGTTATGCATGGCAATTTGGAACGGATACAATTCGGTTTCGTGCCAATGATGATGGTGAACCTAATAACTCTGCAGGAATGCCAATATATGGCCAAATTCAGGCTTTTGAGCTAACCAATATCTTAGTAGTATCTGTCCGATATTTTGGTGGAACAAAACTTGGTGTTGGAGGGCTTATTAATGCTTATAGAACTTCTGCTCAAATCACCTTAGAAGCTTCAAACATTATTGAGAAAACAATTGAGATTCAATATCAGTTAAATTTTGGGTATGAATTAATGAACAAAGTAATGCGGGTTGTGAAAGAGAAAAATCTTAAAATTACCAGCCAAAAATTAGCCCTTGAGTGTCAATATATAATTGCTGTTAGAAAAAAAGAGGCACAAAGAATTTTTGAAATTTTTGAAAATATCTATAAGTTAGAAATTAAAGAGTTCCGCTAAAAATTTACTTACATTTAACTTGCATTCACCAACAAAATCTAATGATTATTTTTAGTTTGATAAGAATCTAAAAACGTAGGCTTTCTAATAAATAATTTGGACAACGAGTTGGCTTATTTTTTTCCATATCAATAAAAGCCAAAGAGGTATTTCCTGTGCAGATTAATTCATCATCTTGATTTTTAATTAGATAGTCAAATTCGATTTTAGCCATGGGCTTTTTTTTCAAAGAAACGTGGATGGTTAAGACATCGTCATATAGGGCAGATTTTTTAAAAATACAATTCAAAGAAATTACAGGCATCATTATTCCACTATTTTCCATATCTTTGTATGTGATCCCTAAAGAACGCATCCATTCGGTTCGTCCTAGTTCAAAAAACTGTGCGTAATTACCGTGATAGACTACGCCCATTTGGTCGGTTTCAGAATATCTAATTCTGACTCTTGTTGAAAATTTTTTCAAAATATATAAACAATAAATTTCTGTGATGTTACGTAAAAAATAATTAATAATCAATAGCAAATTAATTTTTTTTTACTGAATTTTATTCACACTTTTGTAGAACCCTATAAAATGATTTAAAATCATATTTTTAGATCAAATTTATTAATCTTTAAGTACCTTCAATAATAAATGAATTTAACTGCTGATATAGTTTGGAATGAGTGTTTGACTTTTATAAAAGATAACATAAAACCCCAAGCTTATAAAACTTGGTTTGAACCTATAAAAACAGTTAAACTTTCTGGAGAGGCATTGACCATACAAGTACCAAGTAAATTTTTTTACGAGTGGTTAGAAGAGCATTATATTAAATTATTAAGAGTTGCTCTGGTAAAACAATTAGGAAACGATGCAAAATTGATTTATGATGTCCGTATGGAAAATAACTACAGTAGCAATAGACCTCAGATAGTAAAAATACCAAGCTCCAATAGAGATCCTCTGAAACCGCAAAAAGTAACAGTTCCATTAGAATCCAATAAAAGAGAATTAAGAAACCCTTTTGTAATTCCAGGATTGCAAAAAGTTAAAATAGAATCTCAATTAAATGCCAATTACAATTTTGTGAATTTTGTTGAGGGAGATTCTAATAGACTGGCTCGGTCTGCAGGGATGGCTGTAGCAAATAAGCCTGGAGGAACGTCTTTTAATCCATTATTAATTTATGGTGGAGTGGGTTTAGGAAAAACACATTTAGGTCACGCTATTGGTGTAGATATTAAAGATAAATACCCAGACAAAACAGTTTTATACATTTCTTCAGAAAAATTTACACAACAATTTATAGATTCAGTAAAATCGAATACTAGAAATGATTTTATTCATTTTTATCAAATGATTGATGTGTTAATTATTGATGATGTTCAATTCTTGTCAGGTAAATCTGGTACACAAGATGTTTTCTTTCATATTTTTAACCATTTGCATCAAAATGGGAAACAGGTAATTCTAACTTCAGATAAAGCACCTGTAGACATGCAAGACATAGAACAACGATTATTATCTCGATTTAAATGGGGGTTATCTGCCGAATTGCAATTGCCAGATTATGAAACAAGAATTTCTATTTTACAAAATAAATTGTTCAGAGACGGCGTAGAAATGCCAGAGGATATTATAGAGTACATTGCTAAAAACATAAAATCTAATGTTAGAGAATTGGAGGGGGTTATTATTTCTATGATAGCACAAGCTTCTTTTAATAGAAGAGAATTCTCATTAGAATTGGCAAAACAGATTGTAGATAAGTTTGTAAAAAATACAAAGAAAGAAGTATCAATCGACTATATTCAGAAAGAAGTTTCTAAATATTTTGATATGGATGTAGTAACCTTACAATCTAAAACTCGCAAACGCCATATTGTTCAAGCTAGACAGCTAGCCATGTTTTTTGCAAAGCGATTAACCAAAACGTCTTTGGCAAGTATCGGAAACCAAATTGGTCAAAGAGACCATGCAACCGTCTTACATGCTTGTAAAACTGTAGATAATTTATCTGAAACAGATAAACAATTTCGGAAATATGTAGACGATTTAACCAAAAAGTTAACGTTCTAAACCTTTTTTTTAGATGAAAAAAATACTAATGGTTTGCTTGGGTAACATCTGTCGTTCACCATTAGCAGAAGGAATCTTACAATCTAAAGTTTCATCAGAAATAGTTGTTGATTCTGCTGGTACAGCTGCATATCATGTTGGTAATCTTCCAGATAAACGATCCATTGAAGTAGCCCGAAAATATGGGATAGATTTAACAACCCAAAGAGCTAGAAAATTTACAGTAAGAGACTTTGATATTTTTGATGTAATCTATGCAATGGATGAAAGTAATTATCAAAATATAGTTTCTCTGTCTACAAATAAAAAGGATACTGAAAAGGTAAAATTGATTCTAAATGAATCCCATCCCAATAAAAACTTATCAGTTCCAGATCCATATTATGGCGGAAATCAGGGTTTTGAGAATGTATATACAATGTTAGATGAAGCTTGTGAATTGATCGCTAAAAAGTTATAATATGATCGGTAAACTTTACTTAATACCAACTACTTTGGGAGAAGTAACAGAACCCTTGGAGGTACTGCCTTTGTCCGTAAAAAAAGTTATTGAACAGGTTGATTATTTTATTGTAGAAAATGAAAAATCGGCAAGAAGGTTTATTAAAAAAGTATCTCCAAAAAAATCGCAGTCTTCTCTGCATCTAATGCTATTAGATAAATATGCAAAAGAGATAGAGACCTCAAAGTATTTAGATGTTTGTAAACAAGGAATCCATATTGGCTTGCTCTCAGAGGCTGGAGTTCCTGCCATTGCAGATCCTGGAGCTAGCATTGTAAAATTAGCTCATGACAACGGTATTCAAGTAGTTCCTTTGGTAGGGCCCTCATCTATATTAATGGCAATGATGGCCTCTGGAATGAATGGACAAAATTTTGCTTTTAATGGGTATTTACCAATTGATAAAGGGGATAGAAAAAAAGCTATCAAAGATTTAGAAAGGCTCTCTAAAGATAAAAATCAATCACAAATTTTTATAGAAACTCCTTATAGGAATGAGAAATTATTTGCAGATTTAAAAGTAGTTTTAACTCCAACAACTCAATTATGCATTGCTGCAGATATTACATTACCATCAGAATATATTAAAACACTTGAGGTAAGAAATTGGAAGCATCAAAAACCAGATTTACATAAAAAACCTGCAATTTTCATTATTCAGAAGTAATTAAACTTTTGCTTTTCTGTCTGCTATAATAGTAGACACATCATACCCAGCAAATTTTTTTAAATACGATTGAATACTTGTACCATAGGCATCAGAAAAACGTTGAGCCCCATTGGTTCTTAAATACTTCTTTACGTTTCCTGCGCCACTCAAATGAGCTGCCGCCAAAATTCCAGATTCTGTAATTTTAATTCCATTTATGGTTTTTCCAACAGAGCGCTTAATATCTTTTCTTAAAATCCATTTATTAACTTTACACAAAGCGATAAATGCTTTTTCCTGTAATTCAGGATTTTTTAAAAAAGACTGTGTATTATATATTTTAAAGCGTTTTAAAGTGGTTCTTCCAAATTGATATTTTCCTAAATACCCCAGTGTATTAACTACATTATATTTTCCTTGAGATTCTTTAAAAGCTAAGGCTTCTCTAAAACCGATGAAATCTTTTTGTAAGAATGGAATGTTATAATTTATCTCTTTAGGAAAAGATTCTATTTTTGTGATTCTTGTTTTTTTTGCCAAAGAACTGGCACTGATAAAAACTAAAAATAAACTTGCTAGAAATAAATATTTTTTGATAAATTAAATCTTTCTGTTTTGCGGGTACAAAGATACAATATATTTTAAACCATCTGATTATCAATGTGTTAAAATTTGCTAAAAATATAAATAATGAAACTTAATCCTGCCTTTAGTATCAAATTCTAATGTGGGAGCAGGAATCTTTATGAAATTAACAACAGAAAATACAGTTTTTAGAATTTTTGATTTTGTTTTAATCTTTGTCAAATTTAGATCTAAACTTAAGTAAAATTGTCTGTAAGGATCTTGCGGAATTGGGTTATCTACTGAATTTTTTCCATACAACATACCTTCTGCTCCATAACCAAGAGCGATGTTTAACCATTTAGGAAAATTACTTTTTTTATTGAAAGACCAAACATTCGCAGAAAGCCAATAAGTTTGTCCGTTATAATCTTTTAATGCCTGTTGAACAAAATTTTCACCCAAAGTATTGGGTCTTTGTTTTGCAAAACTCGTTTGATGGAAGGAGTATTTTACAGTAATTCGTTGTTCATTCCATAATAATTCTTGACCAATTAATAGACCAGTTCCAGCTGCATTTGCTAAAAAATCTCCTGTAGAAGCTCCTCCCTCTCTAGAAAAACCATCTAAAATCTCTACGGCAGTTAAGAAAGTAAATCCAAATGTTGCCCCATAAATTAGTTGATTTTTTTTTGAAACACCAGACCAATCCAAAACCTCCATACCAATTTTTCCAAGATAATAGGAAGTCATAAAGTGTCCTACTTTGTCCATTTGCTTCCATTGATCGTTGTCATTTATAAAATGAAACCCAGAACGATTTTGGTCTTTGTACCAAAGTTGATCTAATGCAATTAATGAACCTGCTGCTAAAACACTTTCTGTAATAATTACAGCATTTCTTCTTTTTTTATTTAAGGTATCGGATTTTTTATAGAAAGTTGATGTTTGGGCAATTGAAGGTGAAATCACCAAAAGAAAACCAACATAGAAAATCAGGTTCTTCATTATCTATTTACACCTTGTCTGTTTAACCATCTATGATATTTAGCAGCATTTCTGTTATGCTGTTGAAGAGTTCTTGCAAAGGCATGATGTCCTAATTTATCAACATTTACACACATATACATATAATTGTGTTTTTCTGAATTTAAAACAGCATCAACAGATGAAATATCTGGCATTGCAATAAGCGTAGGAGGTAAGCCTCTATTTTTGTAGGTATTATAGGGTGAATTAATTTCTAAATCTGCTGTCAATACTCTTTTTACCACATAATTTTGACCTTTAATTTCCTTGATACAATATATTATCGTTGGATCTGCTTGGAGTGGCCAGCCTTTTTTTAATCGATTTAAATATAAACCTGCAACAGTTGGACGTTCATTTTTTATGGCAGTTTCTTTTTGAACAATAGAAGCCAACGTAAGAACCTCGTCTTTGGTTAAGTTTAATTTTTTTGCTTTATCAACCCTACTTTTATTCCAAAAACGATTGTATTCGAAAAGCATTTTATTTCTAAATTTTACAGCAGAGGTATTCCAGTAAAATTCATAGCTATTGGGAATGAAGATTTGTAAAATTGATTTTTCTGTGAGGTTGTTTTTTAATAAAAAAGACTTGTCTTTAAAGCTATTCAAAAGAGAAGCCGTATCTGTTTCTAGTTGTTGAGCAATTCTAACAGCTAGTTTCTCTAGCGTATCTTGATTATTAAATGATAGTTTTATAGGAGTTTGATTTCCACTTCTTAAAAGATTTACAACATCATTATGAGACATCCCTTTTTTTAGAATGTATCTACCGCTTTTTGGTTTTGTAAAGTTTTTTTTTGCAGCAACAAAAAGAAAATTATTTGGATTTTTAGAAAAACCAACTAAATTATTTTTGATATCAATTAAAGTATCTGAAGATTTTACATAGAGAGAACTCGTTTTTGTAATGGCTTTACCAAATATTTTTTGATAGTAGTTATATCCTAGAATTCCGCCCATTAAAACGATTACAGTTATAGCGGAGTATATAAATTTTTTATTCAATCTATTTTAGGTTTTTTATAAAGTGTAAAATTACTCTTTTATCAATTGAAACAAAACTTCATCTATAAATTTCCCTTTAGATAAGATCCAATCTTTTTTTGTTCCTACTTCTTTGAAATAATGTTTTGTAAATAGGGAAATGCTTTTGGTATTATTAGATGTGATGTTTGCATACAATTGATGCATATTTAAATGCGAAAAACAATAGTTAATTAATAGAGATAAAGCCTCTGATGCAAATCCATTTTGTTGAAATACAGGATGAATTAAAATGCCAATTCCTGCTCTTAAATGAATAGGATTAAAATCAAACAAATCAATCATTCCTATTTGTTTGTTTGTCGATTTTTCTTCAATTAGTAATCGCAATTGTTTCGCCTCAAAAATATCCAAATGGGCATTCTCTAAATATTGTTTCAAAATAAATTTTGAAAATGGAGTTTTTGTATGACTCACTTCCCAAAAAGATTCGTTGTTTTCTATTTCATATAGAAAGTTTAAATCTTCCGGCTCTAGCGCACGTAAATTAATATATTTTCCTTTTAGTGTGGTCATAGTATCTTAAAGCTTCCTTTGAAAACAAATGCAGCAGGTCCTTTTAAAAACACATTTTTATACCTCCCATTTTTTTCACTGAATTTTACCTCTAAAATACCACCCTCTACAGGTAATGAGACCAACTTGCTTGTTGTTTTATTGGTTTTGTGCATTGCTATTGCCACTGCGGTTACTCCTGTTCCGCATGCTAATGTTTCGTTTTCTACTCCTTTCTCATAAGTTCTAACTCTAAAAGTGTTGGTATTAATTTGTTCAACAAAATTTACGTTACTTCCAGATTCAGTATAAGAATATCGTATTTTTCTCCCTTTCTCTACTACAGGGAAATTATCTAAACTATCAACCATTTCTACATGATGTTGAGTTCCTGTATAAGCAAAGACTGATTTTTCACTTACAATTACTTCATCAACATCACTCATTTGCAATGAAACAATATTGTCTTTGATTTCTGCATAATGCAATCCGTCAAAAGCCATAAATGTGGTTTTTGAATTAATGATATCCAGTTTTTTTGCAAAAGCAACAGAACATCTACCTCCATTTCCACACATTGTTTCACTTCCATCTGCATTAAAATAAATCATTCTAAAATCAGTTTCAGTATCATTTTCAATTAAAATAATTCCGTCTGCACCAATTCCAAAATGCCGGTCACAAATCTGCGATATAATCTCGGTGTTTTTTTTGGGAAAAGTATTTGTTCTGTTATCGATCATAACAAAATCGTTTCCTGTTCCCTGATATTTATAAAAAGTTAAATTCATTAAGGCAAAGGTAATAATTTCAGAATCAAAAAATGATTGTTAAAAAGTGGTTAAAGTCCGTTAAAGTAAGTTAAACCAATTTTGATAAAAATGTTAAAATCGTATATTTGAGTTATAAAAATTAAATATTATGAAGAAATTTTTTAGTCTATTAGGAATTGCTGTTTTAGGGGGCGCACTGACTCTTGGAGCATATAAAATGTTATTTAACGAAAAAGTGGTTATAGAAAGAACCGTTGAACAGCCCATGCAAACAGTTCAAGCAAATTATAATACCACACCAAATACAGCTGTTATAAATGCCATATCTACAGATTTTACAGTAGCTGCGGAAAAAACTGTAAATGCTGTTGTGCATGTTAAAAACACAGCAATAAGAACACAACAAAACCCTTTAGATTTATTTTTTGGTAACGGCAATGGCTCTAGGAAATATGAACAAGTTGGAACTGGTAGTGGAGTTATTATCTCCTCTGACGGTTATATTGTTACAAATAACCATGTAATTGATGGGGCAAGTGCACTAGAAATTACTTTAAATAACAAGAAAAAATACAAGGCAGAATTAATAGGTAAAGACAAAGTAAATGACATTGCTCTTCTGAAAATAGAGGCGGATATTGAGTTACCATCCATCCCTTTTTCAAATTCAGATAACCTAAAAATTGGCGAATGGGTTTTAGCAGTAGGTAACCCATACAACTTAACATCAACTGTAACTGCAGGAATTGTAAGCGCCAAAGGAAGAGACTTAAAAGGAAATATAAATGTAGAATCGTTTATTCAAACCGATGCTGCTGTGAATCCTGGTAATAGTGGTGGAGCATTAGTAAACACTCGAGGAGAGTTGGTAGGGATAAACACAGCAATATCCTCCAGAACAGGTTCTTTTGTTGGATATTCATTTGCTGTACCTTCCAATATTGCCAAAAAAATTATTGATGATTTATTAGAGTTTGGTGCGGTTCAAGAAGCGGTTATTGGCATTCGTTACAACGTTGAAGAAGATGATAAAATTTCTGGAGTAAAAATTGTAAGCGTTATAGAAGATCAAGGAGCTGCAAATGCTGGACTAGAAAAAGATGATGTGATTGTAAAGGTTAACAACGTGAAGATTACTAAATTTTCTGAGTTAAGGGGTCAATTAACAGCAAAAAGACCCGGAGATCTTGTAGACATTACAGTGGATAGGGATGGAAGATTAGTAACCAAAAAAGTGAAGTTAGGGAAGAGACTAAAAAGATATTTTTCTCAATCTCTTGGTTGGGAATTAAAAAACCTAACAAAAAAAGAACTAAAGAAAAGAAACCTTTCTAATGGAGTTTTAATTTTAAATTCTAATGAAAGAAATTCTGAAAATACATTAGATAATTACATCATTACAAAAGTAAATGGAAATACTGTTTCAACTGCAGAAGAAGCTATAGAGCTTATAGAAAGATATTCTAGGGGGAACTATATCTTTCTTATAGATTTAATAAATTTGGAAGGAGAAAGAGAAAGATTTAGAATAAAATAAAAAGCGAATCAATATCATTTTAAAATCCTGATCAGTATATCAGGATTTTTTATAAAAATATTTACGAAATCGATTTCGATATTTCAAAAAAAGAAATACTTTTGCAGGAAATTTTAACTTTAGTTCCACACCACGATGTCAACATTAGTAAATTACGAAAAAGAAGTTTTATCACAAGCTCAAATCAGAAGAGTAACCGTAGAATTTATTAACATTGTTAATAATTTATGGTACGATAAATCTATTGAATTAGTATTGTTTAGAAATCCACTTGTAGATAAACGAGCAAGTGAAGTTTTAAACCTAATCAATTACGCAAAAGAATTTGTAGCAAAACCAATTACTATTAATGATGCTTTAGATATTGCCAAAGCAATTCAACAATTAGATTTGCCAGCATCAAAATTAGATATTGGAAAATTAGCCTACGAGTGTTATTTAAGTCCTGAGAAATGTGAGGATAAAGTTGCCTTTGTAAAACATCAACTAAGAGATGTGAAAGAGGCTAAAAATGTAGAGCCAAAAGATGTAGTTTTATATGGTTTTGGTAGAATTGGTCGTTTATTAGCCAGAGAGTTAATGACTAAAATGGGAAAAGGTTCTCAATTGCGTTTGCGTGCAATTGTAACTCGAGGAGCAATTAATGAAACTGTTTTGGAGAAAAGAGCTTCATTATTAAGCATAGATTCTGTTCACGGTGATTTTTTAGGAACAGTACAAACAGACCCTGAGAATGATGCTTTACTTATCAATGGAACAACGGTTTATATGATTTCTGCAAATCAGCCAGAAGATATAGACTATACAAAATATGGCATTAATGATGCATTAATCATAGATAATACGGGTGCTTTTAGAGATAAAGAGGCATTGAGCAGGCATTTAGTTCCTAATGGAGCAAGCAAAGTTTTGTTAACTGCACCAGGTGCTGGGGTTCCAAATATTGTACATGGAGTAAATCACTTGGAACACAATCCAGACACTACGTCTATTTTTTCTGCTGCATCTTGTACAACCAATGCTATTACACCAGTTTTAAAAGTTTTAGAAGACAATTTTGGAATTGTAAAAGGTCATTTAGAAACCATACATGCATATACAAACGACCAAAACTTGGTAGACAATATGCATCGTAAATACAGAAGAGGTAGAGCTGCTGCTTTAAACATGGTAATTACAGAAACAGGTGCAGGAAAAGCTGTTGCAAAGGCCTTACCTGCATTAACAAATAAGCTAACATCCAGTGCAATTAGGGTTCCTGTACCAAATGGTTCTTTAGCTATTTTAAACTTACAACTACGTTCAGAAACCACGGTAGATGCCATCAATGCAATAATGAAACAATATGCATTAGAAGGGAATTTAGTAGAACAAATCCAATATTCTTTAGACAATGAATTGGTATCCTCAGACATTATTGGTTCTACAGCACCATCAATTTTTGATAGCAAAGCTACTATTGTTGATAAAGAAACGATTGTAATTTATGTATGGTATGATAATGAATATGGATATTCTCATCAAGTAATGCGGCTAGCAAAACACATTGCAAAGGTTAGAAGGTATACTTACTACTAGTAAAATATTGCAGATACTTATTTTAAGATTTAAACCCGAAGCAATTTTTGTTTCGGGTTTTTTTACAGAAGTATTTTACTCCTTATATTTCATTCCATAAAAAGAATGTCTTTTTAATGATAGCTTGATTTTTTAAACTGATTATTTATTTTTAATTCATCAAAATAAAATTTTAATCCAAATTCACAAGTTCTTGAGTGTTGAGTTGTAAGTTGTCTATTTAAACTTCGGACAAATCATATATTATTTGAATAGGCATTTTTGTTAATCTATTAATATTTTTTATAATTTATTAATTTGGTTTCTTAAAAATCATAAAAAAACCGAAGCAAATTGCTTCGGTTTTTTAGATTCTATAAACTAAAAATTTAAATTAGTCAAAATCAATAGTTTCTCCCATGTGCACTTCTTGAACATTATAAATATCATAATGAGGAGAATTTGTATGTGTATCTCCAAAATAATCAGTAAATGTT
>Ga0189288_10329_pt1 | contig 19836 bp, 20 predicted proteins | sample UW105minimetaG_FD_130316 | JGI IMG/M metagenome (GOLD analysis project Ga0189288, IMG submission 130316) | Marine microbial communities from the Costa Rica Dome - UW105 mini metaG | ecosystem: Environmental > Aquatic > Marine > Oceanic > Photic zone | place: Costa Rica: the Eastern Pacific... | reverse complement strand
GCAGTCTACATCTATGATTTCTCTGACCCAGAGGAAATCATCGAGACGAAGCTCACCCCATCGGACGCCGTGGAAGGGGATGGGTTTGGGGTTTCTGTTGCGGTTTCCGGGACCATGGCTCTTGTTGCGACGCGGCTTCGCGCCAACGAGAGCATCATAAGCGGCTCACTTTATTTGTTTGATATTTCAGATCTGGATGACATCAAAGAAACCAAACTTTTGGAAGCGGATGAAACGTTTGAGGATTATCCCGTAGTCTCCGTAGGTATCTCGGGGACCACCGCCATACTGGGGGTCGCCGGAGACGAGGGCAGCGCGATCTACATGCTTGATTTCGCTGACTTAGACGACATCAAACAAACCGAGCTTGTTCTAGATGGCAGAGACATGTCTGAAATGCATGGAGCGGCTGTGGCCATATCTGGAAAAACATCTATCGTCGGCGACTATATGGATGGCTCTGGCGGCGCGGCCTATCTCTACACAACGCCGTCGCCCTAAAGTTATGTGCCAAGGCGTTTCGTTCGGGGCGAGGGGGAACTGCATCATTTGATACCTAGGCGAGCAATCAACTGACCTGTTTCGGTTTGGATTGGCTGGCGTGGAAGGCTTGAAGGGTGCCGCCTCTGACATTCCTAAACTTTGCCCGACGCTGTCTCGAACTAACATGCGTTTACCCTTGCAAACTTGAAATTCTTGCAATGAGCAGAGCTTTCCGTCAGTCTGGAGAGGCTTTACTTTGATTTCGTCAGGGAGGCCCACATGGCTTGGACAACACCAAAGGTAAAAGACATTGCATGCGGCATGGAAATCAACATGTACCAGCCGGCAGAAGATGACGACCGCGGCCGCGGCCACGAGCCGATCTAAGCGGATTTGATTGGGTCCAGTTGAGCCCTTGCACATCTTGATTTTGGGTGCGGCTGCCGGAGGAGGGCTGCCGCAGTGGAATTGTGGTTGTGTAAACTGCAGTGCTGCGCGCACAGGCGCCATCCCAGCCAGCACGCAATCGTCTGTGGCTGTGTCAGCCAACGGACAGGATTGGGTTATCCTGAACGCATCGCCTGACATCCGACAACAAATGCATGCAAACCCCGCGTTGCACCCAAAGGAGATGCGGGGGACGCCGGTTAAGGCTGTACTGCTTACAAACGGAGATGTGGATCATATCGCAGGGCTGCTCGTCCTGCGGGAGAAGACTGCTTTTGAGATCTTTGCAACGCCAGATATCACCCGCACTTTGGCGCAAAACCCAATCTTCGGCGTGCTGGACCCGGACTTCGTGCGTTGGAACCCGATGGATTTGGGGCAGAAATTCAGGGTTGCCGGACTGGAAGTGGAGGTCTTTTCCGTTCCTGGCAAAGTACCGCTTTACCTAGAGGGGGACGAGGTAATCACCGATGCCGAAACGGAAACCACGATCGGATTGATGGTGTCAGATGGCAGGGCGTCGCTGGCTTATGTCCCGGGGTGCGCGCGCGTTACTACCGCCCTGAAGGAGCGCTTTGCATCCGCTGACCTCACGCTTTTTGACGGCACAGTCTGGCAAAATGCCGAGATGCCCAAAATGGGTGCTGGAATGAAAACGGGCCTGCGTATGGGGCACCTGCCGATCTCTGGCCCTGATGGAAGTTTGGCCCAGCTAGAAGGCCTGTCAGGCCGCAGGGCCTATATTCACATCAACAACACAAACCCGATCCTTCAACCAGACAGCCCCGAGCGGCAATCCGTAATCGAGGCAGGTTGGGAGATCTGTGCAGATGGCATGGAGTTCATAGTGTGACCGCGCAATCCAGAGACGCATTTGAAGCCCGACTGCGCCAGATTGGAGCCGATCGGTATCATGACAAGCACCCGTTCCATCAACAGCTCCACTCCGGTGCCTGCACACCCGAGCAGGTGCAGGCATGGGTAATCAACCGGTATTACTACCAATGCAGTATTCCCATGAAGGATGCGGCTTTCCTCTCACGCTGCTCAGACCCTGACCTGCGTCGCGCGTGGCGCAGACGCATTGAAGACCACGATGGAGACCCAGATCCTGAAAACGGTCGGGAAGGTGGGATACGACGTTGGCTTAGGCTGGCAGAAGCCGTTGGTCTTGATCCGCAGTATGTCGCCTCATGTGAAGGTGTCATGCCAGCGACGCGTTTTGCGGTCGATGCCTATGTCAGGTTCGTCCGCGAAGCGCCTTTTGTTGCAGCCGTGGCCTCGTCCCTGACGGAACTGTTTGCTTCAGGCATTCACCGTCAACGGATCGCGGGGCTGTTAGAGCACTATGATTTTGCAACAGAAGAGACATTGGCTTACTTCAGGCGCCGTTTGAATGAAGCTCCAAAGGATGTGGCTTTCGGTCTGAGCTATGTGCTGGACGAGTCCGTCACCAAAGCGCAACAAGACGAAGCAGCTGCAGCCCTGACGTTTAAAACAGACGTCCTGTGGGCCCAGCTTGACGCATTGTATAGCGCATATGTTGCACCCGGCCGCATACCACCGGGCGCGTGGAAGCCGGGTGACGGCGGCGCACGAGCTGAAGTGTGACACCTTATTTGCTCTCCGGCGTTCGACTGCACTTTGATAAGGTGCGGAACACGAACGTTTTGTTGGCGCCGGAGCGTGCGTTAATGCTAGACGGCGTGTCCTATGAAATTCTGAGGCGTGTAGACGGCATACAGACCGTTGTTGAGATTGTAGAGGATCTAGCGCGCGCATTTGATGCGCCAGCCGAAGTCATCCGGGGCGACGTCGACGCATTTCTGAGCGATTTGAAGACGCAGCTATTGGTGGGAGATCGCGATGCCTGAGCCAAATCCTCCGATTGCTCTGCTGGCGGAACTGACACATCGGTGCCCGCTGATGTGCCCGTACTGTTCCAATCCACTCGAGCTGGTACAGAAGCAACAGGAATTAACCACAGACACCTGGACGCGGGTGTTTCGCGAAGCGGCCGATATTGGCGTTCTCCAGCTGCACCTGTCTGGCGGAGAGCCGGCATCGCGCCGCGACATCGTGGAATTGACCGCGGCTGCCCATGCGGCTGGGCTCTATACCAATCTGATCACGTCCGGGATCGGGCTCACGCAGGCGCGGCTTGCCGCTTTGCTCAATGCCGGGCTGGACCATGTACAACTGTCTTTGCAAGGTGCACGCCCCGAAATGGCCGATCGCATTGGCGGCTACAAAGGGGGCTACGACCGCAAGATGCGCGTGGCAGAACTGGTGACAGATGCTGGCCTTCCGCTGACATTGAACGCCGTGATGCACCGACAGAACTTAGCTGATTTGGGGCAAACGCTGGACTTGGCTCTGTCCATGGGCGCCCGGCGTATCGAGGTGGCTTGCGTGCAGTTTCACGGCTGGGCCACGCGCAATCGGGCGAGCCTTTTGCCCACGGAAAGTCAGGTCGAGCAACTCAAGAAAGACATTGCCATTGCGCGCGATACCTATCGCAACCGAATGGCCATCGATTTCGTGCCCCCCGACTATTATTCGGATTTTCCAAAGGCGTGCATGGGGGGGTGGGGATCCACCGGGCTGGTCGTGTCTCCGGCGGGGCAAGTGATGCCCTGTCACGCGGCAGATAGCATTCCTGGATTGGCATTCGAGTCCGTGGCCGATCGGCATTTGGGTGAAATCTGGCGCAGTAGCCATGCGTTTAACGCCTACCGTGGAACGGACTGGTTGCCGCAACCGTGCCAGTCCTGTGAGCGCCGCGATGTTGATTTCGGCGGATGCCGGTGCCAGGCGGCAGCACTCGCAGCCGATCCCGGGGCGACGGACCCTGTTTGCCGAAAGTCACCCTATCGGCCTAAGGTTGATGCCATGATCGAAGATATGACAAGCGGGGCGCGCGCGTCAGACCTCACGTATCGGAAGTTCGGTTGAGGCGCACTTTCAGCCCGAGTTCTCAAGCTGTGCAGACGGGTGTGATCCGGATTTCCCGTTGATGAGATTTCTGTTCTCAAATCACTGCAAGGCGCATTCTTTCAATCTTCTGACCACCGCCAACGCTCTGATTTTCCTCCCGTAATATCGTCGAGTTGGCGGTTATATTCCTCGCGTACTTTACGCTCACCTATCTCGCAATCTGCCTGGGGGGCATCATTGGCGCGGTAAACTCTTTCAGGTCCAATGCCCGCGATTTCTGCAATCAGTTTGCGTTTCAAGGTTGGGGCGAAATGATCAAACTCGCTTACGGCGATGTTGAAATGCCCTGGTCCACCGGAGACGCAATCACGGAAGTAGGCTTCCAGGTCCGGCGCGTCATCATTGACGATTGGCAGGCCGTTAATCGTGATCCCGAACCAAAGATTGCGCGCACGGGCTGCTTCAACCAGATCCCCTGAGTTGTTGTACCCATCGGCTGACAGGTCAATGATAAGCCGATCTGCCGGGGGCGCCGTTGCAAACAATGTGCGGGCCGTGTCCAAAGCGCCTGAAATCGATGTTTCTCCGCTGCGCTGCAAGGGCGCTTTGGTCAGAGCTTCGGCAACGCCAAAGGAGCTTTCGAACCCGTCAATGATCGTCCACGGCAACACCAGAGTTTGACTATTTTCCCCCGCCCACTCCAGATAGGAGACCGCGATGCGGCCACGTCGACCGCTGGTGATGGTTTTTATGACATCTGTCGACCGAAAGGCCCGGATGTAGCCGCGGCGTTGTAAGTCCAACTCGTAAGGACCGATCGAGTAGGAAATGTCTGCGGCAAGGACAAGTGCAACATCCACGCGCTCTTCCGCCGCGACAGGCGGGCTCCAGAACAAAAAGCAAAGCCATGTGGAGACAATCGCTCGGATCATGTCTGACTTGGCCCCCGTCCTCTCTGGCCGGCACGGGCCGGGGTGTACGCGATAACTGAAAACCCAAAAAACAAGATGCCGGTGATCACCACAACCAGCAGCGACATGGACGAGAACGCTGAATAAGCGCTGAACCGGATCAACTCGACGGCATAGGTGAACGGGTTTACTGCGCAAACATAGTATAGAAATTCCGAACTCTCCCGCATGCGCCAAAGGGGATAAAGCGCGCTGGACAGGAAAAAGACCGGGAATATGACGAAATTCATCACCGTAGCGAAGTTTTCGAGTTGCTGAACCAAACTCGAAATCAGCAGGCCAAGTGCGCCAAGCATGAAGCCTGCAATGATGAGGGCAGGCAAAATCAGGAGGTAGCCGGCAGGCGGGAGGTCTACGCCAAAGAGGGCAGCAAGCAGTAAAAAGGCATAGACCTGCAACACACCAACGAACACGCCCGCACAAAGCTTGGAAAGCAAAAGCCACCATCGGGGCAAGGGCGCTGTCAGCAAAAGACGCATCGAGCCCATTTCGCGGTCATAAACCAAAGACAGCGAAGACTGCATGCCGTTAAACAGCAAGATCATCGCGCACAGACCGGGCAGAATATAGACCTCGTAGGTTATGTAGGTGAGGTAAGGAGGGATAATTGAAATCCCCAATGCCGCCCGAAACCCTGCTGCAAAGATCAGCAACCAGACCAACGGGCGCACGAGCGCAGACAGAAAGCGGCCCCGTTGCGATGTAAAACGCAACAATTCGCGCGCCACGATCGCTTGGAAGGCAACAAGGTACCGCGTCACGATGATGTCTCCGCCGCGCCTGTAAGCTCCAGATAGGCGTCGACCAAGGAGCGCTTGCCCGCAAGATCTGCGGCCGTTGTATCCGCCCTGACTTGGCCTTCGTGCAGAACGATCACACGGTCGCCGTCATCGACTTCATCGACCAAATGTGTCGCCCAAAGAACGCTCAGGCCAGAAGCGGCAAGATTGTGAACATGGTCCGTTATTGCCCTGCGTGTTTCCGCATCGAGGCCCACTGTAGGCTCGTCCAGCAAAAGCAGCTTTGGCTCGTGAATGAGGGCGCGCGCAATTTCCATCCTGCGTCGATGACCGCCATTCAATGTGCGGACCTTTTCGGTGGAGCGCTCAGCCATCCCAAGCAGAGACAGTGCCTGCTCAATTTTGCGGCGGGCCCGCGCCCCGTGAAGGCCATGAAGGGCTGCAAAGTACATCATGTTTCGCTGGACAGTCATATCCAGATCGAGGGTTGGTTGTTGGAAAACAATCCCCACCTGTGCCAGTGCCTTGAGCGGCTGCGCGGCCAGATCGCAATCAGCAATAGTCACCCGACCGGCTTGGATATCGTTGAGCCGTGCGAGTATGGAAAAGAGCGTTGATTTCCCAGCGCCATTCGGGCCCAAAAGAGCGCAAAACTGACCTGCTTCAAGGCGAAAGGACACCGCGCTCAGGGCGGTGCGGGCACCGTAGCGAAAACCAACATTCTCCACTTCCAATGCGGTCACGGCGCTTCTTTCCTTACGGCGGATGCGGGTATTCCGCTAACCTTCTACTGGATCTGAATTTTGATCCTTTGCGACTCTCCAACTGAGCCTGGGATTTTCAGTTCATAAGCGCCCGGCTTAATCGCGATGAATGAAAGCTCTGCCGTCCCCGCATCATCGAATTCGAAGCTGTCGATCGCCATGGGGCGGATCTCGATGTCATTTATGACGATCTCATCCATCCAAATTGCGCGGAAAAAGCCCGGGCCCGACAAAGCAAGCTCGGCGCTGCCGTCGGACGTGATCAACATCTCGTAATAGGCACCGGATTGCAAAACAACATCCTCGCCCAAGGGTTTGCCTGAAGCGAGGGTGATTTCAATCTCTTCGCCGCGATTGCAAGCGGCCAGAAGCCCCGCAAAGCCGAAGTTGTCGCACAGTGGCGCGGCAAGAGCGGGCCCTGCAAGCAGCACAGCAATGATAGCCGATACAGAACGATGCATTTTCCCTCCTAATTGATACCTGGCGCAACAATCACGCCCCAAGGCTGCTGTCCCACAGGGATTGAGCGTACCGCTTCTTGGCTGGCCACGTCGATCACTGTGATATCATTTGTGTTGCCATTCGTTGTCAGCAGGTACTCTTCGCCCGGCGTGAATGCCAATTGCCAAACCCGCTCGCCGACAAGGATGTATTTCTCCACCTCCAATGTCTTCGCGTCGACCACAGCAACACGATTGGAGGGGCCAAGCGCCACAAACAGCCATTGCCCGTCCGACGTTACCTTGGCGCCGACTGGCTGCAACCATTCTGGCTGCACGCCGGCAACTTGAAACGAGATTTTGCCAACCTCTGTTGGGGCGCCATCACCATCAACGTCGAAAACGGAAACCGTGCCTCCGATTTCAGCGGTCACAAACAGGCGTGTTCCGTCAGACGTATACTCGGCATAGCGGGGGCGCTGATCGACAAGCATGTTGTACTTGATGGTGTTGGTCTCGGTGTCGATGAAATGCGCCATATTCGTTGTTTCCGAGGTATTGACCACAATGCGTGCATTGGGGCTTATCGCCATGCCCTCGGGTTCAACGCCCACTGGGACTTCGGCGAGAACCTCTTTGGTCTGCGTATCCACGACGGTGACCAAATTATCGTCTTCATTGGCAATGTAGAGACGACGGCCATTTGGTTCGAGCACGAACAATTCCGGGTCCGGGCCTGAAGGCAATGTGAAAAGCTCTTCATAGCTGCTGGTATCAAACACGCGGACGAGATTGTCGTCCGAAGCGCAGACATAGAGTTTGCTCCCATCTGGGCTGACGGTGATCCCGCGCGGGCGCAAACCTGCCGGGAATTCTGTCAAAACTTCCCAAGTGCTGCCGTCGATGACTGTCACCGTGTTGCTGCGTTCATTGCTGACAAAAATTCGATCGGCATGGGCGACGGATGCGAGCAGAAAGGTGAAGAAAAGAACCAACAGGCGCATACTACTCTCCAAAAACTTTGCAGTCAGTTTCCGGTTCATCTGCTCCCAGCGTATCCAGCGGCGAAACGGGGTGGAGGAAGCCTTCCTGAGGGGAAACACTGGCATTGATCCGCCCGTCATAGAGCAAGATGGGTTGGCGCATCTGGCCGTTCCATTTTCGGAAAGTCACCGGCTGGCCCTTGAAAGCCGCCAACTCGAAATCGTCGCTCAACATAAAGGTGCGCAGGTCACTTGGGTCTGCGCTCCCTGTGCGTACCACGGCCTCGCCAACTGCGCGCAGGGCAAGCCACGCGTCGTAGTCCGCCTCTGTTACATATCGGCCAGAGAGCTTTTCAAAGCGGGTCTGAAACTGGGTGCCCCCCCAACTCTCCGTGGCGGGATTGAAGCTTACGGGACGCAGGCCCGCCGATCCCAAAACAGGGCGGGGCTCCCACAGATGAAACGGCAAATAGGGCGCAAAGACATCTGAGGCATCTGCGGCGATGACAACGTCGTGCCTTTTGGGGTTCTGCACAAGCACCGGGATCTGTTTTTGAACAAGAACATGCCCTGTGTCAGCCCGGCGCGATCCGCCCGTATCCAGAATTTCCCGCTCTTCTACAACATTCACCCCAAATTTCTTGGCGGCGCGTTTGTACTCTTCGGCCAGTTGGATATCGGCGGGGTTTGACCCGCGCACCAGAAACCACCGCGTCCACTTCTTCCAGACTGAGAATTGCGCGATCGCATCTGCCCGCATCGCATCACTCGGGGTTAAATGCAGGACGTTTGCGCGGCACTCAGCCCCGCGCAACGCCGTATCAGTGGCCCCCGCATTGAGGATCAAAGCGTCCTGTGCTGCGTCAGCAATGGCCAAGAGTTCGTCTGCGCGGGCGGACGCCACAATGATCTCAATCCCTTGTGCCCGCAATTCAGCCGCAGCAGACACAACGTCAGCCGGCTCAGCAGCCACATGTATTGTCTTGAAATCATGACCCAGAAATTGGCCTGTTGTTTGATTGTCCTGCGTTGCCAAGTCTGCACCTGCGAAGGCAAGATCCGCCGTTTTCTCCTCGAACCGCGAAATCGGCGCCAATTGTGGGTACTCGACCCTGATAATGGCCGTGTTCACGTCTGCCGCGCCCGCAATTGAAGCGACACAGGCCAAGATCACGCTGAGAACCGAGCGCATCATCGCATTGATCTCAAAGTGGCAAGTGTGAGGACGGGCATCAGATGGGCGCTTTGAGGCTCTGCATAGGTCAGTCCCTCAGCGGCGGCTACGCCTGGCAAATCGCCACTGATCAAAAGTTCCTTGATCGCGCTGTTTAACGAAAGCTGTAAGGACGCGTTATCTGCCAAGACCGCGATGCCAATATCCATCCCAATCGGATGTCGCCAGTTTGCCAGTTGCAATGTGGTTGCCGGAAAGGCTTTTCGATGCGCATCAAAGGCTGCGACATCAACCAAAGCCAACGGGTATCCACTGGTTTCCACGTCCCAAAGAAACCCTGCACCCGGGTTGAGTGTTACGATGTCGGCGCGCTCGGACGGGGCGACTTGAACCGTCGCAATTGCGCCAGACAGCGTGCCTTGCTGGACGGCCACCTTCCGCCCGTTCCGGTCCTGCAAGCCTTCCGGCTCTGTGCCTCCCTTGCGGTACAGCATGCCGATCTCTGACCGCATGTAGCCTTCTGTCACCGCAACTGGAAACACATCGACAAATCCGGCAAGCGTATCCTTGAGCAAGCCGGTGTCCGGATCGATTTCCTGAGGCATATCCAGCCAACGGGGCAACGACGCGCGCGCAAAATCGGGGGCACCCACCGAGCTTTCATAGCGCGGATGCCCCGGCACCGCATCGCACAGCCCATACGCCAGAAGTGCGTAGGTTTCCCGGATCGGGTCACTCTCTTCGTCAAGTTCATTTTCGATCCAGACCACCGAAAGGGAAAGCCCCATATGTTCAGCAAGCGCGGTGCTGACAGCGTAGTCGAAGCCACTGCCACCGGTCAGTCGCCTGCCGGACATGACCCCACCATTGCGTGGCAAACACACTGTCAGGGTTTTCGGTGTGAGGGTCTGAAGTTCTGCACTGGACGCGTTTACCGGCTCTGCTTGATGGCAAAATCCGACAAGCAGACTAAAAAGCGTGACGCCTTTCCACATAATGTGCTGCAGCTCCTTTGGGGGTTACTCTTCGGGCAGCGGCTCTGTGCCGGCGCGCGTTGCGACATAGACCCAAAGCGCCTCCAATTCGCCGGGTAAAAGGATGTCGCCCCATGCGGGCATGTCACCCTTGCCGTTAGCGACTGCATGCAGAAAGTCGGGTTTGTTATCCCGCGGCCATTTCCTCAAATCGTATGAGGATGTACCGGGATTGACCATGTTCAGACCATGGCAGTGCGAACAAAAATCCTTGTAGGTTTTTGTGCCAAACTCCAGGTCTGGAACAGTGCCCTCAGCAAATATTGGCGCTCCGGAGAGCGCCAATATTGCGGCCAAAACAGTGTTTGACGTTTTCAAGAGCTCTACTCCGGCAGCGCAAATGTCCAGATCGAGCCACCCGCAGGTGCGCTCGCCAGCCGTTCGTCGCCAGAGAACAGCGTGTAAACCGCACCGCTGCCGACAGCGAGGCTGACATACTGCCGACCATCCATGTCCCAAGTCATGGGCTGGCCCACGATGCCCGTGCCAACATTGAACTCATAGAGCTTTTCTCCGGTTTCCGCATGGAAGCCTTCGAACATGCCGGTTTGCGTGCCGGTAAAGACGAGATCACCACCGGTGGACAGGATGCCGGCAAAGCGCGGAATTCCAGTTCCGTCCTGCCATTTGACATCGCCTGTCATTGGATCAATCGCCCGCAGGTAACCACGGTTTTGCTCCGGCCAATCCCAACTGAACTCGGCACCAAAGTAAAACACACCTGCGCGATAGGTGGGTTCCACTGCTTTGTAATTCATGCCGATATTGAGCGTGTTGATGAAGGCCGTATTGCGATCGGGATTATACGAGATGGGCGACCAGTTCTTGCCGCCAAACGCGCTTGGCCAGAAGGTGACTTGCTCGCCCGACCTCGCACCCAGTGCTACCGGCGTTTCGACGGGGCGGCCGGTATTCAGATCGATACTGTCAGCCCAATCCACCCGATCTACGAACTTGTTGGCCGCCAACAGCTTGCCGTTCGTTCGGTCCAGAACATAAAAGAAGCCGTTCCGGTTGGCCTGCATGACCACTTTTTGACCGTCAATTTCAGCTAGCACCAGTTCGTTTGTGGCATCGTAATCAAACGGATCGTTCGGCGTGGTCTGATAGTGCCACTGGATCTCGCCAGATTTCGGATCCAGCGCCAGGATCGACGTGGTGTAGAGGTTGTCTCCAGGACGGACACCGGCATTCCACGGTCCTGCATTGCCAGTTCCCCAATAGACCAGGTTCAACTCTGGATCATAGGTACCTGTCAGCCATGCGGGGCCGCCGCCGCGCTCCCATGCATCGCCCTCAGGCCATGTTTCAGAACCGGGATCACCGGGCTCTGGAACCGTATAGGTGCGCCAGAGCTGTTCGCCCGTGTCTGCGTCATAGGCTTCAATGTAGCCACGAATCCCGTACTCGCCGCCAGAGATGCCAACGATCACAACGCCGTCGACAACCAAAGGCGCCACAGTGAACGAATACCCTGCTTTGAAATCAATCGAGTTGGATTTCCATAGCTCTTCGCCCGTTGCCGCATCCAGTGCCATTACATTGGCATCCAACGTCGTACGGAACAGCTTGCCATCATAGAGCGCTGCGCCCCGGTTCACGATGCCACAGCACGCGACGCGCGGTGTTTCAGCGGGATACTCCACGCCAGCCTTCCAGATCTGCTGACCCGATGCGGCGTCCAAAGCGATCGTTGATTTGTGGGTGGTGACATACATCACGCCGTCCTTGATCAGCGGGAAACTTTCCTGTCCCCGGCTATCATCGAGACTATACGCCCATACCGGCGTCATTTTGGACACGTTGTCGGTGTTGATGTGGTCGAGTGGGCTGTAGCGTTGTTGACTGTAACCCATGCCATAGGTCAGCACGTTGCTGGTGTCGCTGGTATCATTATTCAGATCGCTTGCTGACTGCGTCAGTGCTGGCCCTGAAAATACTAACGACAGGACGAACATAGAACAAAATGTCTTCATCTTTCCTCCCAACCGGATCGAACCGGAACATTGCTTCAGCTTCTGATGAGGTCCGCGGTATTCGGCAAAAGACAAAGGCCGCCTATGCGAGACCATCGTAATCCTCTGCGGCCGCCGACTAAAAAGTCAGTCACCGCTTGGCTCTCAGGCGCCTGCATTTTTGCTTTTTGGGACGCCAACCCCAATCGTAAGGGGCGAGCCGCTTTCGCTCGTTCACACTTGCAGCGTTCCAAGGTAAACGACGAAAAGCAAGAACTTTTCGCGGACATAGTGTATCGCTTGTTCCCAATTGCCGCGCCCGCGCGCTCTGGTGTTTGCGCTACAGTCCATCTATTCGTGCCGAATATTTACAGAGCGGCTCGCTCAATTGAGCAATTTCGGACGATTATGCAATCATGGTCTAAAATGCATTCTTGAGCAGTGTTTTATTATGGTGCTGAAAGAGCGCAAAGCCTCAGACGCATTGCATAAAATCAGGCGCCAGTACCGGACGCATGCTGTCAATGGTTGTGCTTTGGACGCGCTTTGCGGCAGGTCTGATAGCGGGGAAGAGCGCTTGTATCCTCAATTTGCCCACCCCTATTTCCACCGGTCACTTTTAAGCAAAGTGTCTGGAACCTGCGAGCGCGTGTCTTTTACCTGATGCCAGCCGCAGGCCCAAGCAAATCTGTCTTCTTAAGTCCTTCTGTGCATCGTCAAGGATGTTCGGCGAACTGATGCGTATTCCTAACGGAGGCTCTGGTTTGGTGTCTGTTCGAATTTATGCGGCAGCGGATTGGTCCTGCTACCGGCTTTCTCTGATTGTCTGTTTTCTTGATCTCCTCTCGCATCTTCAGGATCCTTGCGCCTCAGTCGTTATAGACGTCGGCTGGCGTCAAGTTGCTCAGGCTTCGTGGTATCGGTTGTTGTTGTAGCGGTCCACGACGGCGCCGATCTGCCGTTACAAATCGCCGGATAAGAAGTAGTTTTCCAGGAGAGCCCGGTTCTTCATAGTCTGATGCCACATTTCGGTCTTGCCCTAGCCCAATGGCAAGGCGACGCCACAGGGCGTGCGTATCAGCGCTGCGATATGCGGGACAGACGGCGCCCATGATGGAAGACTGGGCGGCGTTTCTAGACGGACAGGCCGGCGCAAAGCTCGACGTGGTGGAGTTTGGCTCAGTTGGCTGAGCCTAAATTGGCCTCAAGGCGTGCCCGCACGCCGCGCTTAGTTGCCGGGGGGGCACATATTGCTGCTCGAACACCTAAAATCATAAAGGGGCCGCGTTTCAGGCGATCGCCTTTTGATCCGCGGCACCAGTCCAGCAAAGACGCCCCAGCCGAGGCCGATGACCACAAAGGCGGCCATGGGCCTGCGGGACAGGGCAATATTGCGAAAAACACTCATGACGCAGCGGTGACATGCAGCCGATGCCGGCGCAGGCCCGATTGCGGACCAAAGGGCTACGGGCGGGCGTACGCGTTAACGATGTTTGAAAGTCTCTGCTAAATTGTTTTCTATCAGTAACATACATCGAAATTTGGAACCGACCGGAAAGCAAATGAACGTAATTTTAGTACTTGCAAAGATCGCAGCGCCGATTTTGGCGCTTGGTCTGGCGGCATCTGCGCAAGCGGCTGTAACAACGTATACAGACCGCTCCGCATTTGAAGCAGCACTGGACAGTTTTTCAGTCGACAACCTGAATTCAGGCTTGCCACCAGGTTCACTTTTCACGCTGATCGATCGCGGCGATTATACAATCGGCGGCGAAGGCGTTTGGGGTTACGGCTGCGTGACATTCGGTTGCTTTGACAACGCTGCAGATGGATTCACCTATCCGGCCTATTTGTGGAACTACAATTCAAACTTTGGCAGCGGCGGCGCAAAGACACTTGAATTCGATAATGCCATAAACGGGTTTGGCTTCGATTTCGGAGAGCCTTCAAGCTATACACCTGGCACCGTGACCATCGGCAGTTCAACGTCTCAAACGACGTCCGGCTTCTTTGGTATTATCGACACAACCGCTTTCACAACGATCAACTATGATGCCTCCGCCAACTTCATGCTCACCGACAACTTTACATACGGCACTGTCGCGCCTGTACCGATCCCCCGGCATCCCTTCCGCTCGCACTGCTCGGTTTGGCAAGCTTTGGCGTGATGAAGCGTCGGCAAAAACGCGCGGCCTGACCCGCCCCTCTCGCAATGGTCATATCGTGGCGCATAGCGAACAGTCGCGTTCAGCGCAGCGTATGACGGCCTTGAGACCTTCCGAGACCTCTGTGCTTTCTTCGGATAACAACGGCACTACCCTCTAAAGCCACACTGGCCCTTAAATGAAAATTTGACCCGAAGCGGACCCTTCACCCCAAAAAAAGCGGCCCTCAGGACCGATTTTTCCCTGTTCGCAGCTGAACCACTTTATCTTTCTTTGACTGCCAGATCAGCCTTCGCCTTTCAGTACCTGGTCGATCTGCCGGCAACCGGTCATGTTGACAGGCCCACCTAATCATCGACAGGGGCACTGTCGCATCATCGTTCCGCGCGACCTGCTTTTGCAGCGAAATCCGCGACAGAAATCACGCCTGCAACACCAAGCAGACATTGGTAAAGCTTTATGTGCATCTGCAGGAAGGATCAAATATCACACCTCTAATGATCCGGTGCTGCCGTATTTTTGAGACAGAAATCAACCAAACCAGAATAATCGAAAGTATACTTTTTCTATCCGCAAGATCGCTCAAAACAAACTTCTGAAGATGGTAGGTGTTGTTTCGAATATTGCAAACTACACTTGTTAGGAGCAGTAGGGTGACGAATAATTTAGGCTTTCTTGCTCCTGTCTGGAACGCGCTCAACACAATGCGCGTATATATCTTTTTAGGTATGTTTTTTGTTATCTCGATACCACTTATTTTTGTAATGCAAAAAAGCTATCAGTTTGCTTATGAACGCGAGTTGGAAAAAGTCGAGCAATCTCACCTTGTGATCGCAGAGAACCTGGCCTCGACTCTGCAGCGATATGCGGATGATGTGAAGTCCACCTTTGATTTTATTGCGTCAAATTACCAATTAGCCATTGACAAAGAATCGCTTGAGGAGCTTTTGCAAGAATACAATTTTCGATTTGTTGCTGATTTTGACAGTGAAACGAATAATCCCACTGTTGTGTTCTCAAAGGATTTCGAAACCCCTAGCAATGAAACGATCGATGCACTTCGAAAAAGCTCCACCTATGAAAGCAGTGTTTTTTCAGGTGTCATGCAATCTTCGACAGGCCCTGTGCTCTACCTCACCCGACTTATGCCGAATGGGGCGCTTTTGGTTGGCGCGATCGACACAAGCTACTTGATCGCACAACAAAAAGAGATCGCCTTTGGTGAGCGCGGTCACAGCATGATCGTCGATCAGAATGGGCGTGTGATTGCCCACCCGAAAAATGATTGGGTGCAATCAAGCAAAGACGTATCTGGACTTGAAGTAGTCCAGAAAATGACTGCAGGGCAAACAGGCGTGCACCAGTTCTTTGCACCTCCGCTAAAAGCCGATGTAATCGCTGGTTATACCTTTGTTCCTTCGACCGGTTGGGGCGCAATGGTCCCCCAACCGATTTCCGAACTCGAACAGGCCGCAAGCGTCGAGGCTGCGCGCGTTATTGAAGCCTTGGTTTTGGTGTTTTTGGCCGCAGCTTTGGCAAGTTGGCTGTTGGCAGGGCTGATCGCGGGGCCGGTCCAAGTGTTGTCCAGGGTTGTGACCGAGGTCCGAAGCGGGAACTATTCTGAGCGTGTCCCAAAGTTTACGCATTTGACACCGTTAGAAATAAGCTCGTTGCGCAGTCTGCTGAACGGGTTGCTAGATTCATGGTCTGATAGCCGTGAGATGATGCTCAAATCGTTGGAGGCGGCACAGGAAGCAAATCGCCACAAATCTGAATCCATTTCGATCTTGAGTCACGAAATGCGCACCCCACTTAACGGTATCGTTGGGTCTCTGGAATTGATCAAAAGCACCGAACTTACCGAAAAGCAGAATAAGTACCTCGGGTTCATCACTACGTCGACAAGCACCCTTTTGGATCATGTGAACAACGTTCTCGAAGTAAGCAGGCTGGATAATAACAATGCAGAGATCACAAAGGATTTTGTCCAGGTTCAGCACCTACTACAGGAAATTGTGGAAGAGAACTCCGCACAGGCAGAGCGCCTGGGCTGCAAGATCATTCTAAGCTTCTCGCCAAGGAACATGCCTAATGTGGAAACAGACCCGCGATTACTTCGCAAGATTTTGGCAAATCTTATCAGTAATGCAGTTAAGTTTGCGCCTGGTGAGGAAATATTTGTGTCAACAAAGCTCGACTCGGAAGATATTCTTGAGATTGTTGTTAAGGACACGGGGCCTGGGATCCACGATAAGGATACCGCGCGCATTTTCGAACCTTTTACAACCGTCGATGCTTCATTCGGACGACAGTATGAAGGTACGGGCTTGGGATTAAATATTGTTGCGGCTTCGATCGAAGCATTAGGTGGAAAGCTTAGTTTAAAAAGCAAGGTTGGTTCAGGAAGTGAATTCACGGTTTGCATACCTGTCCGTGCAGAATTCGAGACCGCCACCAAGCTGTTGGATGCAGCAGGCGAAGTTAGCCATGATCCCGAAGTACGCAACGTTCCGAAGGTGAAGCGGGTGCTCGTCGTCGATGACAATGAGATCAACCGAGTGCTTATTTCTCATATGCTGGAGCAAATGGGGCACAGCGCATCTACGGCAGCAGATGGGCTGGAAGCGCTTGAAAAAACGGCATCAAATCTCTTCGATCTCATTCTGTTGGATATCAGCATGCCAGACATGGATGGCACCGAAGTTGCAAATCTACTACGCCAGCGTACAGGCCTAAATAAGAATACTGTGATCATTGCACAAACGGCCCATGCAAGTCCGCAGGACCGCGACAGGATCTTTGCGTCAGGAATTCAATCCATTCTTACCAAGCCTGTTTCAATCGAAACGCTTCAGGCGGCCTTAGCTCGTCTCGAAGAAGCACAGATTGATAACGACAGTGACGTGGGTATAACACAGCCTGTGCTCGAAGAGGACAAACTGAAAATTTTGATTGCTGCCAAAGGCGCGCTGGCGACCGATGAAAGCTTCAATAAGCTCTTTGGCAATGCGTCTTCAATTATTGAATCGCTGAAGCAGAACCCGACGCAGGAACTGTTGGATGCCAACTTTATCTTACAGGTCCATAATACAACCGGAGCATGTGCAGTGATGGGTACAAACTTGCTGCACCACTATTTTTTCAAAATAGAAGATTACCTTAAATGCGGTCGAAAACGGCCCCTTCATGAATTGTTAGACGCCGCCGAGCAAGCGCTGGAACAAACACGTTCTGCCGCCGCAAGTTTTTTCGCAAGTAAAGGCACTCATCAAGATGCCTGACTGTTGTTTTTCAGAAGTCATCGCCTAGCGCCAGACTGTACCCTACCCCTTCTCAAGGCCAGTTCCTCTGACAAATCTTCTGAGGCAAGTATACGACGACGAGACGCATGTTCTCGGGTCTGATTTTGAAGTATTTTAATGGGTGGGCTTGGTCATCGCAGAGCGCAAATCGGCCTCCGGTCCAGCCTCAGGCCAAGTCAACGCGAAACCCGAAGTGAGAAGGCTCTCTGGCTTCAGCGTAGCAACCGCGCCAGGGTGGGCTGGTCCAGCGCTCCAGTTTCAGGCAATCCCTGCTGTTTCTGGAACTGGAGAACAGAATCCGCAAGCGCCGCTTCACCCGAACCGATTGGAAAGCCAGCGGCATCCAATGCTTCGGCCGCGCCATCAAGTACCTCTTCGTACAGCAAAGTCACAGTATCACCCGATCGTTGCATCAGCGGGAGCGCTTCTTTTTGCACCCGTTTGGGGGCGAGGTAGCTGACCAATTCTTGCGCTCCACGCTCAACTACTTGTTTCGGGTTAGCCTCACAGTATTGCGCCAGCATTCCTAGCAATGTTTCCGGCGTTTGCCACGGCGAAAGATCAAAAGTCTGAGGAAGCAAGCGATGGTGCGCAGTCATGTAGCCGGTTAGCCAAACCCCTACGTCTCTATGAACGACGTCCGTTGGGGCAAGAGTATTGAACTCTGAGCAGGCTAGCCGACCCGGACCCTCCACCGCGTAACGACTATCGCTGTCCGACGAAATCGCGGGCCCAGTTAGGCCCGCAAAAATAGCGACTTGCAAAGCAAATTGTCGGATCATCTGAATTTGCGCCGGCGAAGTGCAAGTCCACCGAGAGCAGCGAAACCCGCCAAAACCATGGGCAATCCGGCAGGCAGCGGCACCGGTGCGATCGCATCGGTGTCAACAATGATCGCTTGCTGGCTGAAGACGGAGGTGCTGTCTTGCCCGAAATATGAGAAACCAGCAACGAAGGTCGTGCTGTCCAATGGGTCCAACATCAGGCTCTGGTCTATTCCGGTAAGAAGTAGCTCAGTAACCGGCCCGACAACACCCTCGTCAACAAAAGCAATATATTCTCCAGGATCGATGTCAAATACCACGCCATTTACAGTGATCGTGTAACCATCGGGGTCATTCACCGCACTCAAGGTGGGTGCCATGATACCCTTAATTTCGCCGGAACCTGAAAGCGAATAGGTGTACCCCACGGCGATCTCCGGGTCGATAAATACAATATCCACACCTTCTATCTGAACGCTCGTAGCATCCGCCACGTTAAAACCGAAGATCGGATTTGCGAGAGTATTACCAGATTCGTCTTCAAGTACAGTGGTCTCTGCATCGGGAAGCAGAGGGGCGTCCTCGCCCGACCCATCAGCGGCCCCGAAGTCATTTACAAAAATCTGCTCTCCCGTCAGATCTCCATCTATTGTCTCTTCGTAGAGCGAATCGCCGAATACGTCGAACACAATGTCGTCGTACGAGACAGCGCCAGCAACGATCTCGCTAAAGTCAGGGATATTCCAGCTCTGCGTGCCATCATCATAAGCATTTTCAAACCAATTGTTACCACCGCTGATCAATAGCTGCACACCGCTGGACCCCGGTTCGTCGGGATCGGTATCGTCAAATCCCGGTGTGCGTCCCGCTGCGATTGCGATTACATCCAGCGTCTCTCCGTCCACCCCGACCACAAGGTCGTTGGCAACTAGGATATCGATAGTAGTAGTAACTCCGCCGCCGACGCGCTCGCCATTTCGCGTTACCTCAAAGGTTGAGATTTCCGATTGCGTAACGCCCAAGCTAGAGCCATCTTGATTGTTAAAACCAGTTAGGTCTTGGGCTAGAACACTCGCGTCAAAGGTCCACACGCCGTCCAGAATGCCGGTGCTTATAACATTTGACGAGGCCTCCTCAGCGTTGGACGGGATTTGGCTGACGTCGAATGGATCAACTTCTTCTGTGAGCACACGTCTGTACTCTTCAAAGAAGATATACCCCTCGGCTAATGGATCACCGGGTCCCTGATTGACGTGGTAATAACTTGGGTCACCAACCGCGGTAACCAAGATGTTTTGGGTAACATCCACGCCAGAAACGCCGATCTGCACTGTGTTCGCTGACGCAATACAAGCAAGAGCGGGTACGAGCGCGCCGCCTAAGAGTAAAGCCATGCGAGCTTGGCTTGGTCCTATGGTCATTGTAATCTCCTAAATACTCGGAACAGCTCACGACCGTATAAACCATTCCTTTAGTCAGCAATGCAAGGTTTATGAAAGGTTATGATTGATGCGCAGCGGAAGGCCTTCCGGTTAAAGGACTTACACGAATTGCTTTCGGGTTATCATCACGATGGCCTCACGGATTTAATGACACTTACCGCTTATACTGGCTGTCGGATTGAAGAATTGCGCAGTCTTTGATTGGCGTGCCGCGATAAGGTGGTCTGATTTAATT
>Ga0189288_10325_pt1 | contig 20400 bp, 13 predicted proteins | sample UW105minimetaG_FD_130316 | JGI IMG/M metagenome (GOLD analysis project Ga0189288, IMG submission 130316) | Marine microbial communities from the Costa Rica Dome - UW105 mini metaG | ecosystem: Environmental > Aquatic > Marine > Oceanic > Photic zone | place: Costa Rica: the Eastern Pacific... | reverse complement strand
CCGATTGTAGTCAGGCCAGTTCCAAGTCTTGTATGTCTTAGGGATCCAGCTGCTCATGCCAGCCTGCTACCAGACTGGATTCACACAGTGAATCCTACTTCAGCCCAATTTGTGCAACAAAGCATACCTGAAGTGGAAAGCTTAAGCAGCGCCAATGAGGCATATGATCTCATTCTGGAGTTGCGTATCGTCGCTTCAACTTCTGGATCGCATTCCTCAAGAAATCCGAGGGATGCCCATGATTTCAGAAACGATTAGCAGCATCCGCCTTAACCGGTTCAGTTAAGGCTAAGCAGACATTTGCACCCTCCGCAGCTTTTGGAACAATGGGCTCAGATCGACCCAATGCGTGTGCGGCGGCTATCACGAAAAGGCGATCGGGCAGTGGTTTTTCAAACCGACGGTAGAATTCAGGCGTCGGCGCGGTGCTGATGTCTGGGCTGGGCTGGGCGGGAGGATCTGAGGACAAACTATGCCAAGGTTCCAACCTCCCGCTGTGACCCCGAAACGAAGAGCCTGAAACAAGGGCCGGATGGCCGCCACTTCTATTTCATGCTGCAGCACCAATATCGCGGCATCGACATGCTTCGCAACGCAGCGATATTGCAAGGACAATCGGTCTTTGACGCACAGCGCAACGAAGATTTGTGCCACAATTTACAGGTCGCGCACAAACTCTGTTTTAATGGGACGTGCCAGTGTGCGTCTGCAAACCATCTAATTTATGGCGTCTGACAATGCCTGATCGAGGTTCTTTGCAACTTGGTCCACGTCTTTCTCAGACAGGCACAGAGGTGGAACCATACGCAGGCATTGCTGGAAGGGGCCGGATTTCGAAAGAATAATCCCCTGAGCCCGACAGGCCTCGAACACTTCTGTTGTCATGTCCTTGTCAGGCTCTTTGCTGTCGCGATCCTTGACGAATTCGATGGCCAGCATCAGCCCCTTACCCCGCACGTCGCCAATGGCGCTGTGCTTGTCCTGGAGGTCATGCAGCCGCTCCAGAAGCTTGCCGCCCACCTTGGCGGCATTTTCTTGAAGGCCCTCGTCGCGCATTACGGCCAAAACCGCGCGGGCGGCTGCGGCCGAGGTGGGGTTGGCACCGTAGGTGTGAAACATGAACTTTTCCGCCATCGGTTCAGCGATGTGTTTCTTGGCCACAACCGCGCCGATGGGAAAGCCATTGCCCAGTCCTTTGGCCATGACGATGATGTCGGGCACCACGCCATCCGCCTCGAACCCCCAGAAATTGGCCCCGGTGCGGCCAAAGCCCGATTGCACCTCGTCGGCGATATACAACCCGCCTGCTGCGCGCACCTTTTCGGCCGCGCCAGACATATAGCCCTTGGGCATCTCAATAATGCCGCCATAGCCCTGCACGCTTTCGACGAACATGCCCGCAATCCGACCAGAGGTGGCGGTGGCGATGGTGCGGTCGATCTCATCCAGATAGGCTTGCGTGCCGGGGCCAAAGATGCCGCGATACTGGTTGGGTTCGGGGACAAAGGCCACGTTGCCGGGCATGCCGGGGTGACGCCAGCCCGAAATGCCGGTGATCGACTGCGCCGCTGCCGTGGGGCCGTGATAGGCGGTGCGGAGCGCCAGCAGGTCCAGATTGGCAGTATAGGTTCGCGCCATGGTCATCGCCAGATCAATCGCCTCAGAGCCTGAGTTGGTCAGATGCACCACCCAGTCATGGCCTTTGGGCATGGTGGCCGCCAGCTCTTCGGCCAGATGGGCCGGGGTGGGGTGATAGAACATGGTGGTGCAATGGGTCAGTTCCTGCGCCTGCGCGGTTGCTGCGGCCACCACACGCGGGTGCGAATGCCCGACCGAGATACAGACGTTCATGCCCAAAAGGTCTGTGTATTTGCCTCCATCCGTGTCCCACAGATACTGACCCTGACCTTTTTGGAACACGATAGGCTCACGGAAGGGGGTAAACCGGGTCAGTGAGGCGGCATAGAACTGATCTCGCCGCGCGGCGGTGTTGGCGAAATCCCAGTCGGTGTGTAGGGGGTGATCGGTCATAGGGAACCTCCGGTCTTGAGTCTGCTGTTGTCTGGATCAAAGGGGGACTGAGGCAGGATGGTCGCACCGCGTTCCTGCCCAAGGATGGAAATGGTCAACCCGTCGCGTGCGGATACGTCGCGTAGGTAGGCCAGTGCCAACACTTTGCCTGTGCGGTGGCCATAGGCTCCTGAGGTGGTGATGCCGACCGGCTGTCCGTCGCGCCAAATGGTGTGGGCGTAGAAAGGATCAACCTCGCCTGTCTCAACCTCCAGCAAGACCATGTCCCAGGCGTTGGCGCGGGCTAGCCCATCGCGCAGATCCTTGCGCACAAACGGGGTCAATCCGGCCTCAAGCGGGCTGCGCTCGGTGGTCAGGTCGCTGCCCCAGCCGCGGTAGCCTTTTTCCAGTCGCATGGAGTTGGCGGCATAAGCCCCGTAAAAGCCAAGACCGTGGGGTTTAGCAGCCGTTTCCAAGTGGATGAAGAGTGCGACGGCGTGGTCGCGCGCCACATGCAGCTCCCACCCGCATTCCCCAAGGTACGACACCCTCAGGGCGCGCACCGGGATGCCCGCAACTTCGGTCTCCTGTGAGGTCAACCAAGGCATGGTGATGAGTTCGGGCAGGATTTCGGGCGATTTCGGCCCCATGACGCCGATTACGGCCAAGTCCTCGCAGCGGTTGATGACGGTGACGTCAAACGCAGCCGCGACTTGGATAAGCTGGTCAAAATCGATCTGTTCGGCCGCTGCCGCGCTGGTCAGATAGACGTGATCCTCGGCCAGACGCGTGACCGTGAACTCGGACAGAACTCCGCCTGCTGGTGTCAGTACATGGGTCAGGCCGATGCGCCCCGGTTTCACCGCGCGGTTGGCCCCGAGCGCCTCAAGGTACGCCGCAACATCCGGTCCGGTGACGTCGAATTTCGAAAACACCGACAGATCGGCCATCGCAACGCGGTTGGTGGCGGCGTCGACCTCGGCCGCGACAGGCGCGAACCAATTGGCCCGGCGGAAGGTCTCATTCGCCACGGCACCGGGCGTGTCGGAGAACCAGTTGGGTCGCTCCCAGCCATAGGCCGCGCCCATGACAGCGCCGCGCTCAACCATCAGGTCATGCAGCGGCGAGAGGCGCAGGCCCCGGCCCGCCGGGCGTTCCTCATGCGGGTAATGCACACCAAATTGAAGGCCAAAGCATTCGATGGCCTTGGCCACCCGGTATTCGCGATCTGCCCAAGACCCAATGCGGCGGCTGTCCACGGCCAGCGCATCCATCGGCGGTGCGCCATGGGTCATCCAATGGGCCAGGAACCAGCCTGCACCACCGCCCTCCATCACGCCCATGGACGACCCTGTCAGCAGCCATGCGTTTTGCAGCCCATGGGCGGGACCGATCAGCGGGTTGGCATCCGGGGTAAAGGTAATGGGGCCATTGATCACCGATTTGACGCCCCCGGTTTCCAGCGCCGGAATACGTTCCATGGCGGCCATGATGATATGTTCAACACTGTCCAGATCAGGAGGCATCAGATCCGCGCCAAACTCGGGCGGGACACCATCGACCGACCAGACCTTTGCGTCTTTCTCGTAAGGTCCAAGGATCAGTCCATCACGTTCCTGGCGCACGTACCAGCTTTCTTCGGGGTCACGGATCATCGGCAGCTCGGGAAGACCTTGCGCGATCCGGTCTGCCACCAACGGCACGGTGTCAGTGACAAGATATTGGTGCAGAACGGGAACCGAGGGGATGTTCAGCCCCATCATATGGCCGATCTCCCAGCCCCAGGTGCCAGCGGCATTGACCAAATTGGTCGAGGTGATTTCGCCCTTGGGCGTGTCGATCAGCCAGTGACCCCCTTCGCGCCGGATCGCCGTCACAGGGCAATTGCGCCAGATCTGCGCACCGCCCCGGCGTGCGACCTCGGCCATGGCATGGGTGGCCAGCGTCGGATCGACATGTCCGTCATCAGGTTCATAGATCCCGCCCAGCAACCCGTCGAGCTTGGCCAGCGGGAACAGTTCGGCGATACGTTCGGGCGTCAGGATCTCCAGCGGATAGCCGGTGAACTCGGACAGGCCCGCGACATGGCGGAATTCATCCATGCGGTCGGGGTTGCGGGTGATGCGCATCGCACCAGACCGGTGGAACCCACAGTCGCGCCCGGTTTCTTGGGGCAAGATATCACGGTAGAGCCGGACTGAGGTGGCACGCAGTTCTTGAATGGTCGGGTTATGGGCAAAATGTGTGCACAGCCCCGCCGCATGCCAAGTGGAACCATGCGTGAGATCGTTCTTCTCGACCAGCAGCACATCGGACCAGCCTTGTTTGACCAGATGATACATCAGCGACACGCCCATGGCGCCGCCCCCGATGATGGTTACCTGCGCTTTCGTCATGCGCGCATCCTTTCGCCTGAGGGGTCAAAGGGCGGACGGCGCAGCGGTTGCGCTGTAAAATCCTGCCCGGCAACCCGAACTGTAAATTTCCGTTCGCAAGTCTGGCTGAGCGTTTCGCCCGGTGCGACCGAAACCATGGCAAAGCATAAGTTCAGCCCTGTGCGTGGCCCACGCCCGCCCGAGGTGGTCAACCCGACATGAGTGCCCCCTTCGAAGACGGGTTCGTCATGTAGTATCAGAGCCTCGCCCTTGATGCTCAGCAGGATCAGACGTTGGCGCAGGCCCTCGGCCCGTTGGCATTCCAGCGCGGCCTTGCCCGCGAAATCCTTGGACCAGTCGATTGTGAAACCAAGCCCGGCCTCCAAGGGAGTGATTTCGGGGCCAAGCTCATGCCCCCAATGCTTGAAACCCTTTTCCAAACGGCATGCATCCAGCGCGTAATGGCCCAGAGGTTTAGCACCCGCGCCAAGCAGTGCGTCAAACAGCGCCAGGGCGTCGGCATTGGCCACCGTCAGCTCCCAGCCAAGTTCGCCCACAAAGCTGACGCGGGTGGCGCGGCAAGAGATACCATTGACGTTGACCTCGGCGGCAGTGCCAAATGCCATCTCGGGCAAATCGCCCAAACCTTGCAGCAACGCCCGGCTGCCCGCGCCCATGACGCCGATGGTGCAGAATGCTTCGGTCACGTCGCAAAGGCTGACTTCGCCCGTCAGGTGACGGCGCAAATAGGCGATGTCGCGCGCGCGGGTGGCCGCGCCAGAGGTCAGGTGGAACGCATCCGCCCCGAGCCGGGTCACGGTCACATCCATCTCCGTCCCGCCGCGCGCATTGACGATTTGCGTATAAACCGCGCGACCCAAAGGCACGTCCAATTGCGCCGTGGTTATGTGATTGAGAGCGGCCAGCGCGCAAGGGCCGGAGATGTCAAGCTTGGTGAAGGGACTAAGCTCGATCAGAACCGTGCCTTGATCCATTACGGTGGCTTCCGCTTCGGACAAGGGCCACCAGCCCTGCGCCCCTACGGAATAGTCTTGCGCCGCGCCATAATACAGCCCGCGCTCCCAGCCTGCGGTGATGCCAAACTGCGCGCCCGCTGAGGCCCAATTGGCGTGCAGCGCCGTGGTGCGCAGATCGCGCCCGGATTTAGGTTGCTTATAGGGCCAGTGCAGGTTGAAGAGGTCCGCGACCGCCTCCTGCATGCGATTTGCCATATGCTCTGGCGTCGCTGTGGCGGGATCAACGCGTGCGACATCAACCTCCCACATATCCATGGGCGGATGACCATCAACCATCCAATCGGCCAGCGCACGGCCGATCCCAGCAGAGGACATCACGCCCACTGAGTTCATGCCAGCTGCCACAAACAGCCCGTCAATCTCGGTCTCACCCACCAAAGGCCGGGTATCGGCAGTGAAGCTTTCCGGCCCGTTCATAAAATGCTGGATCCCCACGGTTTCCAGAGCCGGGCACAGCTCCAGCGCGGCCTCCATAAAGGGGGCGAACTGGTCCCAATCCTCGGCCATTTCCAGGAAGGGACGATCACCATCGGGGCCATAGGCATCCCAACATTTGGCGTTGGGTTCAAACCCGCCAATCACCAATTTGCCTGCATCGCCCTTGATATAGATGCCCCGATCCAGATCGCGGATCACGGGGAAGGGGTTGGGCAGGTCGGGGATGGCCTCGGTCACCACATACATGTGTTCGACCGCCTGCAGGGGCAGTGCCACACCGACACTGGCGGCCAGCTCACGCGACCAGGCACCCGTGGCTATGACGACCCTGTCGGCGTCTAGTTCTGTGCCGTCGGTTAGGGTCACGCCGGTGATGCGCCCGCCCTCTTTGCGCAGGTTCTGAACACCCGTGTTCTCGCGGATCACCACCCCCCGATCCCGCGCGCCCTTGGCATAGGCCATGCACAAATCAACCGGGTTCACATTGGCATCCTCGGGCACATAAAGCGCGCCGACATGATTGCTCAGTTCCAACTGCGGGAGTGGAACCTCGGAGGCGTCCACCACACGCGGGGTCAACCCTTGCGTCTGGCCCAGATCGGCAATCCGGTGCAGCTCGTCCAAACGCGCCGGATCGCGAGCGAGCCAATAGCCCTCGGTCTGGCGATAGCCGGTGGACATGCCTGTCTCGGCCTCGAGCGCCGGAAACACCTCCAGCGCGGCCATGGCCAGTTGCGTCATATTGGGCGTGGCGCGCAAGGGGCCGACAATGCCCGCCGCGTGCCAAGAGGTGCCCGAGGTCAGCTGATTGCGCTCCAGCACCGTCACCTGATCCGCGCCGCGCTTGGCCAGATGATAGGCAAGGCTCAGCCCGATGGCACCGCCACCGATAATCAAGATTTGAGCCATCAGAAGTAATCCTGGTCGGGCTGCTCGGCCTTGCGCATGGCGATATAGTCCTGCAGCGCGGCGTCGATATCGGGGTCGAGGCCGGGGTCTTCGTAGCTCGCCAGACGCTCTTTCCAGATGCCATTCGCACGGGTGGCGGCGTCTTTTTCACCAGCTGCGTGCCATTGTTCGAACGAATTGTCATCAGGCGTCCAGGGGCGGAACAGCGCAGTCATGAAATTAGCCTGTGTGTGTTCTGACCCTAGGAAATGCGCGCCCGGACCGGTGGTCGCAATCGCCTCCATGGCCTGCGCATTTTCGCTCATATCGATGCCATCGAAAAAGCGTCCGATCTTGCCGCAAATATCGTGGTCCAGGATGGTTTTCTCGAAAGAGGTCACCAGCCCACCCTCCAGCCATCCAGTGGCGTGGTTGATCAGATTGGCCCCCGCAAACATCGACATCATCAGGCCCCAAGTGGCCTCTTGCTGGCTTTGCCCGTCGGGCAGTTTTGAGGCGCTGAGCGTACCCACCGTGTGAAGTGGAACCCCTAGGCGACGCGCCAGTTGCCCTGCTGCCAGCACCATCAGCCCAGCCTCGGGCGTGCCGAAGGTGGGCGCGCCGGATTTCATCGACATGGTCGAGGCAAAGCTGCCCATCAAGCACGGCGCGCCCGGGTTGACGAGCTGGGTCAGGGTCATGGCGGCCATGGTTTCGGCCAGCACCTGCGCCAGAGTTCCCGCCACAGTTGACGGCGACATGGCCCCGGTCAGCACCCAAGGGGTGCAGGCCACTGGTTGCCCCGCACGAGCATAGGTTTTCAAAGCGCCGGACATATGGCTGTCCATCACCAGCGGAGCATTGGTGTTCGAGACACAGTAGAGCACAGGATTATTCGCGACAAACTCGTCACCAAAGACGATCTTTGCCATGTCGATGGCATGCCCCGACCGCTCGGCCCCGATAAAGGCGCCCATAAAGGCCCGGTCGGAGTGGCGGATATGGCCATAGAGCATGTCCAAATGGCGTTTGTTGGCGGGCAGGTCCACCGGTTCGCACACCACGCCGCCGGAATGGTGCAACCAAGGCAGCGCATGGTGGATCTTGACCAAATCAATGAAATCCTGATGGCTGGCATAACGCCGCCCCCGATCCAGATCATGCACGAAGGGGGGGCCCCAGGCGGGACAGAGCACAGAGGCATCGCCGCCAAGCTGCACATTGTTGGCCGGATTACGGGCATGTTGAGTGAACTGCGCAGGCGCGGTGGCGGTGATGATCTTACGACAGAAACCGGGGGAAAAGCGTACGCGGGTGCCATCCACGTCACAGCCTGCATCTGCAAAGATCCGCAGAATCTCAGGGTCGTCCTGAAACTCCATCCCTGTCTCGGACAGGATGATGTCGGCATTGGCCTCGATCTGTTCCAGCCCAGCCTCGCTGAGCACATTGAACGTGCCAAGTTTGCGTTGGATAAACGGCGCGCGGGCCTCGGCGGTGGGGCGGGATTGGAGCGTCTTGCGACGGCGTGATGTGCGGGTGCGTTTCATGGGAGAATTGTTGCCGCAGGGCTTGATCGAAACCAAGAATTTCCTATCAATATAAGTAATGTTTATACTAAGGATGCGCAGTGTTGGATCGCCGGAAACTGTCACCGAGCCTGATGCGTTCGCTCGAAGTCTTCGTCGCTGTTGCCGAGACAGGACAGATGCGGGCAGGCGCAAAACTGCTCAACCTTTCGCAACCTGCGGCGTCTCAGCATATCACAGCACTGGAAAAGGCCTTCCATACTGTTCTGCTTGATCGCAGCACACGCCCGGCGCGATTGACCTATGCGGGAGCGCGCCTGCATGGCAAGGCCCAGAAAATCCTGGATGCATTGTCGGATATGGAAACGGAACTGCGCCATGTTGGCCAGAACTCTCTGACCTTGCTACGCCTTGGTATTCAGGCCTCAATCGCCACAACGCTGACGCCTGGGCTGATCGACCTGGCGCAACGGGTGTTTCATGTTGAGGATATCACTCTTCATGCCGGTCAAAGTGGCAACCATGAACATCTATTGCGCACCAAGCAAGCCGATCTGGCGATCACCTCTAATCCGTTCTTGGATATGGATGGACTGGAACGCCACCATGTCCTGACTGAAAAATATCTACTGGTTCTCCCTGCAAGCTACGATGGGCCGACAGACAGTCTTGAAGCGGTACAACAATGCCTTCCACTCGTGAGGTTTGGCGACACCACCAATGCCGGGCGTCAAATCGCTCAACACCTTCGTCGGCTCAGATTTGAATCCGAACGGGTCATTCAGGCTGACCGGTCCAGTATGGTCACGTCCTGCGTCTCAGCGGGTCAGGGCTTCAGCCTTCTGACGCCAACGTTGCTCATCGACGGAATGGTCGAGAACATGAAACTCAGACTATTGGAACTCCCGGTTTCCGGTCTCTCACGGACTCTGACACTGGTTGCTAGAAAAGGAGAGCTACAAAATCTACCGAAGGCCTTTGCGGAGGCGGCTGGCCAAATACTCTTGAAACAAATCGAAGAACAGATGGGCGATATCGCCGGGTTAAGTGTGGACCGCCGCCGGTGACACTGGCAAAACAACTCACCAATGCCCCCCATCATAACAATCGCTGCGGCGCAATAAAGCCGGTGCCGCAAACGTGTATAATTGCCGCGTCAGCGAAGACTCAAAACCTAATGACGGTTTTGTCGACGTCTCTATGATCTGGCAAAGTTGCAGCGCAAGTGTGGTTTCGGTTTGAGCGATTTCGGCACCCGCGAACGACCGCAATGATGACATGCGCCTCGCAGGAACAGCGATCCTGCCACAGCCGCGAGAAATTGCCGCGTCGGCAAAGGTTCGAGATCCAAGGTCGATTTTGTCCCGCGTTTGGCGTGTTCATTCGGCGAACACCGAATGTCGATCCATACCAGACCAGCCTTTGGAGCAAATCGCGGCGAAGGTGTCAGGAGAGCCCTTTGGACTAATGCTGCAATGCGAACCAAGGGGATTTGTTGCACAAATCGGGTTCTGACCTTAGTTCCCCTTTCCCCAGACGGATTTATCCCACAGGCTCTGTGGCAAGTATGGCGAGGATTGTGTAACCGTTCAGCACGGCGATGCGGACCTGCAGTTCAGCGACCTGGCGATCGGAATCGCGGTCCATGAGGGGCTGGCCGAGCAGCTTAATGCAGTTCATCTTGCGTTCGACGCGGCTCCTGCGGAGGTAACCGCTCCACCCTCGCCAGATTGCACGTCCCAGGTACTGCGAAGCTCGCAGAGCTTCGTTGCGTGCCACGGCACCGGGGCTTGTCGGCTTCCAGGGTTTGGCGTTTTTGCGTTGCAGGATGACAGCGGCAGCGTTTCTAGCAGCGATCGCCTCGTGGCACTTGCGGGTGTCCTAGGCGCCGTCTGCGGTGGCGCTGCCGATCATCTGGTCGGGCGGGATCTGTTCGAGCAGATCAGGCAGCATGGGCGCATCGCCGATATGAGTGCGGGTCATTTCGTTCACCCGAACCTCCCGCGTTTTCGTCTATCCCGATGTGTATCCTGCGCCGGCCGCCATAGTCGCGCCATTGGTCCGCGCGACAATGGCGGCCGGCGCTTCGGGCCGCCGTGCTTGCGGGCATTCCACTCCCCTTCGCCCTCAGCCTTGATCCCCATGCTATCCGCTGCCCGTCAGGCGGCCTTGCCGCCGAGAGGGGATGAGCAGGCTCAGCGGACCCTTTCCACCGCGGTAGGGGATGGCCACGTTCAGCCTGCGCTGGCCCCTCTCGGCAGATTTGCAAAGCACATCGCCTGACGGGCAGTGGGACGGCACAATGTGCTGAAATCCGGCACAGCCCAGTCCAGCCCGACACGCTGCAGCAGGCTCTGCACAAACTCGGTCGTCTGTCTCAGCGGCATACCAAACAGAACCTTCATCGTCAGGCAGGTCTGGATGGCCGCGTCACTGAAGCTTGGCTGGCGGCCAGGCCTGCCGGTCGGAGGTGGTCGCCATACCATCTCGGGATCAAACCAGATCATCAGCGAACCACGTCGCTTCAATGCTTCATTATAAGCTGACCAGTTCTTGGTCTTGTACTTCGTAGGGGGCAAACTGCTCATGCCTTCCGGCTATCATGCCGGATTCATGCAGTGAATCCAAAATCCGATTTGCGCATCATAGCCATGAGGAGGGGATAGCAGCGCGATGCGTCTGGGGCAAGGTAGAGTTGACACGCCATAGTATGGTATACCATAAGACAAATGACGAATCGAAACTGTTAGGTGCCGCTATGCCCGCTGAAATCCGCAAAACTCTGCTTCATGTCGAAAACACATTGATCGAGGGTGGTAAGGTTGCTGAAACACCCCTGAAGATGATTGCCGCGATTGCCGTCATCACAAACCCTTGGGCGGGAAAGGGATTTGTCGAAGATCTGAAACCGGGCATTCTGGATTGCGCGCCAGGCCTCGGTTCGCTGCTGACCGACATGGTGCTTGAGGCCGCAGGGGGCGGAGACAAGGTCGAAGGGTATGGCAAATCCGCAATTGTTGGCGTGAATGGCGAGGTCGAACATGGTTCCGCCCTCATCCACACTCTGCAGTTCGGCAATTTCTATCGCAATGCGGTTGGCGCTAAATCCTATCTGTCCTTCACCAACACACGGGGTCCGGCGAATGCCTCTTTGCAGATCCCGCTGATGGATAAGAACGATGGCGGCAAGCGCAGCCACTACCTGACCATCCAGACACAGATTGCAGATGCGCCCGCGCCCGATGAGATCGTGATCGCGCTTGGCGCCTCCATTGGTGGCCGTCCGCATCACCGGATTGGCGATCGTTATCAGGATCTGAAGGAGCTGGGGCATGACGTTGACAACCCTGCAGCTGTCTAAGCCCTTGGGGAAAACTGCGGTCCATGCGGTGGGCAAAGGCGAGCCCGTGGTTTTGATCCACGGGGTCGGCATGCAATCCGCCGCGTGGGGGCCGCAGGTGGATTTCCTGTCGCAAACCCACCGCGTGTTGGCAATTGACATGCCCGGCCATGGGGGCAGTGATCCCTTGCCAACTGGCGCGCAATTGCCCGAGTTTGTGGCATGGTTGCATGATGTCCTGAGCGAGCTAGATCCCGGTCGGGTCAATCTGGTCGGACATTCGATGGGGGCGCTGGTCGCTGGTGGGTTTGCTGTGACCCATCCTGATCAGGTGTCTCGTGTTGCCCTGCTGAATGGTGTGTTCAAGCGCGCTAAATCGGCAAGCGCAGCTGTGATTGCCCGTGCCGAAGAGATCGGCAAAGGTGCGTTTGATCTGGAAACCCCGCTGACGCGCTGGTTTGGCGACAGCGACACCGACAAGGCGGCCTGCGCGCAGGTGTCGGGCTGGCTGTCGGATGTAAATATCGATGGCTACGCAACGGCGTACAATGCCTTTGCCCGAGGCGATGCGACCTATGCTGCGCGTTTCCGCGAAATTACCTGTCCGTTTCTTGCCTTGACCGGCGATGGGGATTTGAATTCCAGCCCGGACATGTCCCGGGCCATGGCAGCCGAGACCGCCAACGGACGGGCCATCGTGATCGAAAATCACCGCCACATGGTGAACCTGACCGCACCCGATCAGGTCAACGACGCCTTGAATGACTGGTTGAACAGCCCAACACGCGGAGGACCACATGACTGATATCGACCCACGCGCCCTACGCAACGCCTTTGGCGCCTTTATGACGGGCGTCACCGTGGTGACGACCCATGATAAAGACGGGAACCCTTTGGGGTTTACTGCCAACTCGTTTACCTCGGTGTCCTTGGATCCGCCCTTGGTGCTGGCCTGTCTTGCCAATTCCTCTAGCAACTACGAGGCGTTCAATGAAGCCTCTGGCTTTGCTGTCAACATCTTGGCGGAAGATCAAAAAGACGTCTCAAATACGTTTGCGCGCCCTGTTGAAGACCGCTTTGCCGCGGTGGATTGGCAGAAGGGGCCAAACGGCGCGCCGGTCTTCAAAGGTGTGTCAGCGTGGTTTGACTGCTCGATGTTCAATCGCGTCGAAGCGGGTGACCACCTGATCTTGATCGGAAAAGTCGAGGCGTTTGAAAACAACACCCATCCGGGCTTGGGCTATGCCCGAGGGGCCTATGTGACCCCAGCAGCAGAAGCCGAAGCACTGAGTAACAGTGCCAACCTGATGGTGTCGGCATTGGTGGAATATGATGGCAAAGTTCTCCTGACCGGCAATGACGCAGGCAAACTAACCTTGCCCGAGATGAAGGTTGGGCGCGAAGGCGCCGGTGAAGCGCTGAAACGCCTGATTGCACAGGCGGGTGTCACCGCTGAGCCTGGATTCATCTATTCGGTCTACGAAGATGACGCGCGCGAAACCCAGCATATTTCATTTCTATGCCAGGCCAGCAGCGACACCACCAGCACGGGCATGTTCACCGAGCTTACCGACACAACTCTGATGGATGTAGCAGACCCCAGCGTGTCCACCATGCTGGAACGGTTCGCGCAGGAAAGCCAGGTGGGCAACTTTGGTGTGTATTACGGAAACCAGATTAGCGGCGAAGTGCGCCCATTGAAGTCAGGGAGCTAAAGCAAATGAAATTTTCTCTTTTTGCGCATATGGAGCGTATTTCGCCCGAAGAAGACCAGAAACAGCTGTATGATGAATTCATCGAGCTGTGCAAAATCGCTGATGAAGGCGGAATGCATGCGGTCTGGACCGGCGAACATCATGGGATGAACTTTACCATTGCGCCGAACCCGATGCTGAACCTCGTTGACATCGCGCGGCACACCAAAAATGTGCGACTTGGGACAGGTACGGTGATTGCGCCCTTCTGGCACCCCATTCGACTGGCTGGCGAAGCCGCGATGACAGACATCATCACCGAGGGCCGTTTGGAACTTGGCATTGCACGTGGCGCATATTCCTTTGAATACGAACGCCTGATGCCCGGCATGGACGCCTGGGAAGCGGGCCAACGGATGCGCGAACTGGTGCCAGCGGTTCAGAACCTCTGGAAAGGCGACTACGAACATTCCGGTGAGTTCCATCAGTTTCCCAAAACCACCTCCGCACCGATGCCTTTGCAACAAGATGGCCCGCCGATCTGGATCGCTGCGCGCGACCCCAATAGTCACGAATTTGCTGTGTCCAATGGCTGCAACGTGCAGGTGACCCCGCTGTGGAACGGCGACGGTGAGATTGAAAGCCTGATGGGCAAATTCAACGACGCCTGCGAGAAATTCTCCGACAAAAAGCGTCCCAAAATCATGTTGTTGCAACACACCTATGTGGCCGACAGCGAGGAAGACGCCAAACTGGGCGCTGTCGAGTTGAATAGGTTCTACTGTTATTTTGGGGCCTGGTTCATGAACAAACGCGAGATCACGCAGGGCTTGATTGACCCGCTCACCGACGAGGACATCGCGGCACATCCGATCTACACGCCTGAAGCGATGGAACGTGATCTGGTGATTGGCACGCCCGACACGGTGATCGAACGCCTGAAGAAATACGAAGCCCTGGGCTATGACGAATATTCCTTCTGGATCGACAGTTCCATGTCGTTTGAGCGTAAAAAAGCCTCACTGGAACGGTTCATCAAAGACGTTATACCTGCCTTCGCCTGAGCAAGAGGAGCGAAAAATGCAAGTTTTTCAGCAGTACATCAATGGCGCCTTTTCTGAGGGCACAACGCAATTCGAAAGTCTCGACCCTTCGACGGCGGCCCCTTGGGCGAAAATGGCCGAGGCGCATGTAGAAGATGTCAATGCCGCAGTAGACGCGGCGCAGAGTGCATTTTTCGCTCCTGACTGGGCAGATATGACAGCAACGGCGCGTGGGAAACTTCTGTCGCGCCTTGCGGACAAAGTGGCGGAACATGCGCCAACGCTTGCGGAAATTGAAACGCGGGACACGGGCAAAATCATTCGCGAAACCAGTGCGCAAATCGCCTATGTCGCGGAGTACTTCCGATATTTTGCTGGCCTTGCCGATAAAATCGAAGGCGCGCATCTGCCGATCGATAAACCCGATATGGACGTATGGCTGCGCCGGGAACCGGTTGGTGTCATCGCTGCGATCGTGCCGTGGAATTCTCAGCTGTTCTTGTCGGCGGTGAAAATTGCGCCGGCACTCGCGGCGGGCTGCACTGTGGTTCTGAAAGCCTCCGAAGAGGCCCCTGCGCCGATGTTGGAATTTGCCAAGATCTTTGACGAGGTCGGATTCCCCAAAGGGGTTCTGAACATCATCACAGGCGGACCAGCAGCCGGGGCGGCGCTGACAAGTCATCCAAAGGTCGATCACGTAGCCTTTACAGGCGGGCCAGAAACCGCCCGCCACATAGTCCGCAATTCAGCCGAAAATCTGGCGTCAACCTCTCTCGAGCTGGGGGGGAAATCGCCGTTTATCGTGTTTGAAGACGCCGATATTGAAAGCGCTGTGAATGCTCAGGTCTCTGGTATTTTTGCGGCGACTGGACAAAGCTGCGTCGCCGGGTCCAGGCTTTTGGTACAGGCATCAATCAAAGATGCCTTCCTGTCGCGCCTGAAGGAAAAGGCCGAAGCGGTGGTCATTGGAGCGCCCGATGACATGTCTACCGAAGTGGGGCCGCTTTGCACCCTGCGCCAACGGGACCATGCGCTGGAACTGATCGAGCGTTCGGTTGAGGCCGGTGCAAAACTGATCACCGGTGGCACTGCGATTGACCGGGATGGGTTTTACTTCCGTCCGACCATTCTGGATTGCTCCGATGCGCATGATGCGCCCAGCCTTAGCACTGAGTTTTTCGGCCCTGTGCTGTCGGTTGTTACCTTTGAGGATGAGGCTGAGGCCGTTCAACTTGCCAATGACACTGAATTTGGTCTGGCTGCAGGTGTGTTCACCCAGAACCTGACCCGCGCGCATCGTATGATCCGCCGCATTCGGTCGGGTATTGTGTGGGTCAATACGTATCGTGCGGTTAGCCCCATTGCGCCGTTTGGCGGGCATGGATTGTCCGGGCACGGCCGCGAAGGGGGGCTGCAAGCGGTGCTGGATTACACAAAGATCAAGACCGTCTGGCTGCGCACCAGTGACGATCCGATCCCGGATCCGTTTGTCATGCGCTGACCTGAAATTTGCCAATTTGGAATGAGGAAGGGGTGCTGCGTTGTGGCACCCCAAGGAAGTCCTGCACTTAGACGATGGGAGGAAACGCGTCATGTCACAGGAAAGTAACCCCTCGGGGGGAGGCCATCTGGTCTCAAACACGGGGATATTCAAGGGGTTGCACAATGGAATGAGCATTGCATCAAAAGCAATGATCGCCATCTTCGTGCTGTTTACAATCCTGAACGTTGAATATGCCGGTAAGGTCTATGGCGGGATCCGCTCATGGGTCGAGGGTGCGCTGAGCTGGTATTACATCAGCTCGGTTGTGATCCTGTTCTTTGTCTGTCTGTTCCTAATGTTCAGCCGCTTTGGATCAATTCGGTTGGGTGATGATGACTCACGGCCTGAGTTTTCAAACTTCTCTTGGTTTGCGATGCTGTTCTCGGCGGGTGTCTCCATTGGCATTCTGTTCTTTGGTATCGCGGAACCGCTGTTTTACTTCGATAACTCCGCTGCCTGGGGCTATCCGAACAATCCATTTGCAGACGCCGCCGGACATACGGACATGACCATGGAACGTGCAGTTGACGCTGTGCGCACCACAAATTTCCACTGGGGGCTGCATGGCTGGGCGATCTATACGATGACCGGTCTGGCGCTGGGGTATTTTGCCTTTCGCAAGAAGTTACCCCTGACGTTCCGTTCGGCGCTGTACCCGATCCTCGGTGACAAGATCTATGGTCCTGCAGGTCACGCGGTTGATCTTCTGGCAGTGTTCGGCACCGTGTTTGGCATTGCCACATCTCTTGGTCTGGGTGTGACCCAGATGGCAGAAGGTCTGAACGTATTGTTCGGAACCGGCACAAGCACCTCGCTGAAAGTTGGTCTGGTTGTTGTGATCTCGATCGTTGCAACCATGTCAGCGGTTTCTGGTATCGGTAAAGGGATCCGGATCCTGTCTGAATGGAACATCATTCTGTCGATCTTGCTGGTTTTGTTCTTCCTGTTCGCAGGTCCGACACAATGGCTGATTGGGTTCTTCCTGAACGCGATGGGCGACTATGCGACCACGCTCTGGTCCATGGGGTTCTGGACGGCGTCTGACGCGGGTGACGTGAAATGGCAGGGCGGCTGGACGCTGTTCTACTGGGGCTGGTGGCTGTCTTGGGCGCCGTTTGTCGGCATGTTCGTTGCGCGCATCTCAAAGGGCCGCACCATCCGTGAATTTATGCTGGGCGCGATGTTTGTGCCAACCACAATGGCCTTCATCTGGATTTCCATCTTCAGCGGCAACGCGCTGTTTATGGAGTTGAATGCAGAAGGTGGCGTGGGCACCGCAGGCCTGATCGAACAGGTGAACAACTGGAATCTGGGTGGCACGCTTTACGGCACGATTGAACGTCTGGCGGCCAATGGCACCCTGTCTTGGATTGTCTCGGCACTGGCGACCTTCCTGCTTGCGACCTGGTTCATCACCAGTTCGGATTCAGGCACACTGGTTGTGACCACGATCCTGTCCATGGGCAATGCAAACCCGCCTAAAATCCACCGCGTCATTTGGGGTGGTGCACAGGGGCTGGTGGCCGCAGTTCTGCTGATGGCGGGCGGTCTGGCTGCTTTGCAAACCGCGGCTATCGCTGCCGCCCTGCCGATCTCGGTTCTGGTGGTTCTGATGGCCTGGGGGGTGATCAAATCCCTGATGGAAGATTCCTCGGCAGTCTACATCGAGGAAAGCGCTCGAGGTGGCACCGCGCCTGATGGCACAGCCTATGATCGTGAACTTCACGGATAAACCGCTGAAATGACACTGAACGGGCGGGGTGACCCCGCCCGTTTTTACTGACTGGAGATGTCCGATGTTAAACCTGACCCGCAAAGATCTGCTGACTGAGAGCGCATATATCAATGGTATCTGGCATCGCTCGGATACCCGGTTCGAAGTGACGAACCCGGCAAATGATGAGGTGCTGGCTAATGTCACAGATTGCACCATCACTGATGTGAATGCGGCCATTGATGCAGCGGAGATCGCGCAGAAAGACTGGGCCGCGCGCACTGGCAAAGAACGCGCCGCGATCCTGCATCGCTGGTTTGAATTGATGGTGCACCACGCGGATGATCTGGCAGCAATCCTTACCGCCGAGATGGGCAAACCTCTGGCTGAGGCCAAAGGTGAGATCATGTATGGCGCCTCTTTCATCGAATGGTTCGCGGAAGAGGCCAAGCGCATCTATGGCGACACAATTCCTGGCCATCAGCGTGACAAACGTATCCTCGTGCTCAAGCAACCGATTGGTGTTGTAGGTGCGATCACTCCTTGGAATTTCCCGAACGCCATGATCACCCGCAAAGCGGCCCCAGCGCTGGCCGCAGGCTGCGCCATGGTTGTGCGCCCGGCCAGTGAAACGCCGCTGTCTGCCTTGGCGATGGCGGTGCTTGCGGAAGAGGCCGGTGTGCCTGCCGGTGTGTTCTCTGTATTGCCATCAACGGACAGTGTCGGTGTGGGAAAAGCCTTCTGTGAAAGCCCTGTGATGCGCAAGATCAGCTTCACCGGGTCGACCCGCGTGGGTAAGATCCTGATGCAGCAGGGCGCGGCGCAGGTAAAGAAACTCTCGCTCGAACTGGGTGGCAATGCGCCCTTTATCGTCTTTGACGACGCCGATCTGGACGCCGCCGTGGAAGGCGCGATGATTTCCAAATTCCGCAATGCGGGTCAGACCTGCGTCTGTTCCAACCGCATTTATGTTCAGGAAGGTGTCTATGACGCTTTTGTTGAAAAGCTGTCTGCTGCTGTGTCTGCCTTACAGGTTGGGAATGGCGCAGAGGCAGGCGTTGCCATTGGCCCGCTGATCACGCCTGCTGCCGTGGCGAAAGTGTGTGAACATATTTCAGATGCCACCTCCAAAGGCGCAACCATCGCAACCGGTGGCGCGGCACATGATCTGGGCGGAACATTCTTTCAGCCAACCCTGATTGCAGGCGCGACATCCGAAATGGCCGTGGCCAAAGAAGAAACCTTTGGCCCACTTGCGCCGGTCTTCCGGTTTTCCTCAATGGATGAGGTTCTCGCGGCTGCAAACGATACGGAATTTGGGCTCGCATCATATGTCTACACCAAGGACCTGACCCGCACCTGGCAGATGATGGAAGGCTTGGAATATGGGATGGTCGGGGTGAACACCGGCCTGATCTCTACGGAAGTCGCGCCTTTTGGCGGTGTAAAAGAAAGCGGGCAGGGGCGTGAAGGGTCCAAATACGGGATCGAAGATTACCTTGAGATCAAATACTGCTGTCTGAGTATTTAGGTGTTTCGATCAGTATATTAACTGAGCAGCCTCAACTAACTAACCCAAGTTGAGGCCGCTTAGGTGTTTAGTCCCGGCATGTGTTGAGTTGGAGTTCAGATGAACCGGCCTGGTTTGTTTTTCCAGATTTTGCAGATGTATTCGAATGGCGTGAGGCCTTGCTGCGTCTTCAAACGGCGCGCGTAATTGTAGGCTGCGATGAAGTCGGTGACGTGCGTAGTCTTGGCGTTCCCGTGAAGAATTTGTCCCAAGTGCATCCTTCTGATGGCCACAGATCAGTAGACCACCTCATGACGGGACTAAACACCTAGCCGCAATGAACCGCGCCGGATTTGCCGAAGGCCTCAACTCCTGAGTAGGATGAAGCCACAATGAACAAGAGAACAAACACGTTCGCTCCTGAGGTTCGCGAGCGTGCAGGTCGGCTGGTGCTAGACGATCAAGCGTTGGGTCGGATAACGAAGCAGGGAATGCCTTCGCATGCGTTCAATATCACTCGACATCAGCCTTGTAATCTCTGTACGCCTTGCACCTGTGTAGTGGATCGCAAGATCGCGCCACACATACCGGTGTCCGACAAGGCTGGCCGAACCGATGGCACTTGGTCTCGTGCAGAAATCGAATGGGACGAGTCGAACGATCAATATGTTTGCTCTGAGGGGCATGAGTTCAAACAGTTGCCCGGGCAATTACTCTGACCCGGTCATCATAAAGCGCGCCAAACTGCTACCTCTGGGCTGGTTTGATATCCCCTTTAGCCAATGCATCAAAAAGACGGTGTGCGGCTTGTTCACGTCTTGAACAAACACTTGAACTTGAAAAATGCATTTGCAGAGCGTTTCAAAGCCTTCGACGGCCTGGTGTCGCGTGTCTCAGACTGGCTGAAAAACCGGGACCTGGATGAGCAGAGGTCCGTCGGGAGGGGGGAAATTCGTTGCGCAGAAACGATGATGGGGGGCCTGGTTGGTAGGAGATTGGGAATGGTAGCATAATTGGTCTGGAGGCGAGCGCATATGGCGCGCATACGATGAGGAGAACTAAGGTGCCCCAGATCTACAAGAAGACAGGCAACTTGCGTGTGGCTCAACGTCTGCTTGGGCACACCAAACGGACATCTAGGTTCCGAATGCAAAGTGAGCCTCCCCCAAAGAAGTGGTCCGCCCCTATGATTAGGAAGCGGAGGACCATAGATGGCGATTAAGAAGTTGGCGCTTAAGAGGCCCAAGCCTGAAGAGATTGTCGTGAAGTTACGGCGGGT
>Ga0189288_10323_pt1 | contig 20642 bp, 19 predicted proteins | sample UW105minimetaG_FD_130316 | JGI IMG/M metagenome (GOLD analysis project Ga0189288, IMG submission 130316) | Marine microbial communities from the Costa Rica Dome - UW105 mini metaG | ecosystem: Environmental > Aquatic > Marine > Oceanic > Photic zone | place: Costa Rica: the Eastern Pacific... | reverse complement strand
TCTAGGGAACTTAACATATCGTTTAGAAAGTGGTGTCAAGTCAGGGAATTTTAACATTCCTCTTATAAATGATGGATCTAACTATGAGATTAAGGTAACTTTAGTAAGTACATCTAATCCAGATTATACAATTGGTATTGCTGGAGATGACAAAAAACTTACTCATACTTTTAATGTTTGTGGTTTCTTAATAGATTCTTGGCCAGGTACTTACGCTGTTGATGAGCAATTTATTGCAGGTCCTAATGCACCTCTTGGACTCGCTGATTTCTTTAGAGAATCTTACCAAGCTGAAATTGCTTTAGATCCTTCTGATACTACTGGAACTAAAATTATTGTTACGAATTCTCCTGGATTTAACGTTTATTTTGATGACGATAATACCATTACTTTTGATGCATGTGCTCAAGCAATAGCTCTTGATCCAGCTAATCCAAATTTAGCATTATTCACAAGTTTAACAGTAGAAAGTAGTTCTTTTGATTCTGGTACAAATACCATAACTGTTACTGGCCAATATGGCCCTTTTGGTGAATACCGTTTTATTTTAACAAAAATGTAATATTGTTAATTATATAATATCTAAAAACCACCTCAAAAGAGGTGGTTTTTTTTTGCTCTATATTTACCATACATTTGCAACATGATAAAAGAGAGTACAAATATTTTTGGTATTAGGGCAATAATAGAAGCCATTGAGAGTGGTTCTACAATGAACAAAGTTTATTTGCAGAAAGGCATAAGAGGAAGTCTTTTCTTTCAACTAGAGAAACTTATAAGAGAAAAGAAAATCTCTGTAAGTATGGTTCCCGTAGAAAAGTTAGATAGACTCTCTAAAAACAGTAATCATCAGGGGGCTGTGGCACAAATATCACCCATAGAATTTCACGATTTAGAATCTTTGATAGATACTACTATAGAAAGTGGTAAAATACCGCTGTTTTTATTATTAGATCAACTTTCTGATGTTCGCAATTTTGGAGCTATCATAAGAACTGCCGAATGTACTGGTGTTAATGGAATTATTATTCAGAAAGAGGGAAGTGCTCCAGTGAATGCAGAAACTATAAAAACATCTGCTGGTGCTGCATTTAAAATACCCATCTGTAAAGTATCTCATATAAAAGATGCCCTTTTTTTGTTACAGGCAGCAGGAATTAAAACGGTTGCAGCAACTGAAAAAACTGATGCTTCCATATATAACATCAATTTTAATCAACCCATAGCACTTGTTTTAGGTTCTGAACATAGAGGTGTGAACCCATCGATATTAAAAATGGTAGATTATAAGGCAAAACTTCCTTTGCTTGGTGACATAGAATCTTTAAATGTTTCTGTAGCCTGTGGCGCTTTCTTATACGAAACAGTGAGACAGAGAAACCCAATTAAGAACTAGAGAATTAAATTGCAGTAGGGTCATTATCCTTAATTTCTTCTTCTAATTTTGGAGGAGAAAAATTTCCATTCTCATCAAACAGTAAATCGAATTCAGTTTTAGAAAATTGATGTTCTTTCTGTACAATTCCTCTTTTTCTATAGATAATAGCCAATAATAACCCAACTAAAAAACCAGATAAATGCCCTTCCCAAGACATACCTTCTTTTATTGGAAACACATACCAAATCATACTACCATATAAAAAAATAATTATTAAAGATAAGGCTACCAAACGAAAATGTCTTCTAATAATTCCACTAAAAAAAACAAAACTAAATAAGAGATATACAATTCCACTTGCTCCTATATGATAAGAATCCCTTGCAATAATCCATGTTAAAAAACCGGTAAAAAAACCTCCCATAAGTAGTACTTTATAGGCAACCTCTTTATAAAAATAAAAAAGACTGCATAAGAGTACAAATAAGGGAATCGAATTATTAAAAAGATGATTGGTATTGCTATGTATAAAATGTGTTAGAAAAACCCCTTTAAAACCATCCAAAGTTCTTGGGTAAACACCAAATTTATTAAAATTAAAACCATATTTAATTTCAATGCTATACACCAACCAAATTATGAGAATATAAAGTGATGGAATTAAAAAAAGGTTTTTTGAAATTTCTAATTGTTGCTCTTCTTTCATTAAAATAAAGGTAACAAAAATCTAACCATTTCTAAATAGTACAAAATCTGTCAGAAATCTTTACTATTTTTACTGTATGAATGAACCTTTGGCAGAGAGAATTAGACCAAAAACATTAGAGGACTATATTAGTCAACAACATTTAGTTGGTAAAAACGGAATTTTAACCCATCATATTAGACAAGGAATTATTCCATCGCTAATATTATGGGGCCCTCCAGGCATTGGGAAAACTACCCTCGCCAATATTATAGCCCATATTTCTGGCAGACCTTTCTATACCCTAAGCGCAATCAGTTCTGGTGTAAAGGATATTAGAGAAATTATTAATAAAGCCAAAAAAAGTGGTGGTTTATTTACGCAAAAAAATCCTATTTTATTTATTGATGAAATTCACAGGTTTAGCAAATCTCAACAAGATTCTTTGTTAGGTGCAGTAGAAAAAGGCTGGATAACATTAATGGGAGCCACAACAGAGAACCCTAGTTTTGAAGTAATTCCTGCCCTACTTTCTCGTTGTCAAGTTTATATTTTAAATTCTTTTGACAAAAACGATTTAGTAGCTCTTTTAAAAAGAGCAATAGAAAAGGACGAAATTTTATCAACCAAAAAAATTACCTTAAAAGAAACAGATGCACTGCTTCAAATTTCTAGTGGTGATGCGAGAAAGTTATTAAACATTTTTGAATTACTAGTTTCCACTAATGATGAAATAATCATTACAAATAAGCTTGTTTTAGAAAAAGTACAGAAAAATACTATTCGTTATGATAAAACTGGAGAACAACATTATGATATTGTTTCTGCATTTATAAAATCTATTAGAGGTAGCGATCCTAATGCTGCTGTTTATTGGTTGGCTAGAATGGTTGAAGGGGGTGAAGATGTAAAGTTTATTGCACGTAGAATGCTAATTTTAGCTTCTGAGGATATTGGAAACGCAAATCCTACAGCATTGATTTTAGCAAATAATACGTTTCAAGCCGTTACTTCAATTGGATATCCAGAATCTAGAATTATTTTGAGTCAGTGTGCAATATATTTGGCAAACTCTCCAAAAAGTAATGCCTCCTATATGGCAATTGGTAAAGCACAAGAACTGGTTAGAAAAACGGGAGACTTATCAATTCCTTTACATTTACGAAACGCTCCCACCAAACTGATGAAAGATTTAGACTACGGAAAAGACTACCAATACTCTCATAATTATCCAGAAAATTTTGTGCAACAAGAATTTTTACCTGATGATATTTCTGGAACTAAAATCTATGAACCAGGAAATAATTCGAGAGAAAATAAATTCAGAGAAATTTTAAAAACTCGTTGGAAAGAGAAATACAATTATTAAAATTTAATTTGATATTTCTTCACTTGAAGTTTCCCATCTTCATAAAACTCTGCTACCCAAATATCATTCGTTTTGGTTAAGCTACCATTTTTGTTTTGAATAATAAATCTATCTTTTGAGTTGGTATTTAAAATTAGAAAGACTACTTCGGGTTTTGCATTTACCAATTGAAATCCATTTTCTTTGGGTTGGGCATATAGAACAGGATATGAGGTATTGTCTACTTTCTTATTAGAACTAATTTTATTTTCTATGGGCAATGCAATAGCAGGTGTTACCACAGCGGGTAAGACTTTTTCCTCTTTAACAAGATTTACTGTATCAGCTACTTTACTTTTTGTGTTGTTTGTGAGGGCAGAATTGCTTTCACTTTCATCCTTTTTGGGAGTATAGGTATATGTAAGGTCAGACATAGATTCATAGGCTCTTCGTATGGATTCATGATACGCTTTCTTATAGTCTTTTAGTTTACTTCTTGCTATTTGAGACCTATAAATCTCATTATTATAACAATCTTTAAAAACAATATAGGTTTTAATGGACAACATCCCAGAGGCATCAATAACATCTCCAATAAGTGCTAAACATCTATTTTTTACTAAATCTTCTGGTAAATTCTCATCACTTTTAAAAACAACAAAACCTTTCTTTTTTAGTAAAAATTTTGTCAAAGAGCTCGTTTGATATTGGTCGTTGCTTTTGGCAAAATCAAATTTTGCAGGCACAATTACATATTTATAATCGTTTATGCTAGGTTCTTGAGAATTGGCACTTATTGTTATCAATAAAATTAATCCTACTATTATTTTTTGTGTCATGTTTAATTAAAAATTAAATTAACTCCCAGTTGAAGTGAAATACTATTTGCGAACGCAATATCGCTAAATTGTAGAATATTATCAACCATTCCATAAAAATTAATTTTGCCTATTTGAGCAGAAACTCCAGCTCCAATATTATAAAAAGAATAGCTATCTACTGTGTAGGTAACTTTTGCATGAAATTTATCTGTAAAAGTCTTTTCGTAAAAACTAGTCAATTCTAGCTGGGGGCTTGAAGCTCTAAAAACTGTATTTAAATGTACCCCTAGAGCATTGGTATAAAAATCTTTGTAGGTATTATCATAACAGTAATTACTTCTTATTTCTCCAAAACTATATTTTAAAGCTGCATTCACTTTAGCAGGTCTCCAAGAAATATAAGAATCTTGATTTTCAGCTCTTGGGATTTTCTCTTTAAAATCTTCATTTAAATCGCCCCAATAATTAGGTGAACTTGAAGGATTGTACAAGAATTCTATTCCTTCAAAAACATAGCTTCCTTTTGCAGACGAGTTTCTAATATCGCTCTTGTGATGAATAAAACCCAGATCTAAAAGACTCCCTGTAAATTCTAACTGATCAGAAATCTTATAAGTCATACCAAAATCGAGACCAATTCCTAAATTACCTCCTAAAAAAGTTTTTTCTATGTATGTGGAAGCATCGTTTATAATTTCATTGTCTGCATTGACCAAACCAGAAGTTCTAAAATTTATATCTATATTATCCAGATAATGTGTAAGGATATTATTACTCCCATCTACCGTTGTAAAAGTTCCATAATTATTACTAGTTTCTATATTTAAGCTCGAAGAGTAAATTTTGAATCTAGCTCCAAATATTAATTTTTCATTTATTTCTCTTGTTATTCCAGCATGTAAAACTCCTATAACATCAAATTTATAAAGCAATTGAGATAGATCGAAACTTCTGTTTAGATAGGCTGCATTACCTTCATTTAACAAGGTAATAATATCTTTTGGAAAATATCCAATGGCATCAATTTCATTATAAAAACCAAAACTAAAATATGTTTTATCATCATACCTGTATCCTCCACTTACAACTTCTATTTGTGTATTAAATTTTAAGAAATCTCTGGTTTCTAATGTGTTTAAAAGTTCAGAAACTTTATCATTAATTGCTCTCCCATCTGATAAAAACAAATCTGACAAAACAGCTCCAGAAGAACCAAATTCAGTAGAAAAACCAGATACTAAAGGCACACCAATATGAAACTTGTAATTTGTTTCTGCGCCTGGATTTAGTAATAAAGTCTGAGGTAATTCTGAGAAACCATATAAAACTTGCTTATTCTGAGAAAAACCTAATAAAAATGAAAACAAAAATAAAATAGAAATTATTTTTTTTATCATCTTAATTAGTTTCAATGAACAGGGTTACAGTTGACTTGAATTCAAACTCACGGGGGTCATTGAGGTCTAAAGGGATTGTAGAAGGACTTAAATTAATTTTCACACTGAATCTAGTTGTGTTTAAAATATTTGGATTTGTGCTAATCTCAATGGTTTCCTCAAACAAAAAATTTAAATTGTGGGCACTAATATTGAGTTGTTCAAATTGATACACAGGGTTATTTGCACCATCTAAAAAATTAAATTGCACAGAAATATCCCTGTCCAACTCATTTTTTATCTCTAAATTAAAAATGGCCTTTACTAGATTTTTTCTAATATATTCATTTTCAAATACTCTAAAATCTGACACATCTGCTGGGATATCTATTTCATCTCCAGTTATAGGGTCTAAAAATTTACTGGGAGTTAATGTAAAATAGGTTAATGAAGATGTATATACTGGTGAGGCTATATAATCTTCTATTTGACTAAAATCTAATTTTTGTGAACAAGAAGTTAGCAAAACTACACAAAGTAAAAAAGAGATTATTTTAGAAAAATTCATATCTTAATCTTAAGCTTTTTTATGTAAAACGTTTTTACTTTAAAGATATTGCTTTATTTCTAAAAGAGATGTCACAGATACTATTTTTTTATCCATTACGGTTTGTTGATCAAAATTACAATGAATAGCTTGTAAACCAACATTTAAAGCTCCCTGTATATCAGCTTCTAGATTATCACCTATCATAATAGATTCCTCTTTTTTTGCTTTTGCAACCTCTAGAGCGTGTAAAAAAACTTTAGGATTTGGCTTTTTCACCCCTACAGATTCTGAAGTTATTACTTCTTTAAAGTAATGATGAATATTAGCACTTATCATTTTTTTTTGCTGAATTTCCTCAAAACCATTGGTAATAATATGTAATTGGTATTTCTCTTTCAAATAGTCTAAAAGTTCAAAAGTTCCATCAAATAGATGATTAAACTCTGGAAGAAAATCTATGTACTTAACGGCAATGAGGTTAATCAAATCATCTGAAATTGAATATTTTAGTATGTCAAAAACATCTTTTAACCTTGCATATCGTAAGCTTTCTTTTGTTACTTTTTCTTCTCTATATAATTTCCAATATTGTGCATTAATAGGTTTGTATACTTTTAAAAAATCATCTAAATCTAGTTGTATATTATGGTTTGTAAATACTTTTTGAAAGGCCAAACCGGAATTTTTTTCAAAATCCCATAAAGTATGATCTAAGTCAAAAAAGAGGTGTTGTATTTTCATGAAGTAAAAATAAAAAAATTAGTATGAATTATTTTTTTTAACATTTATTATTTTATGGCTTAACATTTGTTTAACTCCAAAAAAATAAAAAATTAAAGAAAGTTTAATATCTTTAGTTGATACTAAATTAAATTATTATGAAAAAAACATTTTTATCATGTATTCTGTTATTTTTAACCCTTACACTATCCTACGGACAAAATACATCCAAACTACACTCGATCCTTTAAACGCTTATTCACCGCTCACACACAAAGGTAATTTCATTTTAGGAGACCAACAAACCTCTTCTACATCTGCTCCACTTCAACTCTACTCATCAAGTCCTAGTAAATCTTTTGGAATGGTATTGGGAAATGCTTCTGGAAGATGGGGTTTTAATATCGCTGGAGGAAATGGTGCATATCACCCAAAAGCTATAGCGGGTACTGGTGTTATTTGGAAATTAGGCAATCATAATATGATTTTTAGTATGCCGAACACCAACATGACGAATCCTTCTTATGATACAACTAATTGGGATTCATCAGGCATAACAAGCATTCGTTTTGCAGACCAAGTAAATCATAATTCTTTAGTAATATACAATACAGGTAAAGTAACTATCGGGACAGAAAAATATGATAATGATTCTAATTACAGACTTTATGTTAAGGACGGTATTAAAACTGAACAAGTCAAGGTAGAAATAGCAAGTGATAATGGATGGGCAGATTATGTATTTAAAGATAATTATGATTTAATGCCATTGAAAGAGGTTGAATCTTTTATTAAGAAATATAAGAGATTACCTGAGGTTCCTAGTGAGAATGAAGTGTTAAAAAATGGTTTAGAATTAAAAGCGATGAATATATTATTGCTAAAAAAGATAGAAGAATTAACACTCTATACACTACAACAACAAAAATTGATTGATGAAATAACGAAAGATATAAAAGGCTTGAAAAGTGATAAATAAAATTATGAGTCATGGGCACAATCTCAAGATTTTATTGAAATAGAAGGAAGAGATTTTTATAGAAATTGGAGTTTTGAGATAAAAAATGCACCTTATGGTATAAAAATTAAAAACGAAAAATTTAGAGATTCTCTAAAAGTAGATTTTACTGCAAGAAATTATATAAAAATAGAAAATACAACCCTAGAACCGAATTCTATAGGTTCTATAGAGCTATCAATAGACCCGAGCATACCTTTGCCCAATGTTCTTAACAAAACATCACCAATAGTAAATGCAAAAAACGTAATAAATAACACTTCACTTTTTGATGGGAAAATATTTCAATTTAATTATTTTTTAAAAAATGGTATTAGAGAAGATTTAGATTTAAGTAATCCTAATGATTTAAATGGAAAGAGACCAAGAGTTAATCCTCGAGTTCAATTTACATTTAACAAAACTTCAAATATATTAAATGCCTCTATTGATGGATATTGTAACGCTACTAATGCAAAGTACAGAGTAGATACTGATTATTTAGAAGTTTTACAAAGAGAATCTACTACTCTTAATGATTGTGGAGGAAATGAAGAAACAAATTATTTTTTACCGATAACAGGTAATATTTATATGCAACAACCTGCTAAAAATGTGAATTATCATTTTAATATAGATACAAAAGAATTATTTCTTTGGGTAGATGAAAATAATAAATTAGTCTTTACCGAAAGAGTATTAGGTCTTGAAGAAAATAGTTTAGAAGAAGCAATTAGTATATATCCTAACCCTTCTAAAGGGATTATTAATATTGATATAAAATCTAATTTTGTTGAAATCTTGGAGGTTTCAATTATAGATTTTCAAGGAAAAGAACTTTTAAAAAGTACAAGCAACCATAAAACAATAGATATTTCAAAACTATTAGATGGAATTTACTTTATAAAATTGAAAAGTAAAAGTAACAGCGACATAACTCGAATAATTATTAAGAATTAATTCTTAACAATTGTTTCGCAGAAAAAAACCTTTAAAAAAGCAAGACAAATGTTTATTTAGAAATAATACACAAAGACACCACTGAAAAAGAGATTTAAATTATTTCTTTAAAAAGTAAATTATCTAAATATATATATTGAGAGTTTTAAATATATTTTTGAAAAGCTAAAATTTCCATCTAGTATGATCTAAGTCAAAAAAGAGGTGTTGTATCTCTGCCATTTACATTATATTTGAATATATTATTATTTGATTGTAAGATATGCAACTGTTTTCTTTTTTTAAAAAAGAGTTTGTTAAAAATGTTTTAACATTAATAACAGGTTCAGCTATTAGCCAAATAGTTTTATATGTCTCTATATTAGTCCTTACAAGATTATTTTCTACTGAATTATTTGGAGTATATATTTTATTTTCTTCATCAATTTTACTTATTAAACCAATTATTTCATTACAATTGGAATTAGCGATAGTTTTACCAAAAAAAGATGAAGAAGCAATTAATATACTTGCGATTACAACAATTGTTTTGTTCCTTTTAAGTATTGTTCTGTTTTTAATTATTCTAATTTTTAAAAACTCAATTCTCACTTTTTTTGAAATTGAAAAACTAACCTATTTTATCTACTTCATCCCATTGAGTACTTTTTTTTATGGTTTTATTTCAACTTTAAATTATTGGAACAATAGAACCAAATCTTTTAAAAATATTGCCAAAGGGAATATTGCAAAATCTAGTATATTAAGTGCTGGTCAAATTTTAACTGGAGTTAGTAAATATAATAATGTTGGCTTAATTCCTGGGATGATTTTAGGTCAAATAGCTCAAATTATTTTACTTTTAAAAATATCTTTCTCTTCTATAAATAATTTAAAAAAGGAAATTTCTTTTAGAAAAATGATTCCATTAATAAAGAAATACAAAGACATTCCTAAATTCAATACTCTTATTAGTTTTTTAAACACATTATCCAATGAAATACCCGTTTTGATGATTACAAAATATTTTGGATTAGCAAATGCAGGAATTTATGGTTTAGCCATAAAAGTGGGTAGAGCTCCAAGTGGAATTATACAAGAATCTGTAAGTCAAGTATTTTTTAATAAAGCCTCAGAAATTTATAATAAAGATACAACTCTAACAAAAATCATAATAAAAACAATTAAGAATCTATTAAAAATTGGGCTTATTACTTTTATCCCATTATTTATAATTTCATTTTATTTGGATATAGTTTTTGGTAAAGATTGGCAACAAGTTGGTATATACCTAAGACTACTAATTCCTTGGTTATTTATAATGTTTTTAAGCTCACCTTTAAACTCTTTAATAATAATCTTAAACAAGCAAAAAACAATTCTATTTTATGATATTTTTTTACTAATTTTTCGTTTTCTAGCTTTCTATTTTGGATATCATATTTATAATGATATTTTAATATCTATAATATTTTTCTCAACTGTTGGAGTAGTTTTTAATATCTTTATTCTTGTTTACTTTTTTAAAATTTCTAAAATTGAAAACAAAAAAAGAACAGCATATAAATAATTTTATGATTTTAACTTTTACTGGAGACATATGTATTACAGGATCTTTTCTAGAAAAAGTAGAGTCGAATACTGAAATTTTTTCCTCTGAAATTCAATCTGAATTAACAAAATCCTCTTTTGTAATTGGTAATTTAGAAGGCCCAACAACAGCTTTAGGCAAGTCAATAAACCACAATACACCTCTCAAAAGTCCAAAAAATACAATTAATTATTTAGTCAATAGAAATATCTCCATTTTCAATTTAGCAAACAACCATATCTTAGATTATGGAGAGCAGGGTTTAAAAGAAACTATATGTCAAATTAAAAATGAAGGTGCTTTAAATTTTGGAGCAAACCTCAACATTGAAAAAGTAATTACACCAATTCTACTAAAAAAAGAAGGGGTTTCTGCTGCTATTTTTAGTATTGCCAAAACAACCCCATCTATAATTGGGTCTGCTCAAGTTTTTTCTTCGAACGATTTTTCTTTGTTAAAAAAACAAATTGAAGCTTTTAAAAAGAAAGTAGATTTCATAATTATTAATTTTCATGGAGGTGAAGAATACACACAATTTCCCTCTCCAGTAAAAAGAAAATTTCTAAAAAAAATTGCAGCTTTAGAAAGTGTAGATTGTGTAATTGCGCATCATTCTCATACTTTACAAGGTTATGAAAAGTATAAAAATGCCTATATATTTTATTCTTTAGGTAATTTTATTTTTGATATCCCAAATCATAAAATGTATGAAAAGACAAATAAAGGTGCACTTTTAAAACTTCATTTTTCAAAAGATTCATTTACCTTTAGCTTTGTTCCTTTTCAAATAAAGACAGGAGAAATTATACCCTCAGATTTAGATATTTTCAATACTGAAATAAAGAAATTATCTGATTTTAATGATTATCAAAAAAAATGGCAAAAAGATGCTTTTAGAGTTTTATTTAGGAAAGAAAACCCCTTATTTGATTACAATTTAGAAAAAGATGATGCCCTACAAAAAAAGTCTTTTTTATCTATATTATTTTCAAAAAAATTTTACAAGAAAATTAATTCTATTCTAAGGGATAGATATCAGTTTTCAATATATTTTAATGCTATTGTTTATAAAATGAAAAAGAAAATTAGTTGATGGAAATAATTCTTAAAAATAACAAAGGTTTTTCTTGGTACAAGAAAAATAATATTTTTTTTAAAGGTTATTTTTATATTGATAATCTCTTTTATGAAAATGAAACCGCATTAAATTATTTAAATTCTATAAAGGTTAAAAAAGATTTTTTAAAGCTAATTAAAAAAATAAATGGCGTTTTTTCACTAATCATTAATATTGGTAAAAACACCTATGTAGCCTCTGATGTTACTAGAGCATTCCCCATTTTTTATACCACTAAAAATAATGAATTATACATCAGTGATGATATATTATATCTAAAAAACACATTTAATATCAATGATTTTAACACTCTTTCTAGTATTGAATTAAAATCATCAAATCATACACATGGTAAAAAAACATTATTAAATACTATTTTTCAAGTACAAGCAAGTGAGTATTTAATAATTGAAAACAATAAGATAATTTATAGTGATTTTTTCTTTACATATGCAATAAAAAAAGAAAGCACAAATTCTTATCTTTACTTCAGAAAAAAGGTCAATTTAGCTTTTGAAAATGCATTTAAAAGACTTTTAAGTTCTTTAAACAACAGAATGGTTGTGATTCCTTTGAGTGCTGGTTTTGACTCAAGATTAATAGCTGTTTTCCTAAAAAAATATGGCTATCAAAACGTAGTTTGCTATACCTATGGAAGTTCCAATAGTCCTGAGATTGAAAACTCAAAAAATAGTGCTCAAAAACTTGGTTTTAAATGGTATTTTATTGAATACAATATTCACTTAATAGCTGGTTTTTCAAAAAGTAATGATTTTAAAGAGTATGCACATTTTGCAGGTAAATTTTCATCTACACCGAATTTGCAAGAATATTTTGCCGTAAAATATTTGAAAGAAAACAATCTAATCTCCAAAGAATCGATATTTATCCCTGGTTATGCTGGAGATTTATTAGGAGGAAGTCAATTTATAAAAGTAATTCCTAAAGATTTAAAAAAAGAAGAAATAATAACGCTTATTCTTCAAAAAAAATTCAATAATTATCCATTTTCTTCAAATGAAAAAAAATTACTCCAGAAAGAAGTAAAGACCAATTTAAAAAAATTAGAAAAAAATTATCATAAATACATTCCGAGTTCGGTTTTTGAAAATTATGATATTACTGAAAAAATAGCCAAATATATTTTTAATTCAGCAAGTTTTTACAACTTTTTTGGGTTTGAACACAGAGTTCCATTTTGGGATAAAGAACTGCTGCTGCTATTTAAAAAATTACCTCAAGAGTTTAAAATTTTAAAACTTCTGTTTGATGACGTTTTAATTGAAGAATATTTTAAGAAATTTGAAATTTACTTCTGTAACGAGTCCCTAGTTACCAATAAAAACTTATCATTACAAAAAATTAAAGATAGAATTAAATCATTTTTACCTACTTTTATTAAACAAAAACTTTTGAAAAAGAACGATTGGAATAATTATCAACCAATTACAAACGAATTACTTTTAATGATGCGGCAAAATAGATTAAAAATAAAAAGAAAATCTAACGACTACAATGAGATTATTGCTCAATGGTATCTCTATTTTTCAAAAAATAAGCTATGATAAATGTTTAAAAAAATAGATTTTTTATTATTTGGCTGGATAATTAATTTTTTTTATCCTGAATATTATCGACCAAAATATGACTATCAACGATATTATATTTTATTTTTTCATTATTTAATTCCTCAAAAATTATTTAGATTAAATCCAAAAGTAAAATGGCCTGTTCACTTTTCATCAAGAGTATTAGCTTCACAAAATATAAAAAAAGGAATCTTATGTGACCCTGGAGACAATCTTCATATTTACATACAAGCAAATAATGGAATCATTTTTGGTTCAAACATCGAATTAGGGCCTGGTGTAAATATTATTTCCTCAAATCATAAAAGTGATAATTTAAGTGAGCATGCAACTGGAAAACCAATAATTATTGGCGATAATGTTTGGATAGGAGCAAATTCTACAGTTTTGCCAGAAGTGAATATTGGAAATAATGTTACAATTGGTGCAAACTCTGTGGTAACAAAAGACATCCCTAATAATTCTATTGCTGTTGGCAACCCATGCAAAGTTATTAAGAAAAAAGAACCTTATATAGAAGATTTTTCTAAAATTACTTTTAACAAAACACCACCAAAAGAGTTTTTAAATTTCTTAAAATCTAACGCTTAAAAAACTTTAATAAAAAAGGTAAATTGTTGTATTTTATTTGTTGATATTGTTTTGTTTCTGCCCCAAAACTTAAAAAATATTTTGCAATTGTTTGCATAGAAGACCCACCAAAATTAAAGGTTTTAAATGTATGTTCATATTTGTAAATTGCTCTATCTATAAGATATGTATTGGCTCCATTTTTTCTGTTTTTAAAATCTGTAGAGGACACCAATATGGTAATATTATCTTTATTTTTTAGAAAAAAACCTGCTGCTACTAAATTATTTTGTGTATCATAAATAGAGAGTACTTCTCCTACTCTTTTCTTAATACACTTCTTAATTAACATTAATAAAGTTTCATAATCTTTCTCAACAATATAAGGAGTTCTTTTACCAACATTATTTTTTAAAAGGTTCATTAATTTTTCTGGATGGTCATTCCATTTTTCTATTAAATCATTTTTTATTGCTTTCTGAATATCTTTTTTTCTATCTTTTCTATATTTCTTAAAAACTGTATCATAATTAGTCTCTAAAGACAACATTTGCATCTGTCTAGAAATTAAATTATCGGATTCTACCTTTACATTATTCGTATTTAATCTTAGTTCTACAAATTTGAACCGATCAAATAGCATCACTAAAAAAGGATTGATATCTATTTCTTCATCTCTAGAAAACACTCCTAACTCTAATAACCAGTAGGGCGGATATACATATTTAATTCCATACTTTTTGCGCCATGGAATTGGCATCACAGCTTCGTAATCATTTAAAACCAACACATCCCAATGGTCTGCAACAATATCTAAATACCAAGAAAAAGCATATATTCTAGATTGCACAGAGTTTTCTATGCAATAGTCATATTTTAAAACCTCTAAATCGTTTCTTTTTATATAATGTATCATCTTAAGAGGTTGCAATTTTCACCATTAAATCATACAATCTACGCCAACCGTTCCAACGCAAATAATTACTCAAAGCTTCGTTGTGAAATAGGGTAATAAAAGTTCCATTTACTGCTCTTACCTCATTCCTTAAATCTCTAATTTTTCCTAGAGATTGTTTTGGAGTCAACTTCATATAATCGTTTAAGGTGGTATCCATTAGAGCAAAAGGAAATACTTTTAAGGGGGTTTGAATTTCAAAATCTAAATCATAAAAATAAAACGGAGTACAGGTACTTGCTCTAAAACCAACATTGCTTGCATAGCCCATAGAATAGTCTTCGGTAATTTCTAAATCTATTAAATGCTGATAGGTTTCTGGCAAACTAAAACGCAAATAATGTTGCCTAGAAAGTTTAATGGGCACATTTGTAATTCCTTCTAAACGTTCTTTTTCTTTCTTTAAAAGTAATGGGTTTTGCATGCTAAAATAAGAGGGATGTAGCCCAACTTTTGCATAATCTACCATCGATTTTATCAGCAATCTAAACTTATTTTTAGAGGCAGAAACATTGGTGTCAAAGGTTGTATAATCTGCAATTAAAAAGAAAAAAATAGTTTTAATATTGAACTGCTTTTTAATGTCTAGTATTTTTTCAAAAGTATCAAAAGGATCTTTCTTAATTCTAGATATCACCGCAAAACGATCCCAAACATTAAAGATTTTAAATTGAAATAAATCTTTAAAAAATCCACCCATGCTTCTAATTAAACTCTTATGCTTGTATGCAAAAGCATTGTCTATATCTATTGTTGAAATAAATTCATATTCTCTAGTTTTGTAATCATAACTTGGAAACTTCTCCTTGATAAGATTCAAAAGTTTATACGCCCAAATATCTACAACAGGTTTTTCTAAAAACGAATTTTTAAAAGCCAAACTTTCTACTGCAGTATATCTCTGGTGAGCGTCTTTTACATGAGGTAAATACTCTTCATATCTAGAGATAAGGTAAAAACTAGCGGCAAAAATATCAAAAGGGATGGATGATTTTGCCCCAGCATGAAAAAAGCAAGGAACAGCGTCCCATTGTTGAATATTTATTTCTAAATCGTTTACTCCTTGTTCAAATAACAACTCATTACTTCTAACAAAAAACTCTTTGCCCAAAGCAGTTTTTGTATAGGACATTTTAGGACCATTATGTGCCACAAACTCTTCTACTTTGGTAGTAAAATCTAATGGAATTAGTAAAACCCTTGTAAAAATATGCTTAAAAATATAACGTACTCTTGGTGTAATTTTATGGGAGTAAACAAGTATCATTTTTTATTAATTGGAAGTTTTTAGTGGGTAGTTTTCAGTTCAAAAAATAGGAAACTTTTCCTTGCTACCGATTAACTGAATACTACAAAATACCTTCATCAGCAAAGCTAAAATACGCTTTTTCAGTAATAATTAAATGATCTACTAATTTTATATCTAAAGTAATTCCTGCTTCTTTAATTTTTTGGGTAAGTTGTATATCCGAATTGCTAGGGTGTAATTTTCCTGATGGATGATTATGACAAACAATAACACCTACAGAGGCCAATTCTAAAGCCCTCTTAAACAAGAGCCTGATGTCTACCACTGTAGCTGTTAATCCCCCTTTACTAATTTGATATTTCGCTAAAACTTTGTGAGAATTATTTAAAAAAAGCACCCAAAATTCCTCGTGTTCTAAATCTCCAATTACAGGTTGCATTAAATTAAAACCATCTGTACTACTTGCTATTTTGGGCTTTTCTAGTGCAATTTCTAACTGTCTTCTTTTCCCTACTTCTAAAGCTGTAATAATATTTATGGCTTTCGCTTCTCCAATTCCGTTGAAACTAGTTAATTTTTCCACAGAGAGTTTTGCAAGTTCATGTAAGTTTCCAGCAACCGATTGTAAGATTCTTTTAGACAAGGCTACCGCAGACTCTTGCCTATTTCCGGAACCGATAAGAATTGCTATTAATTCTGCATCAGACAAGCTAGTTTTGCCTTTTGAAAGTAATTTTTCTCTTGGTCTATCGTCTAAAGCCCATGTTTTTATTGTCATCTTTTTCATGCTTTTTTTTTATTAAAAGTACAAAAAAGACAACAAAACCTTTAAAAAACTTGGTTTTTTTATTATTGCTAGTCAAGTCTTTATATCTTTGCATACTATATACCATATTTAAATATGAAGATTATCATAGCTGGGGCTGGAGATGTAGGTTTTCATTTAGCTAAATTACTTTCGTACGAATCCCATGACACGTATATTATTGATTTTGATGGTGAAAAGCTAGAATACCTCAACAATCATTTAGATGTTATTACCAAAAAAGGGGATGCAACTTCCATTCAATTATTGAAAGATATTGGTGTAGATTCTGCAGATTTATTGCTGGCAGTTACTGATAGTCATAATACAAACTTTACAATTTCCGTTATTGGTAAATCTTTGGGAGTAAAAAAAACAATTGCTAGAATAGACCACCCAGAGTTTTTAAAAAATGATGAAATAGATTTTAAAAAATTTGGTGTAGATTTTATGATCTCACCAGAGGAATTGGCGGCAGAGGAAATAAAAATGCTACTAAATCAATCTTCTTTTAATGATACTGTGGCCTTTGAAAATGGTTTATTTAATGTTATGGGAACCTCATTAACCTATAAATCTCCTTTGGTAGATTTAACAGTGAAAGATGCAAAGGAAAAATTCTCTATGATAGATTTTATTACCATTGCTATAAAAAGAGAAGGAACAGCACAAACAATCATACCTCGCGGAGACACCGTTTACCACTTAAAAGATCAAGTATATTTTTCTGTGCCTAATTATAGTTTAGAAAAATTATACCCTATTATTGGTCAAGAAAAAATGACCATTAAAAATGTAATGATTCTTGGAGGCAGTAGTATTGGTCAAAAAACTTCCAGAAATCTTTGTAAAGAGAATTACAAGGTAAAGTTAATTGAAAAAAACAGAGACAAAGCCATTGCTATTGCAGAACAGCATAACAATACGCTTGTAATAAATGGTGATGGAAGAGAGATTGAACTTTTAGAAGAAGAAAATATTAGAGAGATGGATGCCTTTATTGCCGTTACAGGAGATTCTGAAACCAATATAATGTCTTGTCTTGTAGCAAAATCTAAAGGGGTAAAAAAGACCGTAGCTTTGGTGGAGAATATGGATTATATAAACATCTCTCAAACCATTGGCATTGATACACTTATTAATAAAAAACTCATCGCAGCAAGCAATATTTTTAGACATATTAGAAAAGGAGAAATTCTTGCTTTGGCAAACTTACATAATATTGACGCTGAAGTTTTTGAATTTGAAGTACAACCCAATGCAAAAGTTACCAAAAAACCAATTAAAGATTTGCGTTTTCCTAGAGATGCTGTCTTTGGCGGAATTATAAGAGACGAAAAAGCATATATGTCTTTTGGAGATTTTCAAATTAAAAGTGGAGACAAAGCCATTGTTTTTTGTCTTCCGGATGCAATTTCAATCGTAGAAGAATTATTTAACTAAGATGAACAATCTTAACCTTAAAGTTATTTATCGTTTTTTAGGATTAACAGCCGTTCTAAACGGTGTCTTTATGTTTATTGCATTTCCTTTTAGTGTGTATCATCAAGAAGCAGAAAAATGGGGAATTTTAAATGCTGGAATTATTACGGTTTTTATTGGGCTCATACTCTATTTTTTTAACAAACCAAAAAATACCAATATTCACAAAAAAGAAGGATACTTAATTGTAACTTTGGGTTGGTTAACACTCTCAATAACTGGCATGTTGCCGTATTTATTATCAGGTGCAATCCCCAACCTAACCAACGCCTTTTTTGAAACAATTTCTGGATACTCTACCACGGGATCCTCTATCTTAACAGACATAGAATCGATGCCAAAAGGAATTTTATTTTGGCGAAGTGCTACGCATTGGATTGGCGGAATGGGAATTATTGTTTTAACAATTGCCATTTTACCCTTGTTAGGAATTGGAGGCATGCAACTCTTTGCAGCAGAGGCTCCTGGGCCATCTGCAGATAAATTACACCCCAGAATTACAGACACTGCAAAACGATTGTATTTAATTTATTTAATTTTAACTTTTGTTGAATTCTTATTACTAAAAGTTGCTGGTATGACATGGTTTGACGCCATAAATCATGCAATGGCAACAGTAAGTACTGGCGGGTTTTCAACCAAAAATAATAGCATTGCCTTTTACAATCATCTGCCGTTAGTGCAATATATTATCATCTTTTTTATGTTGATTGCAGGAACCAATTTTGTACTCACCTATTTTGCTCTAAAAGGAAAGGTTCAAAAAATGTTTCAAAGTGAAGAGTTTACATATTATCTATTCGGAATTCTTGGAGTTTCTGCTATGGTAATTATTACAATATACTTTTTTCAAGATCCAAATTTACAAACTACAATTGCGCATCCACAAGTATTAGGAGAATTAGAGAGCGCTATTAGACATGGTTTATTTCAGGTAACTTCTATTGTAACCACCACAGGTTTTGTAAGTGCAGATTTCACTATGTGGACTTTCTTTACAACCGGAATTTTCTTTGCCTTGTTTTTTACAGGAGGTTCTGCAGGTTCTACGGCTGGAGGCATAAAAGTAGTTCGACATATTGTAATGTTAAAAAATAGTTTTTTAGAATTTAAAAAAGCCTTGCACCCAAATGCTATTATTCCTGTTCGCTATGATGGGAAGGCGGTAAACCAAACTATTGTGTTTAATATTCTCTCCTTCTTTGTTATTTATATGTTAATTTTTATAATTTCTTCGGTAATTTTAACTTTTTTAGGTTTAGATTTTATCTCTGCTTTAGGAGCTGCAGCCTCATCTTTGGGCAATATTGGGCCAGCAATTGGTAAGGTAAGCCCAGTAGATAACTTTAACCATTTAACCCATGGAGCCAAATGGTTTTGCTCTTTTTTAATGTTAATTGGGCGTTTAGAACTCTTTACCGTACTCATTCTATTTACACCGTTTTTCTGGCGTAAAAATTAATTTAACTTAATTTAATATTTATAATTTTTGAGCTTGTAATTTTTTTTCTATTTTAGAATTTTAAAAATTCTTAGCATGAAACAATACAACTTTTTTTATTTTTTATTATTTATTGTATTTACTGGATCTTTCTCCTATTCACAAACTGTAATTGATGATTTTACCGATGGAAACTTTGCATCAAATCAAACATGGACTGGAAGCAGTTCCCAATTCTCTGTAATCACAGATGCAACTTTACCAAATGGAAGCGCTTCTACTGATGGATCTTACTTAGCAAGTAACGCCTCTGAAGGTGATATTAGTTTAGCTTTTGCTAGTACTGAAGTATCAGAATGGAGATTTTCATTGGGTTCTCCTAATTTTAATCCCTCAAACCAAAATTATATAGGAGTTGTATTAATGGCTAATGCCTCATTTTCTGGAGATATGATAAGTAATAATTTTCAAGGATATTATTTAAGAATTGGAACTAGTGGAAGTGATCCCATTGCATTATACCGTAAAACTGGTGCTGGCACAGCTGACGTTGGAGATTTCCCTTCTAGCCCGAGTTTTGCAACTGGTGCATTACAAAATGGCCTAAACATTAGAGTGACTAGAAGTTCATCTGGTGTATTTGAATTATTTTACAGTATTGGTTTTCAGAATAATTCAGTACCAACAACATCCGCAGGAACACTAACAAACGAATCGTATTCGACATCAAATTATTTTGGAGTATATCAAAATATAAATAGTCCATCCGCTGAAAGAAGAGTATATATTGATAATATTGAATTAGGAGTTGTAACTTGGAATGGAAGCACAAGTAATGATTGGGATACAGCAACTAATTGGGATATAAACTCAACCCCAACCTCTTCAGATAATGTAATTATTCCTTCAGGTTTAACAAATTATCCTACAGCAAGTTCGGCAGTTTCTGTAAATTCTGTTACGATGTCTTCTGGGGCAAGCTTCATAGCACAAGATAATTTCACTGGTAATATAACCTACAACAGAAAT
>Ga0189288_10322_pt1 | contig 20706 bp, 22 predicted proteins | sample UW105minimetaG_FD_130316 | JGI IMG/M metagenome (GOLD analysis project Ga0189288, IMG submission 130316) | Marine microbial communities from the Costa Rica Dome - UW105 mini metaG | ecosystem: Environmental > Aquatic > Marine > Oceanic > Photic zone | place: Costa Rica: the Eastern Pacific... | reverse complement strand
TTGACCTCTTCCTCGGCATCCGAGGCATTGGGAGAGGCGCCGATATTTGCATTCACCTTGCACTTGCTGGCGATCCCAATCGCCATCGGCTCAAGATTTTCGTGGTTGATGTTGGCGGGAATGATCATCCGCCCCCGGGCCACCTCCTCCATGACCAAGGTCTCAGGCAGGTTCTCCCTCCTGGCCACATAGACCATTTCCTCGGTCACCAGGCCCTGACGGGCGAAATGCATCTGGGACACGTTGGACTGTCCTCGACGGGACTGAACCCAGGAAGCACGCATGATGAAAGAGCGATGGGACGCCCAGGGGTCGGCAAACCGGTGATCACGCTTGGTCACTTCCCTGCGCCGGCATGACCCGGATCAGGTTCGGAGGGTGTGATCTCAGCCCATTCTGTTGAGACAACAGAGCAGGCACCCCTAGTGTTGCTCGAAAGCTAGCAACGACATTCAGTTCAAGGCTGCAACCCATTTAGAGCAGCAGCCACCACGCGATGATCGCCGTCCTTCTGGAGCGACTGAAGCCAATGACGGGCCGTGGACGCCTGGGCAACTCCGTCATGGACAAGCCGGCCAAGGATTTCGGCGCCGCCGACGCGAACAGTGCCGTCGGCATCCTCAATCGCAAGCTGAGCCAGCTCCAGCAACCAGGCGGGATCAATCTGCGGCTGCTCAGCAAAGGCCGACAGGATGCTGCAACGCACCAACCAGGCATCATCTGCGGCAAACCTGTCGCGCAGCAGTGGCCAGGCCCGTTCGACGCCATAGCTGGCCAGTGAATTCGCAGCCTCTGCGCGCACGTTGGCATCCTCGTCATCTCGAACCAGGCGAGAGAGCACCTGCCAGCCCTGCTCACTGCGTCGAAGACCGAGCCCGCTGCAACTGAGCGATCGCACCACAAACGCCGCTTGCTCCGAACCCAACACCAGCAGGGGAACCACCACCGACTCCGTCTCTTCATCAGGCACCGCTCTCAATCGAGCCAGCGCAGGCAGAGCTCGCATCGGATCCCCAGAACCGATCGCTTGGCGCAAAGCCTGCGGATCGGGGAGGGGCTTGGGCTCATCCGGTGTGGAGGTCATTGCGCATCGTCTGAATCAAGGCGATCGGTTCGCGTGCTGCGCAGGGCCATCAAAAGGCGATAGCGCCGGCGACGCCGTCCGACCACTGCGCTGATCACCAGACCGATGCCCACCAGGATGGCAGGAAGCGCCTGCAGACGGTCGGTACCTTGACGCTGGATCAGAGCCACGATGCCAAGCAACACCAACAACGGGGCGGCCAGAGATAACCAGATATGTGCGGGAATGGCCTGACGAAGGGTCATGGGTTCAGGTCCGTCATCCAGGCCAACAGCGTGGCAGTGAGCACACGAATACCAACTTCCAAGCTGCCCTCCTCTGGGCAGAAACGACCGTGATGAAGCGGGGCGCAGCCCTCGGGGCCCGCCACTCCAAGCCGGAACATGCTGCCGGGAAGATCTTTCAACAGTTCCGCAAAATCCTCCGCACCGAGCGATGGTTGATCCAGACGGATCACCTGGGACCGACCAAGCTGATCAATGGCACAACGTTCCAGCAAATCGGTGAGTCCGGGATCGTTGTGCACTGGTGGAGCAATGCAGCGATAGGTGACCTCGGCGGAGGCGCCGAAACTGGAACAGATTGCCTGCACCGTCTCTTCAATCCAAGCGGGCAGGCGGTTATGGAGGTCAACATCCAGGCAACGCACGGTACCGAGCAATCGCACCCGATCGGCAATCACGTTGAAGGCTTTACCGCCGTCGATCTTGCCAAAGCTGACCACCACAGGATGCAAGGCATCCAGACGACGGCTAATGGCCTCCTGCAAGCCAGTCACCACCCGCGCGGCAATCCAGATCGCATCCACTGATTGGTGAGGCCTGGCACCATGACCACCCTCGCCCATGACGATGATCTCCAGCTCACCGGCGGCGGCGGTGAGACTGCCACTGCGAACACCAATCGAACCAACGGCAAGGGTGGGGAACACATGAACGCCATAGAGGGCTGAAAGCCCCTCAAGGGCCCCGTCATCACGCATCCATCGAGCACCCTCGGCCAGCTCTTCCGCTGGCTGAAATAAAAGACGCACCCCGCGAGGAAGGGGCTGATGCACCTGACAAGCCGCAAGCAGGCGAGCGACCCCAAGACCGATGCAGGTGTGCAGGTCATGGCCGCAGGCATGCATCACGCCCTGGCGGAGTGAGGCGTAGGGGAGTTCGGTGCGTTCCTCCACTGGCAACGCGTCCATATCCACCCGCAAGCCGATCCTTGGCCCATCGGAGGGTCCGAGTTCCGCCACAACACCGGTGCGGCCCACACCTTCACGCACGTTCCAGCCATGGTCGCGCAGATCACCTGCCACAAGGGCAGCGGTCTGATGCTCCTCACCACTGAGCTCAGGATGGGCATGCAAGTGGCGACGCAACTCCAGCAAGTCGGGAAGATGCTGGGCGAGGGCCTGGCTCCAACCCGTGCTGGCCAGTTCGCTCATGGGACCTCCAATCTGAGAAAGGCCATCAGATCAGCCGTCGGTTGTGGCGGCCAGCGCCGAATTTCAAGCAGCCATTCCGCCTCGCGGTAGCGGGGATCCAGACCTGCCGCGGCTGCCCAATGGCTCTCAGCCTCACCTCGCTGGCCGCGTCGCCACAGCAAAGCGCTGAGGCCGGCACGAGCATCCGCAAACAGTGGGTAACGGCGGATCAGATTGCGCAACTCCCGCTCAGCCGAATCGAACTGCTCCAATTGGTACCGAGCCAGCGCCTCACTAGAGCGGGCCATGGCAAAGCCTGGTCTCGCCAAGGATGCTTGGCTGTAAAGCTCGGCCGCATCGTCCCAAACTGCCTGGGAGCCGAGCACATTGCCGAGGTTATACAGGGCGGACGCTTCAGCAGGATCTCGCGCAAGGATCCAGCGATAGTCTGCTGCCGCGGCGTCCCACTGCCGAAGCGCTTCTTCTGCAGTGCCGCGATTGAGATGGGGATCCATCTCCTCGGGGGATAGCTCCATAGACCGGGTCTGGTCTGCAATCGCACCCTCGGCATCGCCCAGCAAAAGGCGAACGTTGCCGCGATTGCTCAGAGCCGCCGCATCCTGCGGATGGTCTGTGAGAAAGCGGTCCCAAAGCAACAAGGCCTGCGATGCGTCCCCATTGCGACTGGCCACCAACGCCTGCTTGAACAGGGCCTGATCCGTTGAGGTGGCCGATAAAGCGGCCGCCGGCAAGGCCATCGGGAAGAACCAACAAGCCATCAGCACCAACAGCACGCAGGGAAGCCGGCTCATGCAGCGGGATCCTCCACAGCGGGATCCTTCACAGTGGGCTCCCCCACCGCTGGCCAGCCGAGATGGCGCCGACCGGCCACCGTCACGACCCGGCCACGGGGGGTGCGCTGCAAAAATCCGAGTTGGAGCAGATAAGGCTCCACAACCGTTTCCAAGGTGGTGGCGTCTTCCCCCAGAGCGGCCGCAAGGGTATCGAGCCCCACCGGACCTCCGCCATGGGACTGCAGCAACAGCTCCAAGAGGCGGCGATCACTGGCATCAAGGCCTCGACCATCAACCCGGTGCAAGCTCAGGGCTTCGTCCACCAGATCGGCGTCGATCAACACAGAGCCATCGGGCGGTGTTGAGCCACCGTTGACAGATACTGCTCGCACACTGGCCACGTCGCGCACACGCCGCAGCAGACGGTTCGCAATCCGCGGCGTTCCCCGGCAGCGGCGAGCGATTTCGGTGCAGCCATGGGCCGACAAGCTCAGGCCAAGCAGCCCGGCAGCCCGCTCAACGATCGCCTCCAGATCCTCCTGCCCATAAAACTCAAGCCGCTGCAACAAACCAAAGCGATCCCGCAAGGGGGAACTGAGAGAACCCGCCTTGGTGGTCGCCCCGACCAGGGTGAAGGGAGGCAAATCGAGGGTTCGCGTGCGGGCAGTACTGCCCTTTCCAACCGTGAGATCGAGGCGGCGATCCTCCATTGCCGGATAGAGCAGCTCCTCCGCCACGCGGGTGAGCCGGTGGATCTCGTCGATAAACAGCAACTCCCTTGGTTGCAGATTGACCAGCAGGCCCACAATGTCGCGAGGTCGCTCCAAAGCCGGGGCGCTAGTGATCCGACAGGGGACGCCAAGCTCTTCAGCCAGCACAAGAGCCATGGTGGTCTTGCCCAGGCCAGGGGGGCCGTAGAGCAGCACATGGTCGAGGGCATCGCCGCGGGCACTCGCGGCCTGCACAGCGATGCCAAGCACCTGCTTGAGCTCCGCTTGGCCGATGTAGTCGTTCAGGCGGCGGGGCCGCAGGCTGTCTTCCCTGCCAGGAGCACTCTCCTGGGCAGAGCGTTCCGGTGACAGAAGCGGCGACGGATCCTTCAACTCCCGTCGCGGTCGCTTGGATCTGGCAGCTGAAGACTCGATCGCCATGGCACGAGCGTACCGAGCCCAGAGGTTGGATGGGAGTCAGGATCCCTCTAGGCTCGTGATTAGCAGCGGCAACAGCGCAGCGTTATGGCAAAAGGCCCGGGCCGCAGGGGAAACAGCGGGAAGGATGCCAACGACAAGCCACGGATCCTGGCTGACAACCGCTTTGCACGGCATCAGTACGACATCCTTGAAACTCTGGAAACCGGGATCGAACTACTGGGCACCGAAGTGAAATCGGTACGGGCCGGACAGAGCAACCTGCGAGATGGCTTCTGTCTGATCCGCAATGGCCAGATGCAACTGCACAACGTGCACATCTCTCCGCACACCCACGCAGGCAGCTATTTCAACCACGACCCCCTGCGCGTGCGCCGACTTCTGGCTCATCGGCGTGAGATCGACAAACTACGCATTCAACTGGACCAAAAGGGCCTCACCCTGATCCCCCTCAACCTGCATCTGAAAGGGTCCTGGATCAAGCTCACCATCGGCCTCGGCAAAGGACGCAAACTGCACGACAAGCGGGCCTTTGAGAAAGAGAAACAGACCAAGAAAGAAACAAAAGCAGCACTGTCGCGTTACTAATTCAACGCATCTACCACACGAAACAGTGCTCCACCGGCCTGTCTCAAGGCTGAGTGCTGTCGACGGGAGGAGCAGGCTCAACGGGATCAAGCGGTGGAGCCATGGCGGGACGCGGGCCCGGAGCTTGAGGCGCCGCATCGATGGCGCCGCTAACGCCGGTGGCTGAATCAGGAATGGGATCAGGATCGACAGCCGGCAAGGGCTTGGGCGCAGGCCAATCCGCACGGCACGAAAGGGTGAGCACCCCGGATGACACCCCTTCATTGGTCACCAGCACCTGAACGGGCGATCCCGCATCCGGCGGGAGCGTCACCACCCGAAGCGGACCCCGTTGCGCTGCCACATCTCCATTGGCTCCGTACACAGTCATCTGCATCAGCGGCGTGCCATTGATGCCCAGCACTAACCGTCGGCCCTGCGGCACCTTGATCGAGATCAACCGAGCGCCCCCGGCCTGCACGCGGCTGGACAGCACCGTGGGCTGCCGTGGCCGGGCCGTGAGGGTTTCGATGCGCACATTCTCGAGACTGCGGATCGCCGCGGCAAACCACAACTGGCGATAGGGCTCTGGGGGCTTGGTTCCCATCGCCACCCCAGGCAGGAGATTCTGTGCCGAAGCCGTCACCAACTGCTCCACCACCTGTGTATCCACCCCCTGCTCGGTGAGCAGATCACGCTGCTTGCGCCAGTCAACCGCCTTGAGGCGTCCGAGACGCGCCCGCAACACAGGGGGCAACTGCTCGACTCTGGCCAGCCATTCCTCCGCCAACTCATTCCAGACCCGGCGCAAGGGCGCATCCTCCAGGGCATCCCCAGGCAGACGACCGTTGCGCTCGGGATAGCGAGCCAGCAGGCTGTCATCCACCAACTTCAGGAACCAACTGCGATCCACCTGCAGAGCCCGAAGACGACTGAGCAACTGCTGGCGCTGATCCACTTCCGCAGGCGGAAGACTGGCCTGCGGGGCCCGACCGATCAGATCGCGATCGGTGGAGGGAGCCGCACCAGGTGTCGTGCCCCGGGTCAACAAAAACCAACCGATGGCCGTTCCAACCACAGCCGACATGAGCAAAGCAACCACCACAGGCCAGAGCCGGCCTTCGGCCGCCTGCTGACGTTCATGCTCACGGGGGCGGGCACGCCGACCCCCATCAGGGGCTGCTGCTCCTGACGAATCACGGTCTTCCTCAGGCGTACCTCGATCCAACCGCGGCAGATCAGGGGATGTGACAGGACTCTCGCGCTCCGGCACAGTTGCCGGCGCCAGCACCAAGGTGCGCTCAGCCCGCGCGATTGGTCCGGTGGTCTCAGGCATCACGACCGCCTGCAGCGCCTGCAGAGCTTCGGTCGCTCGCTCAAAGCGCTCACCCGAACGCTCGCTCAACAGGCGGTGTAAAACCTCGCGAAAGTTCGAACCCAAACCCAAACCGTCGGGAATGCTCCAGGCCTGACCAACGGGATCCAGCAGCTGCTCCGGCCTACGACCAGTCAGTAACGCCAGGGCCGTAACCCCAAGGGCGTGCAAATCCATCCAAGCCGCTGCAGGCTCGCCGCGACCCTGGGCCTGGGGTGCAAAAGCAGCCGTTGCCCCAGACATTGGCTGGGCTCGCTGGCACTGCAGCAGCCCAAAATCGAGCAGCACCGGCATGCCGTCCTGATCCCGACGCAGCAAGTTGCTGGGATTGATATCACCATGCACCAGATCCTCGGCATGGAGGACCGCAAGCGCTGGCAGTAGCTGCCTCAGCAACAACAGGACTTCACCAGGGCCGAACACGAGTTGACGGTCTGCTCGTTGCTTCTGGATCTGATCGAAGGTGCTTCCCTGTTGCCACTCACGCACAAGCCAGAGGGCACCTTCCTCTTCAAACAAACCGCCAAAACGAGGTATCTGAGGATGCAGAACTTGCTGCATCGCCGGCCAGAGCGAGCGAAACCGCTGCTGGGACGAGATCGACAACAGCTGCCGCAGGGCCACAGGTGCTTCCGCAGCCAAGAGATCGGCACCTCGCCAGAGCAGACCCTGCGATGCGGTGTGATCGGCCGCATCAACCGACGTGAGCTGCTGATCGATGCGGTAGCGCTCCGCGAGCACAGACCCGATCACCATCGCCTCCCCAGCAGTGGGCCGATGCTAGGGGCACTGTCATGGCTTCACCGCCATGTGTGGGGGTCTGCAGGGCTGACAGGATCTCCCTAGGGTCTGCCCCAACACATCTCAGGCCATGCCCTCCAGCACCCTGCTGCAACGGTTGCTGACGGTGCGCCATCAAAGCGAAGCACTGATCGCCCCCTTGGAGCCAGAGGATCTCTGCCTGCAGGGAATGGCAGATGCCAGTCCACCCAAATGGCACTTGGCGCACACAACATGGTTCTTCGAGACCTTCGTCCTGAAACCCTTCCAACCGGAGCACCGCAGTGCGGATCCGCGCTGGGGGTATCTGTTCAATTCCTATTACGAGACCGTCGGACCGCGTCAACCCCGCCCTGATCGCGGTTTACTCAGCCGACCACCCATGAAGGACATCACCCACTGGCGCCAGCGGGTGAATGCATCCCTTGAAGCACTTCTCAACCAGGGGGAAGATCCTCGTTACTGCGAGCTGATCGAACTCGGATTGCAGCACGAACAACAGCATCAAGAGCTGCTGCTGATGGATCTGCTCGACGGCTTCAGCCGTCAGCCGCTTGAACCGAGCTATAACGCCAGCTGGGAACCTGCATCATCCACCTGCTCAGCGCCGTGCCGCTGGCTCGAGCATCCAGGTGGGTTAGTCGAAATCGGTGCCAGCCGCGACGCAATCGAACCTAGAGCCTTCCATTTCGACAACGAGGCCCCCCGTCATCGGGTCTGGCTGGAACCGTTCGCGATCTCCAGCCAGCTGGTGCGCAACGACGCCTACCAACACTTCATCGACGATGACGGCTACAAACGTCCTGAACTCTGGATGAGCGAAGGCTGGGCTATCTGCCAGCAGCGGGGCTGGCAAGCGCCCCGCTACTGGCGCCAGGACCACCCCGACGCAGCCTGGAGTTCGGAATTCACCCTCGCTGGTCGCCAACCGCTGGATCCCCACCAACCGGTCCGCCATCTCAGCTGGTTTGAAGCGGATGCCTTTGCCCGCTGGGCTGGCTTGCGGCTTCCAAGCGAAGCGGAATGGGAAATAGCGGCCCGCAGTCATGGAGATGCCCTGGAAGAAAGCCACGACACGCTCTGGCAATGGACATCCAGCCCATACCGTCCCTATCCCGGCTTTCAACCAGCAGCAGGTGCAGTGGGGGAATACAACGGCAAATTCATGACCTCCCAATTCGTGCTGCGCGGCAGTAGCCAGCTCACCCCAACGAGCCATGCCCGTCTGACCTATCGAAATTTCTTTGCCCCAGCGAGCCGCTGGATGGCAGCTGGCATTCGCCTCGCCCGATAACCATGACCAGGTCCGCTACTCGTGGCAGCACGAAGGCAACAAACGCCCTCACAACAGCACCGATCACGCTGATCGACCTCCATCCCCCCGCCACCGACATGCTGAAGCTGGTGCAGGCGGGATTGCGTTGCCAACCCAAGCAACTTCCGGCCTGGCTCCTTTACGACGCGGAAGGATCCCGGCTATTTGACCAGATCTGTGAACAGCCCGAATACGGACTCACTCGGACGGAAATCGCTCTGCTTGAACAGCAGGCGGATGCGATTGCCGCAGCCCTTGGACCCGGCGTGATCGTGGAATTCGGTGCGGGCAGTGCCCGCAAAGTGGGCCCCCTGCTCAGGGCCCTTCAACCAGCGGCCTATGTGGCCCTCGACATCAGCGCCAACCATCTCAGCCAGGCCACCCAGGCCCTGCAGCAGCTCCACCCCCAGGTTCCAATGCTCGGGATCTGCTGCGACCACAGCCAACTGACAGCGCTTCCCCCCGATCCGCTGCTCAACAACCAGCGCAGACTCGGCTTTTTCCCGGGCAGTTCCCTCGGCAATTTCAACCGCACAGAGGCCGTGCAACTCCTCAGCCGCTTTCGTCACATCCTGGACGGTGGTCCACTGCTGCTGGGCCTCGATCACCCCAAACCAGCTTCGGTCTTGGAAGCGGCGTACGACGATGCAGCGGGAGTGTCTGCCGCCTTCGCCCGCAACCTCCTGCATCGCCTCAATCGCGACCTGAACGCAAACTTCCAACCCGACCAGTTCGTCTACCGAGCCCAATGGCAACCGGAACACAATCGCGTCGAAATGGCCTTGGTCAGCCGTTGTGAACAGAGTGTGACCATTGCCAACCAATCCTGGTCGTTCAGGGCCAGGGAACCCTTGGTGACCGAATACAGCCTGAAGTACAACCCCGCCATGACCAGGACACTGACGGCTGCAGCAGGTTGGCGCATGCTGGATCGCTGGCATGATCCGGACGAAAGCCTGTCCTTGTATCTGCTGACACCAGCAGAATGACGTTATGAGCAGAGAAGAACAGCGCCAGACGATCCGCAGCCAACGCGAGACGCTGATCGAAGACCTTGAGCTCCTTTATGCGCAGGCGTTTGAACGCCTGGGCGGACTTGAACTGGGTGAAGGCTCTGTCGCCCGACTGACCCAGTTGCTGCTGCGCTCCCGTGATGCAGCAATCACCCCACTGCGACAGGAGATCGAAGCACCGCTGATCACACGAGCCCCCGACGCCAGCCCCGACTCCGTCGACTGATGGCACCCTCCTGGCTTGATGAACTCGAGCGCAGCCTCGAGCAACGACTGGATGCCTTTCTGCGCGCCAATCCTCACCAGAACGTGCTGCTGCAGCAGCAACATCTGCAGGACCGCCAGCGTGGCCTTCAGACCCGCCTCACACAACTGCAGGATCAAGCAAAAGACCTGCGCCGCCAACTTTTAGCCCTGGCCAGCGACGTTCGTGACTGGAACGCACGCAGCCAAAGAGCTCGTGATGCCGGAGCCCAGCCACTAGCAGAGCGAGCCGATCAACATGTTCAGACCCTGATGGCACAGGGCCGTGAGCTATGGGGTGAACTGGATACGCTCGGAACCAACTTCCGAACGGTGGAACACCAACTCAGCCAACTGATGGCCGACGATCAAAAAGCCAGCCCTGATCGATCACTCAATGAGGACTGGGCGTTGTTTGAAGCCGAACAGGAACTCGAGCAGCTGAGGCGCAAAAACGGCCTCATCTGATCGTGCTCAGGCCTTGGGAGCGGGGGGCTCGAGACTCACATTCTCGGGCGGCGGAGTGGGATCCGGATCGGCGATCAGCATGTGCTGAAGCACGATCTCAGGGCGCTCGCTATCGCGCCAGCGGATGCGATAGGCGGGCATCTTGGTGCCACGACTGGTGGTCTGCTCAACCGGCTCCATCACCCAACCCCGGCGCGACCGCCCCTGGGGATTGCGCTTGACCACCGCATCGGCGTGCTTGAAGCGGAAACCTACGCGCTCACCACTCATTGGAAGAGGACCCTGCCACTGAACCTTAATTATCCATGCTGAGGGGATGAAACGTCAGTACGGCTCTCCGGACGAAGCAGAGGGAAAGCGATCACATCCCGAATCGAGGGGCTATCCGTGAGCAACATCACGAGGCGATCAATCCCGATCCCCAGGCCTCCGGTGGGGGGCATGCCGATCTCAAGGGCATTCACAAAGTCCTCATCCAGGCCCTGGGCTTCCAGATCTCCAGCTGCCTTGCGCGCTTGCTGGGCCTCCAAACGTTCACGCTGATCGAGTGGATCGGTCAGCTCACTGAATGCATTGGCAGTTTCACGACCAACGATGAAAAGCTCAAAACGCTCCACCAAACCAGGCTTGCTGCGGTGCTTGCGCGCAAGCGGAGAGATCTCGATCGGATAGTCCGTCACAAAGGTGGGTTGGATCAGCGTCGCTTCCACCTTCTGCTCAAATGCCTCATTCAGCAGCCTTCCGACAGTGTCTGCCTGCTCAGGCACAACCAAGCCAATCGATTCCATTGCCGCTGCGGCCGCAGCCCGGTCGGAGAAGGTGTTGAAATCGAGCCCCGTGGCCTGGTGCACCAACTCATGCATGGTGGCGCGACGCCAGGGCGGAGTGAGGTCGATTTCCGTGCCCTGGTAGTTGATCTTGGTGTCTCCGCACACCTGCTCACACACCGTGGCGATCATCGCCTCGGTGAGCTCGATCATGTCGTTGTAATCGGCATAAGCCTGATAAACCTCCACCGTTGTGAATTCAGGGTTGTGACGCGTGCTAACTCCCTCATTGCGAAAGATGCGCCCGAGTTCGTAGACGCGCTCGAAGCCACCAACGACCAGTCGCTTGAGATGCAGCTCAGTGGCGATGCGGAGGTAAAGGGGAAGATCAAGCGTGTTGTGGTGAGTGATGAAGGGGCGTGCATCCGCACCACCCGCCTCCGACTGCAACACCGGCGTTTCGATCTCCAGAAACGATCGCTCATCCAGCCAACGCCGGATGCCGCTCACCAGCAGGGCACGTCGCCGAAAAGTTTCACGCGACTGGGGGCTGACGATCAGATCGAGATAACGCTGGCGGTAACGCTTCTCCACATCCGCCAGGCCATGCCACTTGTCCGGCAGGGGCTGCAGCGCCTTGGTGAGCATCTGCCAGCCGCTCACCTTCACCGAAAGCTCACCGCGATCAGTGCGGCGCAAGATGCCCTCCACACCGATCAGATCACCAGCATCCACCAAGCTGGTGATCTGAGCAAAAGCATCACCGAGGGATGATTTCTCTAGGAAAAGCTGGATCGTTCCGGTTTCATCGGCGAGGGTGAAAAAGGCCAACTTGCCCATCACCCTTCGGGTCATCACCCGACCGGCGACAGCCACCTCAACCGCACGCTCTTCTCCTTTTGGGAGATCGGCGTGATCCTTCTGCAACTGAATGGTGCGATGGCTGGGTGCAAAGCGCAGGGCATAGGGCCCCTGACCCATCTCGCGTAGGGCATTCGCCTTCTCAAGACGGGTCTCGCGCAGATCGGACACAACGAAGCAGTCAGTCGGGCGCCATCCTGCCCGAGCAGGGGCCCAAGCGAAGACAATCGCTAGGCGTTGACGGCAACCTGAGGCAATTCACCCATGCGTTGGGAGGAATAGCCAATGCCTCGAACAGTGAGAATCAGTTCAGGATTGCGCGGATCCGGCTCAAGCTTGCCGCGCAAACGGGCGACGTAGACGTCAACGACGCGGAGATCCGCCGCCCGACGAGGTGGATAACCCCAGAGCTGCTCCAGAATCTCAGCCCTGGGAACAACCCTGCCAGGCTCGCGGAACAGCAGCTCCAACAGACTGAATTCGGTATAGGTGAGCGAGATGCGATCACTGCCGCGACTGACCTGGCGGCGATTGGTGTCAACAACCAGATCACCCACCCGGAGCACGCCCTGGCCTACAGGAATTTCCCGAGGCTCTGCTGTGGCGGAACCACGTCCGACCCGGCGCAGGATGGAGGCAATTCGAGCTTCGAGCTCTTTGGGACTGAAAGGTTTCGGCAGATAGTCATCAGCGCCAAGGTCAAGACCAGCTACGCGCTCAGAAATCGCTTCAAGAGCCGAGAGAAAAATGATCGGCACACACGACTCAGCCCGCAGACGTCGGCAAACCGCAAAGCCATCCATCTTGGGCAGCATCACGTCGAGCACCACCAAATCTGGCGACTAGTTGTGGAACATCTCCAGGGCCTGCTCGCCGTCTTCGGCGCAGATCACCCGATAACCCACTAACTGGAGACGCATCACCAGTACGCGACGGACCGCGGGCTCGTCGTCGACCACAAGGATCGTGGCTTGCGGCGATTCAGGAGCGTGGGATTTCGCTGCTTCGCTGCTTTTCGGGTTGGAGGACCCGTACTCGGCCATGCGACCGCCGCCATGAAGAATCGCAACCCTACCCTTCCGCGAAGACAAAACCGGGAGTAATCCCCGCAGGACCGTCAGACTTTCGGTTCTCTTAATGTTCTGGCCAGCGGGCTTCGGCGTAGCGATTCCATTCCAGCGCAGCCTGTTCCACGGCCTGATCACTACTAATCTGGCCCAACATCGCCCGCTGCAACTGGGTGTAGATGATGCTCTGCAGGCGCTTGATCCCTGGCGAAGAGGGCACCAACACCCGGGCCCGCTCCAGGGTGGCGAGAGATAACAGGCGGGCTTCACGCAACTGGGCCTGCTGAGAACCCTCCGGACTGGCCGCCTCCAACTGGGCGCGCACCTCAGCAAGGGCCTCCAGCGACGACGGCAACACCGGTGCCTCCTGCACAAAACGGGCCTGATTGGGCCCATTGGTGAGGAAGAGCGCCAGGGCCAGGGCCTCACGGGGCCGAGCACTCTGGCGGGGAACCGCCAGAGTCATCAAGGCCACATTGGCAGTGCCATCAGCTCCGGTGAGAGGTGGATGAGCTCTCGTCGCAGCCGCCACCTGGGGTGCGTTGGTCTGAATGCTGCGCAAGAACTCCGGACCTTTGGCCAACAACGCCAATGCGCCGCTTTGGTAAAGCTCAACAGCACGGCTCTGGCCCTGACTGACTACTTCACGGGGTAGAAGACCCTGGCGGTAAAGATCCACCCAGAAAGCAAAGGCACGCCTCCCCTCAGGCGTTGCGAAGGCGGCACGTTGCCGACCATCCAGCAAGGTCACTCCCATCTGCACCAGCGATTCGAGTAACTCGGCAGAGTCATCTGGAACCACGGTGACAAACAGGGCATAGCGCCCAGTTGTCTCGCGAATAGCGCGGGCGAAAGCGGGCACATCCTTCCAACGTTGCGGCGGTTGCTTGAGCCCCGCCTGCTGCAGCAAGCCCTGATTCACCAGATTCAGCCGCACCGTGAGATACCAAGGCACCGCGATCTGTCCTGCATGGGGATCGCGAGCCGCTCTCCAAACGGATGGCAAATAGCGATCTGCAGCACCCTCAGGCAACAACGGGGTCAAGTCGGTCAGTCCTCCTTTGCTGGCGAGATTGGCCGCGAAAGGGGGATTGAGATTCACGACATCAGGAGCAGTCCGAGCAAACACAGCCGCCAGCAGCTTGCGCTCCACCGAACCCCAGGGAAGATCAGTCCAGCGCACAGGCGCATCGGGATGATCGGACGTCCAGGCCGTCATCACGGCGTCCATATAGGTATTGAATTTCGGCGCCAGTTGCAATGTCCACAGCTGAAGTGGTTGGTCTGCTCGCGGCTGGGGTCGACAACCGATTGCCATCAGGGAGGATCCCGCTAGAGCAGCCGCGATCAGCGTCATCCGAAGTCGCCGATCCCAGTGCATCGTCCTCAGCGTTTGCATGCCGTCATGGTGACCGCTCATGCCCGAGAGCGCCGTCGCCAAACCAGCAGCTGCCACGAGGAGAGCATCGGTGCGAGCAGGCCAGTGATCACGGCCTGGGTAAGACAGAGATGCCAGGCCCAGTGCTGCAGCAATGGCGCATCGAGCCCCTGGACTAAACGCAACTGCAGCCAGAGACTGACACCAACCACCATGGCCCCGATCCAGGCCAGCAAGCCAAGATTGAGACTGCGCTGAATCGGTCGTCCCCGACGTCCCAATCGGCCCCACCACCACCCCAACAAGACCAGGGCCGGCAGTTGGGTTAGGCCATCAACACCAAGGCCATCAAGGACCAGGGCGATGGCCGCACCCGCAATCGCGCCTGAAATGGGTCCATCCACCAGGGCCCAAGGCAGCAACCACAACACCGCCCAGCTCGGACCCACTCCAGACAGAGTGAGCCAAGCCGGCTGGGCGAGGACAAGCATGGGGATAGCCAAAGCCGAAGCCACACAGATCGGCTGGGCATGCAAACGGGCCATCAGCGGGTCTGCACCTGCACCCAATCCACCGCCTCAGGAGCAGCGATCAGCTGCACCACCCCTTTCGGTGCTGGCACGGCGCGGCTGTTGAGCGACTGGATCACAGCAACCGGAAGGTTGGGAGGAAGCAGGGTGCTTGCTGGAGAGGTACTGACCAGATCACCGGGCCGCGCCTTGATGTCCTTGTCGATGAAACGCAGCTGCGGCCGGGCGGTGCCAACCCCGACCAACAATGCGTGCTGGCGCGTACGAGGCACCCAAACGCCCACTTTGCTGCCAGGTGCTGTCAACAACTTGACCCTGGCGGTGGTGGGGGTGACGCTCTGAACACGGCCAATCAGGCCTCCTGGGCCAATGACCGCATCACCACTCGCAAGGCCGGCGCTTGCACCTTGCCCCAGTTCCAGCTGCTGCCACCAGGCTGCAGCGTTACGGGAGATCACTGCCGCCGCCACCTGACCATCCCCCGAACCACGGTTGAGCTCAAGCAAATCGCGCAAGCGGGCGTTGTCCTGACGGAGCAACTCAAGCTGGGCCTTCTGCTCCAGTGTTCCTGCTGACTGCAACCACTCCTTCTGAGCCGAACCAGGCCAGAACGGCCGACTCAGCAAGGCATAGGCATCGACAAAACCAGCACCCTTGCTCCAGCGGACAAGCGCTAAAACGACGAAGAGTGCAAGCCATGGCCAAAGCCGACGCCCACCACGCCAACGGGGACCGGCTGGCCACTGAGAGGCCGCCATCCGATCAGGCCGTCACGGTGTTGCGCACGTATTCGGGAGTATCAAGCACCCGCTGAAGACGCTTGTAGTCCTCAAGCACCTGACCGCATCCGTTCACCACACACAGCAAAGGGTCCTCAGCGATGTGCGTGAAAATCCCAGTCTCGTGGCTGATCAGATCACTGATGCCACGCACAAGCGCACCGCCACCGGCCAGCATGATGCCGCGATCAACGATGTCAGCAGCCAGCTCGGGTGGCGTGCGCTCCAGGGTGCGCTTCACAGCCTCAACGATGACGTTAAGGGGCTCGGCGATTGCTTCGCGGAGATCACCAGCCTGAAGCTGAATCGTGCGGGGCAAGCCAGAGAGCAGATGCAAACCGCGCACATCCATCACCGTCTGGTCGAATTCGTTGTCTGGGAAGGCAGAACCAATTCGGATCTTGATCTCCTCCGCAGTGCGTTCGCCAACGACCAAGTTGTGCACCTTCTTCAGGTAAACACCGATCGAATCGCTGATCTCATCCCCCGCGACGCGGACCGACTCACTCAGCACGGTGCCGCCAAGGCTGAGCACGGCCACCTCGGTGGTGCCGCCACCGATATCAACAATCATCGTTCCCACAGGCTCAGTCACGGGCAGACCAGCCCCAATGGCAGCCGCTACAGGCTCATCAATCAGATGCACTTCCCTCGCACCGGCCAGGCCCGCCTCACGGACAGCGCGGCGCTCTACACCGGTGACGCCACTAGGGATACCAACCACCAGACGGGGGGCCACGATGCCTCGGCCTTCATTGCCTTTCTGGATAAAGGTCTTGAGCATCTGCTCAGCCGCATCGAAATCAGCGATCACCCCGTCGCGCAGGGGCCGGACGGCCTTGATATTGCCTGGGGTGCGGCCGAGCATCAGCTTGGCCTCATCACCCACGGCCAGAGGCACTCCCCGTTCCAAATCCAGGGCCACCACAGAGGGTTCCTGCAGCACAATGCCGCGGCCGGAAACGTAAATCAGAGTATTGGCGGTGCCAAGGTCGATGCCGATGTCGCGGGACAGCTGGAAGCGACGAAAAAGCACGGAACAAGGCTCAGGTTCGGCGAATCATAGGGGCGTTTCCCCAACCTTTCTGGGACCTTTTGAGACATCCGGACAGGAGGGTGGAACTCCTTGAAGGCAGCCACGAAAACCGTGGCGCATCATGAACCAACGAAGAGGAGGAATCCATGGGCGTCAATTCAGTCACCCTTGTGGGCCGTGCAGGCCGCGACCCCGAAGTGCGTTACTTCGAGTCGGGAAGCATGGTTGCCAACCTGACCATGGCCGTTAACCGCCGCAGTCGCGACGACGAGCCGGACTGGTTCAACCTTGAGATCTGGGGCAAACAAGCCCAGGTGGCCGCCGACTACGTCAGGAAAGGCTCTCTGCTTGGCATCATCGGCAGCGTCAAGCTTGACCGCTGGACCGATCGCAACAGTGGAGAGGAGCGCAGCAAGCCGGTGGTGCGGGTCGACAGACTTGAGCTGCTGGGATCGAAACGCGAAAATGAAGGTGGGGGCAACTACGGCGGCGGCGGCTTCGGTGGTGGCAGCCCCAGCGACGAGGAAGTTCCGTTCTGACCAGCACCGCGATCAAGCGGCAGGCGCTGCTGGTGTGATCCAAGGGGGGATTTCCCCTTGGATCAATCGGCAGAGCGACGACGGCGCCAGATGCGCAGACCCAGCCAGATGCCTCCAGCCACAACAACGATCACCAGGCCAACCTTGATCAGCTTGGAGACAGGCTCGATCCAAAGCTCGACGTTGCTATAGCTCTCCCCCAGCAGGAATCCTGCGAGGGTGAGCAGCAAGGTCCAGATCAAGCTGCCGGCAGTCGTCCAGATCAGGAATGGCGCCATCGGCATCATCTCGATCCCTGCCGGCACTGAAATCAGAGTGCGGATGCCAGGCACCAGGCGACCCCAAAACACAAGGGCCGTACCAAAGCGATTGAACCAGCGGCGACTACGTGCCAGTTCAGCAGGGCTGATACCGATCCAGCGACCATGCCGCTCCAACCAGTGCTCAATCCGCTCTTCATTGATCACGCGGCCGATGCCGTACCAGGGGAGGGCACCAAGCACCGTTCCCAGCAGACCAGCGAACACCACTGGTACAAACTGCAGCTGGCCTTGCTGCACCAGAAATCCCCCTAGGGGCATGATCAGCTCAGAAGGAATCGGCGGAAACAGATTCTCGAGAAACATCGCCGCGAAAATCGCCCCATATCCAGCCAAGGGGTTGACCGCCACCGCCTGCTTAATCAGCTCAGGCAGCTGGGTGATCAGTTCCGACAGTCCCATGAAGAGGTGTGAAGGCGTGGTCAGTGTTTCACAGCTGGCCTAGAGAGCCGACCGCTCCGGGGCAATTTGGAGCACAAAGGTGTCATCAGTGACCCGCTGAAGCGAAAACTCCGAAGAGCAGATCGCATCCAGCGAGGGCTCACAGCCAGCTGGCCATCCACCCTCCAGCTCCTCAGGCCGTCGTTTTTCAAGATCAAGACCATGAAGCCGCAACTGACTAAAGGAAAAGGTTTGATTGCCATCCAGAAGCGGAGGAATCAACCGATCCATCAAGGGAAATTTGCGGGTCGTGTTCTGCAAAACCGGCGAACGGGGCATCGTGCCGTCCACCACCAGAAAGCGCACTGGGTGCTCCATGTCACGGCTCTGCAGGGCAGAAGCAGCAGCCACGATGCGTGAAAGACGTGCTTCTTCGAAACGGGCCTGCGCCGCAAACCCATGGCCATAGGCATAAGAGACAACCACCATCAGCCAGATCAACGGCAACATGCCCAGGCTCCAGAAAGGACGACCGATTGAGCGCGACATCACCACGATCTGAAGAATGAGGCAGGTGCCTAACGGGCCGAGATAAAGCAGCACCCGTGGATGGCGAACGAATGACTCCCTCAACAGGAGCATCCCGCCTGGCGACAGCAACAAGACCAGGAACAATCCCACACCAACTGCCAACGCCATACGCCATGAGCGCCACTGCCGCACCAGCAATGCATAGGTGCAGATGAACAGACAACAAGGCAGCACTAGAGGCCAGCGACCAAAATCCGCAAGCAGCTGCTGCAGAGGCTCAATGACCGACGTACTCAATGCCATCGGCAGAGCACTATCCAAAGGCTTCAGTTCAGCAGCACTGCTGGCGTAGCGATTCAGCCTGTGTTCAAACAGCAGGGAAAACAACAGCCGATAGAGGCCATAACCACCCGCATAAACAACAGCACTGAGGATGAGGCGCAACCGCAGGGAGAGCACCTGCCAAGGGCGATTCAAGAGGCCGAGCACCGACGCGATGCAGAGACACCCCGTCATCATCAGGAAGCCGTTGGCTCCCGGTTGGTAGAGATTGAAGGCAAACAGCTGCAGCACAAGGGCTGCTGCAACCCTTGACCAAGCAAAACGAAAATGCACCAACAAAGCGGCCGTTATGGAGCAAGCCAAAGCCGCTGCCATAAAGAGCGCGTCAAAGCCGTAAGACATGGCCTGCAACGCGTAGGGCTGGGCCATCAGCGGCAGGCTGGCGATCGCCGTCCAGAACGGTGAACGGATGCCATGAACACGAGCAACGGCCACGCCAACGCTGGAGAGGAATGCAATCGCCACCAGCGTGTAAAGCGGAGCCACCGCCGTCGCCGGCGACCCAAAATTCAGCCACTCCACGAGGGTGTCCGCAAGCGGCCGACCCACACGAACCCAACCACGGCTGCCATCCATAGCCCGCTCTATGTCGTCGATATAGAGGTCAACCGAGAGGATCAAAGGCAGTAATGCAAAGAAGCCGGCGAACATCGCTGCTCCCCACTGCCGCCGGATCACGGGATCACGTGCCAGCCCGACCCATTCCCGCCAGATCATGAGATATGCCATGGCTTAGACCCTGACATATCAAAAAAGCCAGGCCGCTCAAACGACCTGGCCAAACAAAAAACCCAAAGCAAACCGCTTTGGGCTGCAGTAATCAATAGCGATAGTGATCGGGCTTGAAGGGTCCCTCCACGGGCACATTGATGTAGTCAGCTTGTTCTTTGCTCAGCTCGCTGAGCTTGGCGCCGATGCGATCCAGGTGAAGACGAGCCACCATTTCATCGAGGTGCTTGGGCAGCACGTAGACCTCCTTGCCGTACTCACTGCCCTTCGTGAACAGCTCGATTTGGGCCAGCACCTGATTGGTGAAGGAGTTACTCATCACGAAACTGGGGTGGCCGGTGGCGCAGCCCAAGTTCACCAGACGACCCTCGGCAAGCAGGATGATGCGATTGCCATTGGGCAGGGTGATGTGATCCACCTGCGGCTTGATGTTGTCCCACTGGTACTCCTTGAGGGAGGCAACATCGATCTCATTGTCGAAGTGACCGATGTTGCAGACGATGGCCTCGTCCTTCATGCGCACCAAGTGCTCATTGCGGATCACCTGGAAGTTGCCGGTGGCGGTGACGAAGATGTCCATCTGATCGACCACATCGTCCAAACGGACAACGCGATAGCCCTCCATCGCAGCCTGCAGGGCACAGATCGGATCGACCTCAGCAATACAAACCGTGGCACCGAGTCCGCGCAGAGACTGGGCTGAGCCCTTGCCCACGTCGCCATAGCCGACCACAAGAGCCTGTTTGCCAGCAACCATCACGTCGGTGGCACGCTTGATGCTGTCAACCAGCGACTCGCGACAGCCATAGAGGTTGTCGAACTTGCTCTTGGTGACCGAGTCGTTGACGTTGATCGCCGGGAAGGGCAGCTCACCGCTCTTCTGCATCTTGTAAAGCCGAGCCACACCAGTGGTGGTTTCCTCAGTCACCCCCTGAATCTGGGCCTTGGTTCGTGAATAGAAGCTTGAATCCTCAGCCAGCTTCTTCTTAATCGAGGCAAACAGGAAGGTCTCCTCCTCATTGGAAGGGTTGTCGAGCACGCTGATGTCCTGCTCAGCCTTGCTGCCCAGCATCACGAGACCGGTGGCGTCGCCACCGTCGTCGAGGATCATGTTGGGGCTGCCGCCATCACCCCACTCGAGGATGCGGTGGGTATAAGCCCAATACTCCTCAAGGGTCTCGCCCTTGACCGCAAACACTGGAATGCCGCGGGCTGCCATCGCAGCAGCAGCGTGATCCTGCGTCG
>Ga0189288_10321_pt1 | contig 20776 bp, 23 predicted proteins | sample UW105minimetaG_FD_130316 | JGI IMG/M metagenome (GOLD analysis project Ga0189288, IMG submission 130316) | Marine microbial communities from the Costa Rica Dome - UW105 mini metaG | ecosystem: Environmental > Aquatic > Marine > Oceanic > Photic zone | place: Costa Rica: the Eastern Pacific... | reverse complement strand
GACAAGCACCTCAACCTGCCGTAACTTCGTGACAATTTCCTCGGGCTTGTGTCGCTTATTTCCCATCGTGAATCCTCCGTTTTCTAAACATAGCGGCGGACCACTTCAGTGGGGGAGGATCAGCATGCAATGCTTAGAACACCGTTATTCGGGGGGCAGTTGCAACGCTTACTTTCGATGGGCGATATGTCCGCCGAACTTGCCGTGCATGCCTTGCGCCACGATCCTGCTTTGGACCCCTATGCCGACATCCGCGCCAACTTGCAGGGACAGTGGGTGTTTGCCGCTGATCCGGCTTAGACGTCCACTGTTTGGGGCGACCGGGTGACGGAGGAGATCAACGGGGACTATTCGTCAGAGTACACGCTGCAGCTGGCGGACAGTTGTGAGAAATCCAATGGGCAGGGGCCAGTTATGATCGCGCATATTGATCCCTGGAGCGAGCCGCCCTGCATGATTATTGAGGCCGTTACGGCCGACAAAATGATCATGCAATTGGCCGGGGGTGACGGCACGCTTTACAAATACGTGCGGCCTTAACGGGATCAGCTTTCCGACTTGAGCATGAGGTCTGCCACTTCGCGGGCCTCTTTGCGTGCCAAGGCTGGGTTGAGAGGCGCGTCGGACTGCGCGGCCTCCAGCCACACGCCGTCCATGTAGCATTGCAGCGCCTCGCGCAGCGTTTCGCGCCGGCCATCAGGCACCAGTGCGCGCAGTTCTGCGCGGAAGTGGGCGGTGACGCGCGCGCGGTTGATGCGGTGCAGGCGTTGCAGGCTTTCCGCATAGGGGGCGTTGGCCCAGAACTGCATCCAGATCGAGCATTGCTCGTTGGTGAACAGTCGGTCCGAGAAGTTGGCGTCTATCACAGCCATTAGTCGCTCGTGCGGGGTTTTGGCGGTGGCGTAGCGTTCCAGCATGGCTTGTTTCAGCAAGGTCAGCAGGCGGCGCATGGTCGCTTCCATCAGCTTTTCCTTGGAGCCAAAGTAATAGTTGATCGAAGCGGCGGAAGCCCCGGCCTCAGCCGCGATTTCTGCCATGGTGACAACAGCATAGCCGCGCTTGTGCACAGCCGTGATGGTGGCGTTGATCAACTCTTCATGTCGGATATCGCGGATACGTGTTCGGCCCATGGCGCCACTTTAGCGTGATCGCTCTCAGGGGCAATGTTGTTGTATCAATAAAATTTTTAAATGGTCATTTAAAAATTTTGTCTGTGGTGCTAATTTGACTGCCAGATCGAGAATCCGCGGCCCCCGTGAGCGTGGCCGGCACAGGAAAGGAACGCGCGATGCAACTGCAACCGACGGCCAGCCATTTCATCAACGGAGCCTATGTAGAGGACACATCCGGCGCGCCAATTGAGATTGTCTATCCGGCGACGGGTGAGGTGATTGGCACGGTGCATGCAGCGACGCCAGCGATCATCGATCAGGCGCTGGAGAGTGCGAAAGCGGGGCAAAAGGTCTGGGCGGCAATGACCGGCCGGGAGCGGGGCCGCATCATGAGCCGGGCGGCGGCGATGATCATGGAGCGCAACCACGAGCTTTCGGTGCTGGAGACTTATGACACGGGCAAGCCGTATCAGGAGACCATTGCCGTGGACGCCACCTCCGGTGCAGATGCATTGGAATATTTTGGCGGCTTGGCGGGCAGCCTAACCGGAGAGCATATCCCGCTCGGCGAGGATTGGGTTTACACCGTGCGCGAGCCATTGGGCGTCTGTGTGGGCATCGGGGCGTGGAACTATCCGACGCAGATCGCCTGCTGGAAAGGTGCACCGGCGTTGGCATGTGGCAATGCGATGGTGTTCAAGCCGTCTGAAACCACGCCAATGTGCGCCTTAAAAGTCGCGGAAATCCTGCATGAGGCCGGTGTGCCTGCCGGTGTTTACAACGTGATCCAAGGTTTGGGCGAAGTTGGGGCTGCATTGGTCAATGACCCGCGTGTGGACAAAGTGAGCCTGACCGGCTCGGTCCCAACCGGCAAGAAGGTCTACGCGGCGGCGGCCAGCCACATGAAGCATGTGACCATGGAGTTGGGCGGGAAGTCCCCGTTGATCATCTTCGATGATGCGGATGTTGAGAACGCCGTGGGCGGGGCCATTCTGGGCAACTTCTACAGTTCCGGTCAGGTCTGTTCCAACGGCACGCGGGTGTTTGTGCAGAAGGGCATAAAGGAGAAGTTCCTGGCCCGTCTGGCAGAACGTCTGGGCGCAGCGGTGATTGGCGATCCGCTGGATGAGGCGACCAGCTTTGGCCCGATGGTTTCTGAGCGTCAGATGAACATTGTGCTGGGCTATATGGAGAAGGGCGTCGAAGAGGGCGCGCGACTGGTGTGCGGTGGCAAGCGTATGGATCGCGACGGCTTTTTCCTGGAGCCAACCGTGTTTGCCGATGTGACGGATGATATGACCATCGCGCGCGAAGAGATTTTTGGCCCCGTGATGTCGGTGCTGGATTTTGACACCGAGGATGAGGTTATCGCGCGGGCCAATGACACCGAATATGGCCTGTCTGCGGGTGTATTCACGTCTGACCTGTCTCGCGGACACCGCGTCATTGGGCTCCTTGAGGCGGGCAGTTGTTTCATCAACTCCTACAACGACGCGCCCGTGGAGGCGCCTTTTGGCGGGGTGAAGAATTCCGGTGTCGGGCGTGAAAACTCCAAAGAAGCGATCAACCACTACAGTCAGGTGAAGTCGGTCTACGTGCGCATGGGCGACGTGGAAGCACCCTACTAACCCTCCCTTTGGCGGCTCTGTCAGGAAGAAAAATATGCAGGCAGATTATGTGATTGTTGGCGCGGGCTCGGCTGGATGCGCGATGGCGTACCGGCTGAGTGAAGCAGGTAAATCCGTGCTGGTGATTGAGCACGGGGGCACCGATGCGGGACCATTTATTCAGATGCCCGCGGCGCTAAGCTATCCGATGAACATGAGCCTGTATGACTGGGGTTATAAAACCTTGCCGGAGCCGCATTTGGGCGGACGGACGTTGGTGTGTCCGCGTGGTAAGGTGATTGGCGGGTCCAGCTCGATCAACGGTATGGTATATGTGCGCGGGCACGCGGGCGACTACGACCACTGGGCCGAGAGCGGCGCGGATGGGTGGTCTTATGCGGATGTGTTGCCGTACTTCAAACGTATGGAGAACTGGCACGAGAGCGGGCAAGGTGGCGATCCGGATTGGCGTGGCTCTGATGGGCCGCTGCACATCAGTCGCGGACCACGCAACAACCCGCTGCATAGTGCCTTCGTCGAGGCCGGCCGGCAGGCTGGCTACCCGGTAACGGACGACTACAACGGGCAGCAGCAAGAGGGCTTTGGTCCGATGGATATGACTGTCTACAAAGGTCAGCGCTGGTCTGCCGCAAATGCCTATCTGAAGCCCGCGTTGAAGCGCGATAACTGTGACCTTGTGCGCGGGTTGGCGCGTAAAGTTGTCATGGAAAACGGGCGTGCCGTGGGCGTGGAGATTGAGCGCGGTGGGCAGGTTCAGGTGGTTCGCGCCAATGCAGAGGTGATCCTGGCGGCGTCTTCGTTGAACTCACCAAAGCTGTTGATGCTGTCGGGCATTGGGCCGGCGGCGCATCTGGCGGAACACGGTATTGACGTGGTCGCAGATCGCGCTGGTGTTGGGCAAAACCTGCAGGATCACCTTGAGGTCTATATGCAGATGGCCTGTAAGCAGCCAATCACGCTCTACAAATACTGGAACCTGATTGGCAAAGGTCTGATCGGCGCGCAGTGGCTGTTCACCAAGACCGGACTAGGTGCCTCTAACCAGTTTGAAACGGCTGGCTTTATTCGCTCACGTGCCGGGATTTCCTACCCCGACATTCAGTATCATTTCCTGCCTATTGCCGTGCGTTATGATGGACAAGCGGCAGCCGAAGGACATGGGTTTCAGGCGCATGTTGGGCCGATGCGATCGCCGTCGCGCGGTGAGGTGACATTGCAGTCGGCTGATCCGAAGGCTGCGCCAAATATTTTCTTCAATTACATGTCCACAGAACAGGACTGGGAAGATTTCCGCGCCTGTATCCGGCTGACACGGGAGATCTTTGCGCAAGAGGCGATGCAGCCTTTTGTGAAAAGTGAGATCCAGCCGGGAGCAGATTTGCAATCGGATGATGAGATCGACAGCTTTATTCGTGAGCACGCCGAGAGCGCCTATCACCCCTGCGGCACCTGCAAGATGGGCAGCGTGGATGACCCGAAAGCGGTGGTGGACAGCGAGTGCCGCGTGATTGGCGTTGACGGTCTGCGGGTGGCGGACAGCTCGATTTTCCCGCGTATTACCAACGGTAACCTCAATGGACCGTCGATCATGACCGGCGAAAAGGCATCCGATCATATTCTGGGGCGGCGGTTGCCGTCTTCCAATGCGGAGCCTTGGTTTCATCCTGCATGGGAAAATGCGCAGCGATAATGTCTGTTATTGAGCCGGACTTGATCCGGGTCAAAGTGCGCGGGGATTCGGCTGGTCTATGGTGTTCGCGACCTAGAGAAAAGGAGCGAACACATGTCCAATACACCACACGAACTGGCCGCTGAATTCCCTGAATTTGTTGAGAAAATGCATGACTTGAAAGTCAGCGATGCACATTTCGCCAAACTGGCCGACGAATACCACGAATTGAATCGTAAGGTGCATGCAGCCGAGACCAACGTGGCACCACGCGAAGAGCTGGCCGAAGTCGATCTGCGCAAGCGGCGTGGCGCGTTGAAAGATGAAATCTACGCCTATCTCAAAGCCAACTGACGGTTGGGTGGTACCTATTCCCTCAGAGGAGGCGGCCGCAAACGCGGTCGCCTTTTCTTTTAGCCCACATCGTAGGGCAACACGCCGCGGGCGTTTTCGTTGATGGTCAGGCGGCGTTCCAGTGGGGGCACGGAGCGTTGGTGACAGTGGGTGCGTTCGCAGATACGGCAGGAAATGCCAATGGGTTCAAAGGCCTGCGGGTTGTCGAGTTCCATATGATCCGCATAGACCAGTGCATCGGCGTGGCGGATTTCACAGCCCAAAGCGATGGCGTAGCGGCGCACAGGTGCGCCGAAGTGGCCGCCGGATTTGGAGACATCGCGCGCGAGGGAGATGTAACGCACGCCGTCCGGGGTTTCGGCCAATTGGCGCAGGAAGCGGCCGGGTGTTTCAAATGCGCGATGCACGTTCCAGAGCGGACAGGCGCCGCCGAAACGGGCAAATTGCAGTCGGGTGGCGGAGTGGCGTTTGGTGATCGTTCCAGCCTGATCAACGCGGACAAAGAAGAAGGGAATACCTTTGTTTCCAGGGCGTTGCAGTGTCGAAAGGCGGTGGGCGACTTGCTCGATGGAGGCGCCGAACCGGTTGGAGAGGAGTTCCAAGTCGTGGCGGGTTTCGCGGGCGACTTCGAGGAAGGTGCCGTAGGGCATAAGTGCGGCGCCAGCGTAGTAGTTGGCGAGGCCGATTTTGGCGATGCTGCGTGCTGCGTCGGATTGGAAGCGGGCGAAGTCCAGCGTGGCTTCCAGAAGCTTGCCGTTCTGTAGCAGCGCGACCTGTAGAAGAAGTTGAAATGTTTGGGTTTCCGGCTGAGCGTAGCGGGAGATTTGCAGGCGTTGGTGCTCAGCATCATAGTGGCGCAATTGATCGATGTCGGTGAAGGCAACGGTGATGCCTGCGTCCTTGAGCGTGGCGAGGGCTGCAGCGCGAATGCCGCCGTGCTCTACGGCGGCTTGGGCGAAGCGTTCGGCGGCGTGGTCGACGGCGTCTATGTAGTTGTCACAATAGTGAAAAAAGTCTCTGACCTCGTCCCAGGGGCTGGCCTGCATTTGCACATCCTGTCGCCCCAGAGCTTCGTCAAGAGAGGCGAGGCGTTCGTGGGTTTGGCGGTAGGCGCGGTGCAGTTCGAGAAAGGCGCGGGCCAGGGCTGGCGCGTTGGAGGCTGTGAGGCGGAGGTCTGCCAAAGGCGCGGAGGTTTCGGCGAGGACGGGATCGGCGAGGGCTTCGCGCATGTCAGAGACCAGTCGTTCGCTGTCGCCGGTGCTTAACTCTGTGACATCTAACCCAAATTCTTGGGCTAACGCGAGCACAACCGTCGTGGACACCGGGCGGTTGTTGTTCTCCATCTGGTTCAGGTAGGGCAGGGAGACACCGAGTTTTTGGGCAAAATCTTTCTGCGTCAGTGTAAGCCGCGTGCGGATTTCGCGAAGTTTGGCGCCTGCGTAGAGCTTCTGCGTGGGCATGCGATTCCTCCCGGTTGCATAGCTGCAAAGATAGCTTTGCAAAGTCGATCAATCCATAGGGTTATCCGCGGTGCGGCGTTTGGTCGTTAACCGGTCATTTGGGTGGCGATTTTCACGTCGGTTTTACGTCGGTATCGCGACTGTATCGCGGAGGTGCAGATTTTGACGTGCCAAGGGTTAACGTGCCGACACCGGGGGAGGTGGCCGCAGGTGCTGTCTGGAGCTGAATTTGGGGGATTAAACGCCGATGTGCTTTTCGCGGCGAACCACCATGAAAATGGAGGTGACGCCGAGCACGGAGGTTGCAAGCATCAACCACAGGAGCGGGAAGGCGCCAGTCTCAGGGGTCAGGAGCGCGCCGGCAAGCGCGGAAAGGGCCGCCCCGCCGCCAATCATGATCGCACCGGTCAGGCCGGAGGCGGTGCCGGCGAGGTGCGGTCGTACAGACAGGGCGCCTGCAGTGGCGTTTGGAATGGCGAGGCCGTTGCCGATGCCAACAAAGGTCATGAACCCAAAGAAGATTTCGGCGGAGCCGAAGCCTGCGGCAAAGAGGGAGAGGGAGGCGGCGACGCCCAAGCCACAGATGATACAGCCTGCGGTCACCATGCGGTTGATGCCGATGCGGGCGGAGTAGCGGCCGGAGAGGAAGTTGCCGATGAAATAGCCCACAGCTGGCGCACCAAAGTAGATGCCCATTTGCGCGGCGCTCATGCCGAAAAGTTCGGTGGCCACAAACGGCGCACCGCCAAGGTAGGCAAAGAAAGCGCCGGAGGTGAAGCAATTGGCCAGAGAGTAGCCCCAGAAACGGGGGCTGGTCAGGAGCTCCGGATATTCGCGGAATTGTTGGCCCAGGGTCAGGCCGCTGCTTGATTTGGTCTCGCCGAGGTCCCGCCATGTGAGCCAGAAGATGGCGGCGCCGGTGGCGAAGAGAAGCCAGAAGCTGGCCTGCCAGCCAAATGCGTTGTCCAAAATGCCGCCAAGTGCCGGGCCCAACATGGGCACAACGGTCATGCCCATAGTGACATAGCCAATCATCGAAGCGGCCTCGTCGGCGGAGACCATGTCGCGCACCACGGCGCGGGACAGAACCATGGCGACCACAACGGCGGCCTGCAGCATGCGGAAGGTCAGGAACACGGCAGCGTTCGGAGCGTAAATACAGCCGATGGTGGCAGCCAGAAAGATTGCGAGGCCCGCGAGGATCACCGGGCGGCGGCCCAATTTGTCGCTGATCGGGCCAACGACAATTTGCAACACTGCATTGACGCCGAGATACACCGCAATCGAGAGTTGCATCACGCCATAATCTGTGTCGAAATATTCGGTCATCGACGGCAAGCTGGGCAGGAAGATGTTCATGCACAGGGCAGAGACCCCGGCCAGCAGGATCAATGTAAAGATGTTTGGCGGTGTGCTTCGGTCGAGAAATTGACCACGGGCTAGGCTGCTCATGCGCTAAGAGGTAGGAGCGTGGCCGCCAAATGTCCATGGATGAATTTCAATTGTGAAGTATTTGCTGATTTGCAATTCGCACGCACCTCGTTTTCCAAGATTTGCAAATTTGCGGGAAAATCCTTTTGCGGCTGCAGCAGGCGCCCTATGCTGTCACGCAAAGCTTTTGGGGGCAGCGCGTTTTGTAGCTGTCCAAATCGACGAATGAGGGCCCCGCCATGAAAGACATTCTAGAACAGTTGGAAGAGCGCCGTGAAGTTGCGCGTTTGGGTGGCGGTCAGCGCCGGATCGACAGTCAGCACGCCAAGGGCAAGCTGACCGCGCGGGAGCGGATCGAACTGCTTCTGGATGAAGGCAGCTTTGAAGAATTTGACATGTTCAAAACCCATCGCTGCACCGAATTTGGCATGGAAGAGCAAAAGCCTGCGGGGGACGGTGTGATCACCGGCTGGGGGACCATCAATGGCCGTATGGTCTATGTCTTCTCTCAGGACTTCACTGTGTTTGGTGGCTCGCTTTCCGAGACCCACGCGCAGAAGATCTGCAAAATCCAGGACATGGCGGTGCAGAATGGTGCGCCAATCATTGGCCTGAACGACTCAGGCGGCGCGCGGATTCAGGAGGGCGTCGACTCGCTCGCGGGCTACGCCGAGGTGTTCCAGCGCAACATTATGGCGTCCGGTGTGGTGCCGCAGATTTCCGTGATCATGGGGCCATGTGCCGGTGGTGCGGTCTATTCGCCTGCGATGACCGACTTCATCTTCATGGTGAAAGACACGTCTTATATGTTTGTAACCGGTCCGGATGTTGTGAAGACCGTGACCAATGAGGTTGTGACCGCCGAAGAGCTGGGCGGGGCGTCGACCCACACCAAGAAGTCCTCGGTCGCGGATGGCGCGTTTGAGAATGATGTTGAGGCGCTGACCGAGGTGCGCCGTCTGGTGGACTTCCTGCCGCTCAACAACCGTGAGAAACCCCCGGTGCGTCCGTTCTTTGATGAGCCGGGCCGCGTTGAGAAGTCGCTCGACACATTGGTGCCAGAGAACCCCAACACGCCTTATGACATGAAGGAACTGATCACCAAGGTGGCGGATGAAGGCGACTTCTACGAAATTCAAGAAGACTACGCCAAGAACATCATCACCGGCTTCATTCGTCTGGAAGGGCAGACCGTGGGTGTTGTGGCGAACCAGCCGATGGTGCTGGCGGGCTGTCTGGACATTGACAGCTCCCGCAAGGCGGCGCGGTTTGTGCGCTTCTGTGACTGTTTTGAAATTCCGATCCTGACGCTGGTGGACGTGCCGGGCTTCCTGCCAGGGACCAGCCAAGAGTATGGCGGCGTGATCAAGCACGGCGCGAAGCTGCTGTTTGCCTATGGCGAAGCGACGGTGCCGAAAGTGACCGTGATCACCCGGAAAGCCTACGGCGGCGCCTATGACGTGATGGCGTCCAAACACCTGCGCGGTGACTTCAACTACGCCTGGCCAACTGCGGAGATTGCGGTGATGGGCGCGAAAGGCGCGACCGAGATCATTCACCGTGCCGATCTGGGTGATGCGGAGAAGATTGCGGCGCACACCAAGGACTATGAAGACCGGTTTGCCACACCGTTTGTGGCGGCGGAACGGGGCTTCATTGACGAGGTGATCATGCCGCAGAGCACCCGTAAGCGTGTGAGCCGGGCGTTTGCATCCTTGCGGAACAAGAAGCTCGAGAACCCTTGGAAAAAGCACGACAACATCCCGTTGTAATGCCGTATAGGTGGATCCACTAACGATTCACTACAAGGAAAAATTGAATATGCGTTTTCTAACTCTTGCCTCCTGCGCTTTGTTTGCACTGCCTCTTGCGGCGGAAGCCAAAAACTGTCGTGGCATCCAGTCGCTGGATTTGGGCGGTGGCAGCAAGGCTTGTGTTGTGGCCATTGAGAAGAATGCAATCACAACGAAGCGGACGCGTGATGATGGCGCCAGCTCTTCATCGCAACGAAATGTGCAGCCTTTGGTTGGCGCTATCATGTCTGGGCCGGTCCCAGCCAACCGCAATGTTATCAAGAAACAAATGATTGCGATGTGTAAGGCCACACAGGCTCAGGTAAAGGCCGAGTTTCCCGGCCTAAAATACAGTCGGACCATCTTGGTTATGGACTGGAGCAAAGTTGGAGGAAAACTGGAAAGCGGATACTCTTCGGCAAAGTGCAAAGGCTTTAGCTTCTTTGGCAATGTTCGCTATTAAGCCGACATATCACCCTGCATGTACGCCTGCTGCATTTGCGGCAGGCCACCTGTGCCAACGTAGTGGCTGCATTGCGCTATGAGTCGGAGCCGCTGGCATATCACACGTGAAGGCGATGCGCTGACCATGAGTCGGCGCTTGCCGGTGCGTTGGGACGTGGTGGCGGAGGCGTCTTTGCCGGATGCGGGCTTGCTGCGCACGGCGCAGCAGGTGCGACAGGATATGTGGCGGGCGTTGCAGGATTTGCGGGGCTTTGCGCCAACTGTGGAGGTGCGACGTGAGGCTGGGCGGCTGCATGTTATGGCTGGGGGTGCCGTGGATGGCGCCGTGCCCAAAGCACACGCGCAGGCTGTGATTTCAGAGATTCTGGAATGCCCGGAACGGCGTCAGCGGTGGATTCGGTTTGCGCAACATCGGGGGGCGTCATCATGAATTTTGTGACGCGACGTCATGGTTTAGCGCAAAAAACTTTGCCTCAGAGCACATTTTTTGGAGCTTTTATAAAAAATCTGTGTAAGCGTGCGACTCAACTTACGCTTTCCGCCGCGTTTGGAGGGGCCCTCACGGGCGCGGCCACGGCCGGGGTTTTGGAGGAGACCCCGGTCGTGCCCTCAGGCAACGATCTCCATCTTCAGGAAATTCTCTACGAAGTACGCGCTGATGAGAGCCGTGTGGCGCGGTTTCGCTATGTCATGCCGCTCATTCGGCAGGGCGTGGAGTTTGCGGACATCGAAGACGACTTCTTTCATCTGTGCATTGGCGTCGCGGTGCCGTATCTCGCCATTCAGGAACAAACAGTCGATCAGGTGATTATTTCCATGGCGGACAGAGAAACCACTTTTGGCGAAACCACACAGGTGGCGACGCAGTTTTTTGAGGCATTCAGCGTGCAGGATGGCACCTGTATCTGGGAGGGCTTCTGATGACACCACTAGATATTGTTAACGTTAAGGCCGGTGAGCAAGACATTGCGACTTTGCGGTCACAGCGCATGAGCTTGGGCGCGTATCTGTATCTTTTTGCAGAAGATTTGCGTAACCTGCGCGCGTGTCCCCAACGTGGGGCAGTGAGGCAGGCCGGGCAAAACCGCCCGGTTTGGACGTTAAACAATGAATGGAGAACAAGATGTCCAAGAGCATCAAGTCATTCCTGGCAATCGGCCTCGTGGCCCTGGTTGCTGCCTGTGGCCAAGACGAGCCGCTGGAAGAATATGTTGTGGTCGACCCAGAGCCGATCTCAACTGAGCCGACCTACACCGGCAAATACAAGTAAGGCCTCGCGCCTGACAGGTGGACAGGCCATGCGGCCTGTTCACAACCGCGCCACATCCTCTCAGATCCGGAGGGCCGTGGCATGATCAAGCATCGCGGGTTCCCCGGACGTCTTCCGGGCACGGATTTCCAGTTCACAATTCGACGCGCAAACCCCAAAGGGGTGACGCCGATCACCCGTCGGGAGCGGTTTAAAGACCGTCGTCCACCGGACCGGCGCGCAGATGCGGCGTTCATGCAGGCGCTGTGGGAGCATTTTGGCGACCAGCCGTTTGAGCGGGGCAATCTGGATGCCGGCCGTTTGAGCTGGCTGTTTGGGCGCGAGGTGGTCGCGGTCGAGGAAGACTTTGATCCCGAAGACTATGAGGCGCTGCTGGTCATTGATGAAGCGGTGGCTCGGGTGTCTTTCCCGGACGCATTTGAGGATGATTGGGCGTAATGTTGCCGATGTCACGACATAATGGGCGAGCCATTGCCCAAAGCGGAGCGGAGGCGAAATTGCCCCTGTTTTCCGTGACTTGTCGTGGCAAGGTCACTGTCATGGAAGCGCGCCACGATCCGCGTACTTCCTGTAACAGTGTATTCCGTTACCCTTCCCCTTTCGGGTGGTCCTGTTCTGTCCCTTCAGGATCACCCGTTTTTTCCACAACACTTGCGTTGCTGGGCAAAACGGGTGACATTGCGGGCACTATAGCAGACCAAGCGGGCAAAAGACCCGCCCAAAACCCTACAGAGGGAAGAGGCACAGACACATGCGTATCACAGCAGCAGTTTCCATTATCGCACTCCTTGGGCTTTCGGCTTGTGGCCGGACCATGGGCGAGCAAGCGCTCATCGGGGCAGGTGCGGGCACCGTGGCCGCGGCAGCCGTTGGCGGCAGCCTCGCGGCCGGCGCCGTTGTCGGCGGTGCAGCCAACACGATCTATTGTCAAGAATTCGCCACCAGCTGCTGAGCGCGATTGCGCGCCGCAGGGTGACCTGAATTGTCCGGCTGAGATTCAGCCGGTTCCAAACCCAAAGCCATCGACGCGCGAGAGCGCGGCGGTGGCTTTTTTGTTGCCTGTGTCTGCGAAACCTGTCGCAGGCCCTGACCAAGAAGGACGATGAGATGTTTGACAAGATCCTGATTGCCAACCGGGGCGAGATCGCCTGCCGTGTGATCAAGACCGCCCGCAAGATGGGCATCAAGACGGTGGCGATTTATTCGGATGCCGACAAACAGGCACTGCATGTGCAAATGGCAGATGAGGCCATCCACATTGGCCCGCCGCCTGCAAACCAGTCTTACATCGTGATCGACAAGGTCATGGACGCGATCAAACAATCCGGTGCACAGGCCGTGCACCCGGGCTATGGCTTCCTGTCGGAAAACGCCAAATTTGCTGAGGCGCTTGAAGCGGCTGGCGTGGCCTTTGTTGGCCCGCCTAAAGGCGCGATTGAGAGCATGGGGGACAAGATCACCTCCAAAAAGATCGCTCAAGAGGCCAAAGTCTCCACCGTGCCGGGCTACATGGGCCTGATCGAAGACGCGGATGAGGCGGTGAAGATCTCCAACGAGATCGGCTATCCGGTGATGATCAAAGCCTCCGCCGGTGGTGGCGGGAAAGGCATGCGGATCGCGTGGAACGATCAGGAAGCGCGCGAAGGGTTCCAATCCTCCAAGAACGAAGCCGCGAACAGCTTTGGCGATGACCGTATCTTCATCGAAAAGTTTGTGACCCAGCCACGGCACATCGAGATTCAGGTGCTGTGCGATGCGCATGGCAACGGGATTTACCTGAACGAGCGGGAGTGCTCGATCCAGCGCCGGAACCAGAAAGTGGTTGAGGAAGCGCCGAGCCCGTTCCTGGATGAAGCCACCCGCAAAGCGATGGGCGAGCAGTCTGTCGCGCTGGCGAAAGCAGTGGGCTATGCCTCTGCGGGTACGGTGGAATTCATCGTGGATGGCGATAAGAACTTCTATTTCCTTGAGATGAATACCCGTTTGCAGGTGGAGCACCCTGTGACCGAGCTGATCACCGGTGTGGACCTTGTGGAGCAGATGATCCGCGTGGCGGCGGGCGAGCCGCTGTCCATCACGCAGGATGATGTGACCATCAACGGTTGGGCGATTGAGAACCGTGTCTATGCGGAAGACCCCTATCGCAACTTCCTGCCATCGATTGGCCGTCTGACCCGCTATCGTCCGCCAGCCGAGATTGCCGCCGGTCCGATGCTCGAGAATGGCAAATGGGCGGATGATGCCAAAGAAGGCAAAGGTTTTGCTGTGCGCAATGACACTGGTGTCTATGAAGGCGGCGAGATCAGCATGTATTACGATCCGATGATCGCAAAGCTCTGTACCTGGGCGCCGACCCGTGAAGAGGCGATTGAGGCGATGCGTCAGGCGCTGGACGGATTTGAGTTGGAAGGCATTGGTCACAACCTGCCGTTTGTGAGTGCGGTCATGGATCATCCGAAGTTCATCTCCGGTGACATGACCACGGCCTTCATCGAGGAAGAATACCCGGAAGGCTTTGAGGGTGTGGAGCTACCCGAAGATCAGCTGAAACGCGTGGCGGCGGCTGCTGCTGCGATGTACCGCGTGGCGGAAATCCGTCGCACCCGTGTGTCTGGCCGTATGGACAACCACGAGCGCCGTGTGGGCAAGAAGTGGGTGGTGACGCTTCAGGGGGAAGAGTTCCCTGTGAAGGTGAAAGCCGACAAGAAAGGCTCGACCATCAAGTTTGAGGATGGCAGCAAGCTACGAGTGTCCTCTGACTGGACGCCGGGTGATCAGCTGGCGACCCTGAAGGTCGGTGGCGAGAAACTTGTGCTGAAGGTGGGCAAAGTGCCAGGCGGTTTCCGTCTGCGCACCCGCGGTGCCGATCTGGTGGTGCATGTGCGCAGCCCACGTCAGGCTGAGCTGGCCAAGCTGATGCCTGAGAAGGTAGCGCCGGACACCTCAAAAATGCTGCTGTGCCCGATGCCGGGTCTGATCGTGAAGGTCGACGTGGAAGTGGGCGATGAGGTGCAAGAAGGTCAGGCGCTCTGCACCGTGGAGGCCATGAAGATGGAGAACATTCTGCGGGCAGAGAAAACCACCGTGGTCACAAAGATCAACGCGGCGGCGGGTGACAGCCTCGCGGTGGACGATGTGATCATGGAGTTTGAATAACGCCTGAAAGCCATAGTTGCCCGGCTAATGGCCGGGCGGCTCTCTCACTGGTGTAAGTGGAGCTCGACATGTCTGATGACACGTTGACTGTATCAAAAACGACGCGCATCGGCCCGTTTGACGTGGGTCGGTTGGCCTATGGCTGTTGGCGGTTTTCCGGCAGTACGGTTGCCGACGCCACTGGTAAGATTGAGGCGGCCCTGCAGATTGGCGCCAATCTGGTGGACACGGCGGCGATCTACGGGTTTGGCGAAGAGGGTTTTGGCGCGGCCGAGGCGGTTTTGGGAGAGGTCTACGCCGCCCAGACGGGGCTGCGGGAGAAGACGGTTCTGGTCACGAAGGGGGGGATTCACCCGCCTGTGCCGTACGACAGCCGCGCGTCCAACCTGATCGAGAGCTGCGAGGCGTCGCTCGCGCGGCTCAAAACCGATGTGATCGACGTGTTTCTGGTGCATCGGCCGGACCTCTTGGCGTCCTATGACGAGGTGGCGGAGGCGCTGACCCAGTTGCGGGCGGTGGGGAAAATCCGTGAGGCGGGCGTGAGCAATTTCACGCACACGCAAATCCGGGCGCTGCAGAGCAAGTTGGATTTTGCGCTGGTGGCCAATCAGCCGGAGTTTTCGCCACTGGCCATTGCGCCGCTGGAAGACGGCACGCTGGACATTGCGCAGGAGTTGAACCTGGCGATTATGGCGTGGTCGCCACTGGGCGGCGGGCGTTTGACGGCCGCGCATCAGCCGGAAGCGGGCACGCAGGAGGCGCGGGTCTTGTCGGTGCTCGACGGTATAGCCACACGCGAAGGCGTGGGCGTGGATCATGTTGCACTGGCCTGGGTGTTGGCGCATCCGGCGGTGAGCATGGCGTTGATCGGCACACAGAACGTGGCCCGGATCACAGACAGCGCCAAGGCCTATGACGTGAAGCTGAGCCGGCAGGACTGGTACGACGTGCTGGTGGCGGCGCGTGGAGCGCCAATGCCTTGATGCTACGCGGGCGTCATATCCCGGTTTGCACCGTCGCCTATGGTTGGCGGCGGTCGCGGATTTCCTGCTGGCGCAGCGGGTGTTTGTCGATAGAGGCAGAGAGTTCGCGCACCGTCCAGGGCTTGGGTTTGCGCAGGTACACAACGCCGTCTTTTTCCACCAAGGCCATCATAAAGCCGCGGGGGCGTAGCTGCTTGCGAAGGGCGGATTTGGCGGATGGATCTGTATCGGTGAGCACAATCACATCGCGCTCAATCAGGTCGTCGGGAAAGGCCTCGATCAACTCTAATTGCTGGATGTATCGCGGATCGCGATCGGTGTCGGCAAAGACCACCAGCACCCGGTTCTTCCAGAGGTATTCGCTGAGGTCGGCATTCAAACCAGATTGTATTAATTTCGGTGCATTTTCCGCCACGGTTTCCACGGTGGCAGAAGCATCATTTTCAGCGGTGTCTGTGGTTTGCGCGGCAACGCCAGTAGCGGCGAGAAAGCCAGTCAGAACAAGGGCTAAGCGGTGGGTCATCGGTTCTCCTGTTGAGACCAATATAGGGGGTGTTTTCTCCAATACGAACCCCTTTGGCAAAGTCGGTCAAATTTTAACGTCGGTTAACAGCATTTGCACGGGTGATGGGGCATGATGGCGGTCTCTGTATATCCGGCCAGCCTTGAGGGTGTGGCCCTCAAAAAGGTGCGCAAAGCCATGGACGTCATCCTACATGTCGGGGCCCATCTGAGTGGGGTATCCACGCTCGCCAGCTATCTCAACCGCAATCGCCGTCCGCTGGAGGCCCATGGGCTGAAGGTCTGGACGCCGGAGATCACCCGCAAAGGTCTGTTTGACGGGCTCACGCTGAAATCCGGTCTGGACGGTGTGGCGCGCAGGCGCGCACGCGGAGCCGGTCGGGTGCAGCTGCGCTGTGCCATGTTGGAGCGGCAAAGGGTCCGGGAGCTTTTGGTGCTGGAGCCGCATATGCTGGGCTCCATGGAGAGCAACATTGCCAGCGAACGGCTCTACCCGGCGGCGGGAGAGCGCTTGGCCCGTATGGTGCATGCCTTTGGCGGGCGTGTGAAGCGGGTGGTGCTCGGCATGCGCGCGCTGGAAGACTACTGGGGCGGGGCGATGGCCCACGCGTTGCAGATGGGCGCAGATGTGCCCGATGAGGCGACGATGGACCGGTTGGTCACACAGCCGCGCAGCTGGCGCAAAGTGGTGCAGGACGTGGCTTGTGCGGCGCCGGATGCGGAAATTTTGGTGCTGCCTTATGAGCGGCTTGGCGAACAGCCTGCGCGGGTTGTGGAATTTGCGGTGAGCGGGCGGTTTGGCGCGCCAACCAACTTCCGCGTGCACGGCTTGGCGCAGGTGCCGGAGTTGCCGCAGCTGCGCGAGGTTTTGGCCGATCGCGGACTGAACCCGGCAAGCCTGCCGGAGGGAACTGAGCGCTGGCATCCGTTCAGCGCGTTTCAAGTGGATATTTTACGCGAGATTTACGTTGAGGATCTGGCCTGGCTGCGCGCCGGAGCGGATGGCATGGCGTTTCTCATAGAAGAAAACGGGACCAGCTCGGCGCGACACGCCGGGCGTTTTGGCCCCTAACGACACAGATGAGGATGACACCAATGACGGACACCAAGAAATGGGCCGAACTGGCAGAGAAAGAGCTGCGCGGGAAGCCGCTTGAGGATCTGACCTGGAAGACGCTGGAAGGCATCGACGTCAAGCCGCTCTACACGGCGGAAGACACAGAAGGGCTTGATCATATGGGCTCGATGCCCGGGTTTGGTCCGTTCACCCGCGGCCCCAAGGCCACCATGTATGCAGGCCGTCCTTGGACCATCCGTCAGTATGCGGGTTTCTCCACCGCGGAGGAATCCAACGCCTTTTACCGCCGCAACCTGGCCGCCGGTCAGCAGGGTGTCTCGGTGGCCTTCGATTTGGCAACACACCGCGGCTATGACAGTGACCACGAGCGCGTGGTTGGCGATGTGGGCAAGGCCGGTGTGGCGATCGACTCCGTTGAGGATATGAAAATCTTGTTTGACGGCATTCCGCTCGACAAGGTCTCGGTGTCGATGACCATGAACGGGGCGGTTATTCCGATCCTCGCAAACTTCATTGTGGCGGGCGAAGAACAGGGCCACGACAAGAGCCTGTTGGCGGGCACCATTCAGAACGACATTCTGAAAGAGTTTATGGTGCGCAACACCTACATTTACCCGCCAGAGCCATCGATGCGGATTATCAGCGACATCATTGAGTACACCTCCAATGAGATGCCGAAGTTCAACAGCATTTCGATTTCCGGCTATCACATGCAGGAAGCGGGCGCGAACCTTGTGCAGGAGCTGGCCTACACGCTGGCGGACGGGCGTGAATATGTGCGTGCGGCGATGAACGCTGGTATGGATGTGGACAAGTTTGCCGGGCGTTTGAGCTTCTTCTTTGCGATTGGCATGAACTTCTTCATGGAAGCGGCGAAACTGCGCGCGGCGCGGACGCTGTGGCATCGGGTGATGACCGAGTTTGGGGCCAAGAACGAGCGTTCCAAGATGCTGCGCACCCACTGTCAGACCTCGGGTGTGAGCTTGCAGGAGCAAGACCCGTACAACAACGTGATCCGCACTGCCTATGAAGCGATGTCCGCGGTGTTGGGCGGCACGCAGTCGTTGCACACCAATGCACTTGATGAGGCTATCGCGCTGCCCACCGATTTCTCCGCGCGGATTGCGCGGAACACACAGTTGATCCTGCAGGAAGAGACCGGGGTGACCAATGTGGTCGATCCCTTGGCGGGCTCATACTATGTCGAGGCGCTGACCGATGACCTGATCCAGAAAGCCTGGGCGTTGATGGAAGAGGTTGAGGAGATGGGGGGCATGACCAAGGCGGTGGCCTCAGGCATGCCCAAGCTGCGAATCGAGGAAAGCGCGGCGACCCGTCAGGCGATGATCGACAAAGGTGACGAGGTCATTGTGGGCGTGAACAAATACCGCAAAGACAACGAAGATCCGATCGACATTCTCGACGTGGACAACGTGGCCGTGCGGGAAAGCCAGGTGGCGCGTTTGGCGCAGATCCGTGCGGATCGGGACAGCGCGGCCTGCGAGGCGGCATTGGCGAACCTGACCAAAGTGGCGAAGGAAGGCGGCAACCTGTTGGCGGCGGCTGTAGAAGCGGCGCGGGCGCGTGCCTCGGTAGGAGAAATCAGCATGGCAATGGAGAAGGAATTCGGCCGCCATCGGGCTGAGGTGAAGACATTGGCGGGCGTTTATGGCGCCGCCTATGAAGGCGACGAAGGCTTTGCGGCGATTCAGAAATCCATCGAGGATTTTGCCGAGGAAGAAGGCCGCCGCCCGCGTTTGCTGGTGGTGAAAATGGGTCAGGACGGGCATGACCGGGGTGCCAAGGTGATTGCCACCGCCTTTGCCGACATCGGCTTTGACGTGGATGTAGGCCCGCTGTTCCAGACGCCGGAAGAGGCCGCGCAGGATGCTGTGGACAACGACGTGCATGTGGTTGGCATTTCCTCGCAGGCAGCAGGGCACAAGACCTTGGCACCGCAGCTGATCGAGGCCCTGAAAGGCAAAGACGCGGAAGACATCATTGTGATCTGCGGCGGGGTCATTCCGCAGCAGGATTATGAGTTCCTGCACAACGCGGGTGTGAAGGCGATCTTTGGGCCGGGCACCAATATTCCGGAAGCGGCGGAGAACATTCTCGGCCTGATCCGCGCCGCGCGGGGCTAAGTCAGGCTGGGGGCTGCCTGCCCTCGGACCCCGACGGTGGTGCTTTGAAATGTGGCCCAAGCGGCGATCATGTCGCTTGGGCAGCGGCAAAGCCTTCGGGCTTGCTGTGTGGCAAGGGGAACAGGCGCCTTGCCGGTTTATGATTTTGGTGGGAACTGACCAACAACAGTGACGCACCACATCATTGCCACGTAAGGGCTACGGTGGGGCAAGGGTTGGCCTTCGCCGGTCTCAGCGATCACGCCTGGGTCCATCTGCTTGTTTGGGGGCCCCTCGTGATACATATCAATTTCGCCAATACGTTCCGCGTTTGGAATGGCCAGAAAATCTGTGCCGGGCCCGTTCTTATTGGCGGTTTGGTTGGTCGCATTCACCATGTGGCTGTGCGGAGGGAGTTCGTTGACGGATAGGTTTATAGTTTCTTCACCTCCAGATTCGCCCAGGGGATAGGTGTTGAGGCCTGGACCCGCACCGTAGTGGATTGGGCCGCGACCGCGCAGGTCGGGCAAGGCGAAGGTGGTGGTGCCGTCGCCGCCATAAGTTGTCCCGACCACGGCAAACAGAGACGTGTTGCTAGCGATTGTCAGTACTTGCCCCTCCGCAGGGACCGTGCCGCTTGGGCAATAGGTGCCTGCGGTGACATGCAGGGTGCCAAGGTAGGCGTCTTGAGCGGTAGCTGTTGTGGTGGTTGCGCTCCACAGGCCAAAGACGGTCGCGGCGCTGATGCAGGCGGTTTTTAGTGTTCTTGGTGTCAAAGGGTTCTCCTCGCAGTTGATCCAGCCGAATTGTGGCAGGTACGGGAAACCCTAGCAGTGAATACACTTTTTGCATGAGAATTATTAGGCGGCGAGGGGCGCTCTCCCGAGGTGGGAAAGCGCGGTATTGATCAGGGGGCTGTCATGGGCGCGGTGGGAAGTCGCCCGTGTGAGATATGCACCACGTCATGGCGATGCGCGGGCCGACAAGGCGGAACGGCATGTTCTGGCCGGTGTTCGCGATCATGTCGGGGTTCATCTGCTTGTTTGCGGCGCCATCGGAGTAAATGTTGAGATCGGTTCCATCCTGATACGTGGCGGTGGCCAAAAGATCGGTGCCTGTGCCGTGCCGGTCCGCAGCGGCGTTGGTGGCGTTGACCATGTGGTTATGGCTGGGAAGGTTTTGCGGAGTCAGAGTTTGCTCTTCCGCGCCGTAGTGTTGACCGGTGGTTTAGGTCATGAAGCCCGGGGCGGTGCCGCTGTGCACAGGAGCGCGACCGCGCAGATCAGGGACACCAAAGGTGGTGCGGGCGTCGCCGCCGTAGTTCGTGCCCAGCAACGCAAACAGGCTTTGATAACTCGAAATACTCAGGAGCTGTCCTTCGGCCTTCAACCAGCCCACCGGGCAGTAGGTTGCGCCGGTCAGCATGAGTTCTGCCAAATAGGGCTTCTCACCGGCCAGTGCCTGTTGAGAGGACAGAAGCCCTGTTGCCAGAGCAAGGCTGCAAAGGGCTCGTTTTGTTTGTTTTGGAAGTTTCAAAAGGGTTCTCCTTGTTGGGCCCCGTTTATTTTTGATCGGCAAACGGATGTTTGCTGCGGGGCTGGGAGAAACGTTAGGGTCAGGACTCATTGATTTCCGTCTAATGGCATGCTTCACGGTTTGAAAACGAGCGGTGAACATGTCTGATCTTTTCTGGTTGACGGACGCGCAGATGGCGCGTCTTGAGCCCTTCTTT
>Ga0189288_10320_pt1 | contig 20793 bp, 25 predicted proteins | sample UW105minimetaG_FD_130316 | JGI IMG/M metagenome (GOLD analysis project Ga0189288, IMG submission 130316) | Marine microbial communities from the Costa Rica Dome - UW105 mini metaG | ecosystem: Environmental > Aquatic > Marine > Oceanic > Photic zone | place: Costa Rica: the Eastern Pacific... | reverse complement strand
CGACCCATCACCGCATGGATCTCGCCAGCACGAACCTGCAGATTCACACCGTTGAGGATGGGCTGAGCCTCAACGGAAGCATGCAGATCGTTGATATCGAGCAACAGCTCGGCGTCAGGACGGATCACGGGTGAAAGCGAGTGAGTAAGAAAGAAGGTGTGGACAACAGCGATAAGTGGCAGGGGGGACCACTAACGGGATCAACGGTCTATCCGACAGATCCCTCAAGCTTGAGAGCCAGAAGCTTGTCGGCTTCCGCCGCAAACTCCATGGGCAGCTGATTGAAAACATCTCGGCAGAAACCGCTCACCATCATTGACACAGCCTCTTCGAAACCAATGCCCCGACTCTGGAGGTAGAAAAGCTGATCTTCGGAGATACGACAGGTGCTGGCCTCATGCTCGATTGCTGCCTGAGGCTGTTGGGAACGGATATAGGGATAGGTGTTGGCCGCCGCCTCATCGCCAATCAACATCGAATCGCACTGGCTGTAATTGCGGGCACCCTTGGCACCAGGAGCAATCTGCACAAGGCCTCGATAACTGTTACTGGAGCGCCCAGCACTAATGCCCTTGCTCACGATCGTGGAGCGGGTACGGGCACCGAGGTGAATCATCTTGGTGCCTGTATCGGCCTGTTGGCAGTTGTTCGTGAGAGCAACGGAATAGAACTCGCCGACAGAGTCGGCACCCTGCAAGACACAGCTCGGATACTTCCAGGTAATCGCTGAACCCGTTTCCACCTGGGTCCAACTGATGCGACTTCGTGCACCGCGACACTGTCCGCGCTTGGTCACAAAGTTGTAAATGCCGCCGACTCCGTTCTCGTCACCGGCATACCAATTCTGAACAGTGGAGTACTTAATCGAAGCATCGTCCAAAGCAACAAGCTCCACCACGGCGGCGTGAAGCTGATTGGTATCAAACATTGGCGCGGTGCAACCCTCAAGGTAACTAACGGATGCGCCTTCCTCGGCAACGATCAACGTGCGCTCGAATTGACCTGTATCACCTGAATTAATCCGGAAGTAAGTCGAAAGCTCCATCGGGCACTCCACGCCCTTCGGAATAAACACAAACGATCCATCACTGAAAACTGCTGAATTCAGCGCGGCAAAATAGTTGTCATTACTGGGAACAACTGTGCCGATATAACGCTCAACAAGCTCAGGATATTCCTTCACCGCTTCGCTGATCGAACAGAAAATCACTCCATGCTCAGCGAGCTTCTCGCGATAGGTCGTAGCGATGGAAACGCTGTCAAAAACGGCATCGACCGCGACGTTACTTAAACGTTTCTGCTCACTCAGAGGTATCCCCAGCTTGTCAAATGTCTCCAGAAGTTTTGGGTCAACCTCATCGAGACTTGCCTTCTTCTCTTGCTGGCGAGGAGCAGCGTAATAAATGATATCTTGATAGTCGATCGCGCTGTATCCCAAAGCAGCCCAATCAGGCTCTTCCAGAGTGAGCCAATGCTTGTAGGCACGCAGCCTGAAATCAAGCAGAAATTGAGGCTCCTCTTTCTTGGAGGAAATCAGGCGAACAACATCTTCACTAAGGCCTTTGGCAATCTTCTCAGTCTCGATATCAGTAACAAAGCCATATTTATACGGCTGACTGACAAGATCACGAGTGGAGACACTGGTCATAGGAGTCAACCTGCGGAGGCGTGGATCTCCTCGGTGCTGATCGTCTGCGCATCACCACGGAAAGCATTGTCCTCAGTGAGAAACAACATGCAGTGGCATTCTTTGCGCTCACGCATCGGCACACAGGGGCAGTTCCAGAACGCCTGGGAAACTTCAGCACCCTTGTCTTCGTAATGGCGGCACGGGCAGAGTGCGCCGCCGAGCTCGTCCTTGTGACGAGCCAGACCCTTGAGCACAACAGCAGTCACACCCGGATCACTGCAGAAATACGTTCCGGTGCGCTGGGCGTAGGTCTCAGCGAACTTACGGATCACCTCAAGGCTTTCCGGGGTTGGTTCAGCGGTGCCAGCAGGTGCGTCAGTCATGGACAGCGATGAGTTGAGCAGTCAACGGAAACAGGCCGTGGGCACGCAGGCTTCAGGAGATACGAAACCATTCGGTTTCGTATTTGGAGCCTAGGGCACAGTCACGACAGCTGCCGGTCAAGGCTCATTGTGCCCCCGCAACGCCCCGGATGAGGGGCCATGGACGAAGCTGCGCAACGTTCCTGTTAGCGCCAATCGCACCGACAAGGCCTATCAACGCGCCGGTGGAAGCTGGCGATCTGGGGCGCAAGGCCTGGGAAAAACCGCTTGATCAGGACGTCACCCTCGTCCAAGCCGGTCACGATGACGACCTTCATGCCGGGGGCACTCTGGCGAGAATCCGTCAGTCACCCAATTTGCGTGGCATCGTGATGGAATCACCACCGACCCATGGGCGCACACGCGCAGGCACCCACCCGTGAGACCACTCTCACCCTGCTGCTGAGGCAGGGTGAGACCAGTGCTGCGCATTTGGCCAACCAACTTGGGATTTCAGTGCAGGCCATGCGGCGACACCTGCGCAGTCTTGAAGATGACGGCTTAGTCGAATCAACGCCGATGCCAGCGGGACCCGGCCGCCCCTCGAACAGCTGGCGGCTTACAGACCGCGGCCACCAACATTTTCCCGATGGCAGCGAACACTTCGCTCTTGGCCTGCTCCACTCCATGGCCGCAACGCTGCCGCCCGAGACGATGGTCTCCCTGCTCACCCAACAAGCCATCGACAAAGCAGGCCATTACCGACAACAGCTGGGCTCAGCACCGTTAGAGGAACGCGTGGCCCTCCTAGCCGAACTGCGCCGCCAGGAGGGTTATGTCACCGAACTGCAAGATGCACCTGATGGCCAGGGCTGGTGCCTGAGTGAGTTCCATTGCTCCGTGCAACGCATCGCCGAGGAATACCCGGTGGTTTGTGATCAGGAGCTTGAGCTAATTCGCCAGACCTTTCCCGACTGCCAAGTGGAACGAGTGCACTGGCGACTGAAAGGAGAGCATTCCTGTGGTTTTCGGATCACCCCAGGCGATGACTGACCCATCGTCCACCTCCGCAGAAAGCCCTCTCACAAGGGAAATGGTGGAACAGATCGATGCGTCCATGCTGCCGAGTCTTGAGCGGCATCACCTACGACTGCTTGCCCACTGCCTGGCCAGCTTTCAACAGATGGCGTCGCCTGAATGCAAAGGCCCAATCCCCGCCTTGGCACAGCAACAACGTTGGTGCAGGGATCAACCTCTGCTGAAGAACGATCCCGAGTTTTGCGATCTACTCCTGCGTCAGTTCTCGACAGCGGCTGATCGGCTTGAGTCGATTGCGGATGCCCTGGGGATCACTCCGCTGGAACTGACCCTGGGCGCACTGATCGATCAAGCCGTTGTGGCCTTCAATGCAAGGCAACAGATCACGTAGGCCTGGTCGCCTGCGAACATCCAAAGACCCCCTGGGTCCCCTTCGGAGCTGAGCATGAGCCTTGTCATCCCCGATGCCCTCAGTTTTTTTCAGCTCAGCTGTGGTCGCTGGCGCTCGCAACGCAGCGTTCACCATCTACTGCATCGCCGGGCTGAGGCGGGTGGATCGCTAATTGTTGTCGAGGACCTCGATCCAAGCGATAGCCGCCTGGGCGAATTAGCGGTCGCGCATGGGAAGGAAGCCAGTCAGGTCATCGGCGGAAGCTATGTGCGCTGGAGCGCGTCGATGGCTTGGGACAGAAGCGAGGAGGGCCACGACGGCGAAACAGTGTTTGGGCTCATCCCCACCAGCGACGACGGTCGCAGCGGACTGATGCTGAGAACGATGGGCTACGCAGAAAAAGCGCCGGCGTCATCTCTGTTCGCGATGGATTCCGAGGATGGTCTGATCCTCGAAACGAGCTACGAAACCATGCGTGTGTGGGAACGGTTTAGCTTCATCGGCCCGGATGTGCGCGTTCGCAGCAGCACAGTCGAAGGGCTGTCGAACAACGCCTCGTTCTGTGTCGAGACCCGAGAGCAAGACCTGGGCGAAACCGCATCAGCCCCAAGGGCCCAAGCCTCCGCATCCCAGGCCCTGTCAGCCTTTGGCTGGTAGCAAGCTTGTAGCGAGTATTACGGTCTGTAATCCGTTCTCAGATTGAAGGGATTCGTTCCTGATACCTGCAATTACGATCCCCATCAGTGGACGCTGATGCTCGCGTGGCCATCCCTCTTCTTAAGTACGCACCAATCACTCAGAATTCTCTGAGGGCCGGTGTTCCGAACATTCGCGTCGGGTCCGAAGAGGAATCAAGGGCCTACTCCATGGACATCGCCATGGATGCAGACAATCTGACCACGGTGATCGAAAGCGGTTACCGCCAGATTTTCTTTCATGCGTTCAAGAGCGATCGCGACGTCAATCTTGAGTCCCAGCTGCGTGACGGTCAGATCACCGTCAGGGACTTCATCCGTGGCCTGCTGCTGTCCGAAACCTTCCAGCGCAGCTTCTACAACCTGAACAGCAACTACAAAGTTGTTCGTCATCTGGTTGAGCGTGTCTTGGGCCGCAAGACCAACGGCAAGGGCGAAGAGTTGGCTTGGTCCATCGTGATCGCCACCAAAGGCATCGTCGGCATGGTGGACGAGCTCTTGGACAGCCAGGAATACCTGGATGCTTTCGGATACGACACCGTTCCCTACCAACGCAATCGCATCCTGCCTGGACGCGACCTTGGTGATACCCCGTTCAACGTCAGCACCCCTCGTTACGACGAGTACTACCGCGGCATTCTGGGCTTCCCTCAGATCGTCTTCACAGGCACATCCAAAAGCATTCCGGCTCGGGCCAAGATCACGCGCGGAGGCTCTCCCGCCGATTACATGGCATGGGTGCCGGGGATTGCCATCAGGACAGCCCCATCAATTGGGAATGCCGACATGGACTACATGTCCAAAGTCCCCTATCGCAGCGTCGGCCGCTAGTCGACAGAATCCTTACCACCACAGCGAAAAAGGGGGCATCAAGCCCCCTTTTTTCATGGCCACGGGAAGGTCAGAGCAGTCAGAAGATGCTGACGTCAGCACCCCCTAGTGATCGAAATGCAGCTCTTTCACGCAGACTGATCCCAAAGAAACCTGGGTGAATCCGTCCGTGACGCAAGCACTGTCCTCTCTGGCCCGCCTCACGCTGCGTCAACTGCGCCAGATGGCCAGTGATCTGGGCGTGACTCTCTACAGCAGGAAGAGCAAGCAGGACCTCGTCACGGCCATTGCCAAACGCCAAGACCGCAAGAGCGGTGAGCCAAAGTCGATCGAATCAGGCGTCACAGCAGCAACGCGCTCCGACACGACGACACGGGTTGTGTTCCTCCCACGTGATCCCCAATGGGCCTATGTGTTCTGGGAGATCTCAGACAGCGACCGTAAAGCGGCACAAAACGAAGGCGCTGCTCACCTCAGCCTGCGCCTAGCCGACGTGACCGGCATCCAGGATGGCAGCTCCCATCCCCATACCCTCCAGGAAGTTCCTGTCGACAGCCACAGCACCGAGTGGTATTTGCCTGTTCCTCTCTGCGACCGCGATTACCGCGTTGAGCTGGGCTATCGCGCCGGCTCGACCTGGATCTCTCTGGCCCTCTCCTCTGTGGCGCGCGTTCCAGCTCTGCACCCGAGCGATCAGATCATGGATCAGTTCGTTCCCTTCAGCCTGGATGCAACCCCAGCAACCATTCCAGCCGCCGCTCCAGTTAGCGCTCCCGAGAGCACAGACAGTGGTCTGCACGAGCGCCTGTACCAAACTGCGACCACGCATTTCCGCAGCCGTCGCGTCGGCTCTGAGGTGCTCCATGAGCAGCAGGGCCTGAGCTCCGATCAGCGCGGCTTGAGCGACTCGGGAGCAGGCCTTTGGGCGAGTGGTCGCAATGAGTCCGGCCTGGGTGGAGTCGCTCCCCGCCAGCGCTCCTTCTGGCTCATCGCCGATGCCGAACTGATCGTCTACGGCGCCACCGATCCCTCCGCTCGTCTCACCATTGGAGGAGAAGATGTGCCCCTCTCAAGCGATGGCACCTTCCGCATCCAGGTGCCGTTCCGGGATGGCAAGCAGCTCTACCCCATCGAAGCCACCGCAGCTGACGGAGCCCAGAAGCGCAACATCACCCTCAACTTTGAGAGAGTCACTCCGGAAGACAACACCAATCCAGCCAGCGAAGCGCAGGTTGAATGGTTCTGAACCAATGACCAACGAGCGTTCAGGCTTGCGTTGGTTTGTCGCCATCACCCCCCTTGCCGGGGCGATGGCGTTTCCAATTGTTGTGCCACTCACCATTGCCCGAGTGGGTATTGGAGCAGGCGTGGGCGTGGCTCTCGTTCTGAGCACGCTTTGGTTTTTGGCCATGCTGCGCACTGCGGAGATGCCCCACTGAACCGGAACTGAGCTCAAACCAGATGGGATGTCAGTGCTGACAGCAGTCAGAACAAAACGGGGGAATGCTGGAGCAAGCTCTCGCGAGGATCGGTGATCAGACGTCAGCCGCCTGGACTCCGCATCTTGCTGGTGCTGCTGCCAATGCTTTGTGGATCCTGCAGCCAGGCCGGGGAGCTGCTGGGGGAACCGACAAAGGGGTTAGCTCAACTCCAGCACATTCAGGTCTCCTTCAACCATCGCGACGACGCCCGCTACCGCAGCCCGCTTAACGGCCGTTGGCGCAACGGTGACAACCTCGAGCAGCAACTGATCGAGGCCATCGATCAAGCCCAAGTGGAGTGCCTGGTCGCCATTCAAGAGCTATCCCTACCGGCGATCGCCAATGCCCTCGTCAGGGCCCATCAACGTGGTGTGCGCGTCCAAGTGGTGCTGGAGAACAACTACAGCAAGGCCTGGAGCCAGCAGCACGAGGCGGGCCTGACGCCACATGAGCGCAAGCGGCTTCAACGCCTCAAGCGACTGGCCGATCGCAATGGTGATGGCGTGCTCAGCGCGGAGGAGCGCCTACAGGGGGATGCGATCGCCATTCTTGCGCGAGGAGCTGTGCCTCGAATTGACGACACAGAAGACGGCAGCAAGGGCAGCGGCCTGATGCACCACAAATTCGTGGTGATCGATCGCAACCAGGTCGTCACCGGCAGCGCCAATTTCACAAGCTCCGGTCTGCATGGAGACGCCGATGCCCCCCGCACCAGAGGCAATGTGAACCATCTGATCACGGTGAAGAGCCCTGAACTCGCCTCCCTATTCAGCCAGGAGTTCGAGCGCATGTGGGGGGATGGCCCCGGAGGACAACAGAACAGCCGCTTTGGGCGCGCCAAAGACGCTCCCTCGATCGAGCAGGTCGATGTTGGCGAGGCCAGGATCAAGGTGCTCTTCGCTCCCCATGCCAAACGAAACAGCGAGCACGGCCTTGCACTGATTGGCCAGGAACTGAACAAAGCCCAACGAAGCATCGATATGGCAGTCTTCGTGTTTTCAGCCCAGGATCTGACCGACGCCTTACGACAGCGCGTGAATGAAGGCGTGAAGGTACGCCTGTTGGCTGATCCCGGCTTCGCCAGCCGGCCCTTTTCGGAAGTGCTGGATCTACTCGGTATGGCCATGCCGGATCGCTTCTGCAAACTGGAAGCCGGCAACAACCCTTTTCAAGATCCCCTCCAGACTGTCGGCACCCCACGCTTGGCACGCGGTGACAAGCTTCATCACAAGTTTGCCGTAATCGACAACAAAACCGTGATCACAGGATCCTTCAACTGGAGCCCCTCCGCCGCTCACACCAACGATGAAACCCTGCTGGTGATTGAATCACCAAAGCTCGCCGCGCACTTCACGCGCGAGATGAACCGAATGTGGCGTGGTGCGGAGCTGGGGATCACCGCTCGAATGCGCCGCAAGCTGGAACGGCAGCGCGCCAAGTGCGGGAGTGGGGTGGAGAGGGGGTGAGAAGGTCGAGAGATGAGAAGATTGGCTTGAGAAGTGGCTGGTGGTTTGCCGTCCAGAAATATGGCAGGATGTGCTTCGAATCGTTACATGTCAAGCCCCTTTTGCGGTTAGACTTGTGAATCCTATTTTCTCAAATCTCTTGCAATCTCAGAGAATTTTCATTGCTACAATCACGTCCACAAGCCCAGCAATCTGATTTCAATACCTGGCAACATCAACCACTAACTATCACTAAGGTATGAATTAGATTCCTCTGTTAACACTAAAGCAATCCACCTAAAGCCTGATGTCAGAAGAACAACTCAAAGCCTTCCTGAAAAAAGTCAAAGGAGACAGCAGTCTCCAGGAGAAGCTCAAAGCTGCTACTAATAGCGAGACTGTTGCGATCGTTGCGAAAGAAGCAGGATTCAGAATCTCTTCCGATGACCTGAATCACCCGATCATCACAGAGCTTTCAGAAGCAGAACTGGAGGTCATCACCGGAAGCAAGGGATGCGATCAGACTGGCAACACATGCAGAACTCGAGACACTGCAGACGCATCATGCGAGTTTGCATGAGTCAAAATGATGGATAAATATTGATGGAGTCACGCCCGCCCTGCAATTATAGTTTTTCACTTCTTTAGCCAAGCCCATAAACCCACACATTAGCTTCCAACACCTGCCAGCATTTCTCTTTTAGGGTAACTCATCTTTCTCATTCTGGAAACGAGCAGTATCCTTTCACAACCGCTTCAACAGTAACCCAGACGGGGACAGCATTGTCCACAGAAACAACCGTGATCTTATGAATACTGAAGGGAACAACACCGAGTACTCACTCACCCACGTATTCCAATCGCCAGTCAGGAGATTAATCGAGCAAATCGTTGAACCCATTTGAAAGTCATCCAGTCACACAAGCTCATCCACAACAAACCATAAGGCGCATCAGAGGTCCTTCCGCCAGCCATTTCACCAACCTACAGACCTCTAAGACAGGCCCCACCACCTCTACATGTCGGCAGGAAAGGTCTTACAGAGAGCCGAGAAACCTTTGGCAATGCGATCAGCGCCCATGGCAGTGGCTGGATTGTTAACCTTCTCCACTCAAGCCGGACAATAGTTCTTGCAGGAGGGACAATTGAAGAATAAAAACCCTTTTGCTGATGTCAGAAGAGCAACTCAAAGCCTTCCTGGAAGAAGTCAAAGTAGACAGCAGTCTCCAGGAGAAGCTCAAAGCAGCAAGTGATGCCAATGCTGTTATTTCTATTGCAAAAGAAGCGGGATTTAATATCTCTACCAATGACATTGCCAAGGCTCAATCCGACCTATCAGAAGAAGACCTGGAAAGCCTGTCTGGAGGAACTTGCGTTCAGTTAACTGGATGCGCAGCAAACACCCGGTTAAGCTTTAATTGCTAGTAGATACTTTGACGTTTCCCCATAACAAGCAAAGGCATTAATACAATACACTCAAGACTCCAACCTACAGAGCTTTGCATTCTCAACTGACCGGCGAAATACTTAAAATGCATCTGCATGCTGGTGACATCATATGCATGAACCTCATAGACAAGACCAAGCCAGATTTTGCTACAAAGACCCAAATACAAACAGACTCAACGATTCTGGGGGTAGGAGCTCTGCAGCGCAGAAGGGAGAAGGCCTTGGGCATCACTGGAGCGAATATTTCTTAACCTAAGCCTGACAACTCTGCTTGCTGAAGCGACAATAGAATCATCCAGACCTTATTGCACATGTCAGAACAGCAACTCAAAGCATTCCTGGACACAGTCAAAGGCAACAGCGATCTTCAGGAGAAACTTAAGACAGCAACTTCAGCCGAGATTGTTATTAGCATTGCAAAAGAAGCAGGTTTTATGTTTTCCGCTGAGGAACTCAAAAAAGTTTCTGGATTTGAAGTGCTTTCCGATGATGAGCTAGAAGGCGTCGCAGGCGGCAAATATTGCTCGAAAACGATCTGCGTCAGCCTATTTAGCTGCGCTTAATTCAGCAAGTAGAGGATACGGATCATCGCCTCAAAAGCTCCTGCTCAGGCAAGGGGCTTTTATTTTGACTTACGAAATCACATCAGAAGCGATCAAACAGAAGTCAGAATGGATAAAATAATCTAAATTAAATTTATAGACACAGTTGCCATGACTAATGTTGTCAAAAGGGATGATTGCCACCAATCCTGTTGATGCATTTGGCGTCTGTAGATTCACTGAAACCTCTGGAAAGAATGAAACGAATCTTCTTGACAATCCTATTCGCATTACAGTTTAACCATGCGCAGTCATACTCGTATGACCTTTCTGCTCCTTCTGCGAAGCCAATCACAAATTGAGAAAGCTCTAAACGAAGACGTAGCGCAAGAAGCTATCAGTAAATATTAAAATGTGAAACAGCCTTGAAGAGGCCGCTGCAGCCTGCTAACAAGAATCAGGAATCAACCGCCAACATCATCAAAACAGAATAATGATGAGAAACTGGAAAACTTACCTCCTTGCCATTGTGGTCTTCTCAACAGCTGCAATCGGGCTTGCAAGCTGCAATAACAACACGGGAACCACTCAAGCACCCGCTGATCCAGTCGCAGAGGGAAGAGAGGCGCAGGCAAGCGCAACACCTCAGGAGACCATTGGAGAAGAAGACAATGAAACAAAGCCCCAGAATCAAACAGAGAAATCTTTGGCCATTGAACCCTATGAAATTGAAGGAGTTGTTGTTTCTCTTCTAAACGTGAAGCGATCAAGTGGGAACACGTTGAATGTTTACTGGAAGATGACCAATACATCCGCAGAAGATAAGACACTGGTGAAGTGCTACGCATGGTATTGCGCCTACCAGTTGGCTGCAGGCGCACACGGCAACGGCACTTATATTATCGACAGCATCAATCAGAAGAAGCACTTAGTCGTTAGAGCCAACAAAAAGCCTGTAGCCAGCAGATTCAAAATGCCAATCATTCTATCTCCAAACTCAAGCATCAATGTCTGGGCAAAATTCCCAGCACCGCCTGCAGATGTCAAGACCGTATCGATCTATTTGCCTGGCGTTGCACCAATCGAAGACATTCGCATTACGGAATAAGGACATGCCAAAGCACTACCTTCATAGCCAACAAATGCCTCGAAACTTGCTCTTCCTTATTCTGCTGTTCCATCTACATCTGTTTGGATCAGCCAGTGCTGCGCGGGGCAATCCAACTTCAGGAACAGCCAGTGAAGCTGAAGCAACAAGAGCTCAAGATACGAAGCCCGATATTTCCAATAAAGAGAGAAAAGCATCCATACAAAACCTTGAGTTTGTGATTCAGGATATAGATTATCCTGTCATCAATCTGAACACAATCACCGAATCAGAGAATGAGATCGTAATCGAATTGGCGGCTGACATTCTCTTCGACTTTGATCAAGCTAAGCTAAAATCTTCCGCTTTGACATCCCTAAAAAGCGTCGCACAACGGATCAGCAATTCTGGGCGCGGTGAGATTCGGATTGAAGGACACACTGACTCAAAAGGATCAGACTCTTACAATCAAAATCTTTCAGAAAAACGCGCAAGGTCCGTTCGTGATTGGTTGATCAATCGTGGGGAGCTCACAGCATTTCAATTCGTCATCAAAGGTTTCGGTGAAACGAAACCAGCAGTGCCCAACGAAACAGAAAATGGCGAAGATGACCCATCAGGTCGCCAACGCAATCGCCGGGTTGAGATTATCATCAATACCAAAGGGTGAATTGATGGAAATACCTTCACTAAAGCCAAGGTTCTAGTCACTCACAACCCTGCATCCATCAAGGGTGACCCCTAAAGTTGTACCGCCAACGACACCAGCCACAACAACCCTTTGGCCCTTCCTGAGAGAAGAAGCACCCTCCACCTCTCCTGGCGTCAGGAAGCATTGAACAGAAGCAAAATCGTACTGACCAGTGATCGAAACATAAGGATTATCAAGGATATCTTTATCCACCGACCCCACCGGACCGCTCACATAGATCAACTGTCCATCGTATTTACTTTCAGCGGCAATTGAATTCTCATCAAATTCATCAGCCAAATCCTTATAATTCACCCTATAGGCGGGGCTTGAATAATCAAGCCCAGAATAATCAACCTCATCCTCAACAGAACCAGCAGCCAACAAAGAAAAAATGCCCAAGCCAGCAAAAAAGGCTGCAGATTGACGCAGTTTGCGCATGAGAAGAATTGACCAGTGCGACAATTTACAGCATCGATAAAACCAAGTCAAGCAGTCTTCGTGGTAGCACAAACAATGACAGAAGCGACGACAGCGAGAAGCACATCCGCAGGATCGGCAACACCACTCAAATAACCAGCCCACTGCAAGAGATCAGGCATCTGAGCCAACAAAACAAACCAAACCAAACGAAATCTCCAAGCCAAAGAAGCTCGGCCAAAAAAAGATCGCAGTCCCTGCTCAAGGAAATAACATAAGGACAAATGCCACAAAGCATTGGGCAGAGAGTAAACGATTAGCGCATAGACCTGGCCTTCACCAATCAGACTCAAACAAGCCGAATTCAATGTGGCTTTAACACCAAGCCAGCGCACACCAAACAAGACGAGCGCAAGCCTTTCATACAGAAGCACAGGAGTGCGACAAGAGGCGTAAAGAGCACCACCCAATGTGATTGGAAGTATATATTTTAAGAAGACTCGCCGTAAAGTTCTAGCCATACTCAAAGCAACAACTAACGCCATCGGGCCTTGCCTTAGCGTAATCACCACACCTCAATCGTTCAAAGAGAGGGCAGCCAACTCGGAGCCAAACCTCAGGGAGAAAAGCTGAAGAGCGCAGCTGAGCCGGGCAAGGGGAACAGTGCGGGAAGACCACCAAACGCGCCTAAAAACGTATGTTGCAGCGCGCAGCATGAAGCTGCAGCTCACCCTGATAAGCCTCAGATTCGGGGCGATAGAGAAACGGAGCCCTAATCCCAGAGGCCAATTCTCCTGCCGAACAATCCAAGCTGTTTTGATCAATCTCAATCTCAAACTGATCGAGACGGAGACCCTCCTGAGAAGGTGGTATGGGCCTCTCAATTTCAATCGGAGGCATCGGCGCAAGAGGTCCGGAAAAGAATCCTAAAGCTGTGAAACCCCACAGCAAAAAGCCACTCGGGCCTGGCCCATCTCGAGAGGGAAGCCACCTGACGTGGATGAATAGTGCCACGTGGAATTGAGCATGCCGAACAAACCTCTCCCGCCACATCAAACCATCTCATCACTGAACGAAGCAACGAACAACATGCTTACCAAGCACAACCCAGACACTCTCTCCGACCGAATCAGCCTGAACCGCCAATGTTGCGTCCAGCCCACCCACCAAGCCCCGCGATCTTTGCCTTCAAGCAACAAAGGTTCTATCGGAATGTGATCCAACTGAACACGCAAGATCGATACATTCAGCTGGCGAGGGGAAAGACGCCAACAACACTGGATGCGCCAACCGATGGGAGGAGGCATGCAAGGAGCGGTTGCATCCTCGTCTCAGCTGGCCATGCTGATCGGCTGTACGCCGATTCAGCCCCCAAAATGGCGAAAGGAACAGGATCCAGATGAGACGCCCACTGCAGCTTCTGATCGGCTTGAGTCTGGCCTGGCCATGCGGACTGCAAGCCAAGCCCGTCTCAATGCCGCTACCCACCCGCGAAGAGCTGCGGGAGATCCAGCTGCTGGCATACAGCTGTTCGAGGGAGAACCAGAGCGAGGCCTGCGAACGCACCCGAACACTCACGGATCCGCTGATGGACCACCCGCGGCTGCCAGCCTCTTGCAAGGACACACTGTGGGAGTTACTCCAAGTCGCGAAAGTGGTTTCCAGCAACAGCTTTCAAAGGCGCGACAGCATTGACAGGCCCGCTCGCAGGCTGACCGTGGTCTGCGGCAATCCGGTCAAACCCGTCAAACCAGCAACCCCTCCGATCGGAGGCTTCAATCCCAACCAAACCTGACGCTCTTCTCAGGGAATCAAGCCCAGCAATCGCGAACACTGAGCATGAGCTCAGAGAAGTGGTCACGACCACACGGCAGAGGCGGTTCCCCGTGTTTATCTGCTTGATACAAATTCGTTGTCGAGATGACCACCACGGCACCCGCGGAACCGAGCCAACACCAGATCATCCGCCTTGAGGCCCCCTTTACTGACCAGAAGCCAGGCACATCCGGTCTAAGAAAGAGCAGCAAGCAGTTCGAGCAAGCCCACTACCTGGAGAGCTTTGTCGAAGCGAGCTTCCGTACCCTCTCCGGCGTAGAAGGCGGCACCTTGGTGCTGGGCGGCGATGGCCGCTATGGCAACCGCCGCGCCATCGATGTGATCCTGCGCATGGCCGCAGCCCATGGCATCAGCAAGGTGATCACCACCACCGGCGGCATCCTCTCCACCCCCGCTGCGTCCCATCTGATCCGTAGCCGTCAGGCGATCGGCGGCATCATCTTGTCTGCAAGTCACAACCCTGGAGGGCCCGACGGAGACTTCGGCGTGAAGGTGAATGGTGCCAACGGCGGCCCCACCCCGGCCTCCTTCACGGACGCCGTGTACGAGTGCACCAAAACCCTTGATCAATATTCGATCGTTGATGCCACCAGCATCGATCTCGATGCCCCAGGGCAACATGCCATCGGAGCGATGACCGTCGAGGTGATTGACGGCGTCGATGATTTTGTGAAGCTGATGCAGCAGCTCTTCGATTTCGAGAGCATCAGCGATCTGATCCGCAGTGATTTCCCAATGGCCTTCGATGCCATGCACGCGGTCACCGGGCCCTATGCGAAGCGTCTCTTCGAAGGCATCCTTGGCACCCCAGCCGGCAGCGTGCGCAATGGCGTTCCTCTTGAGGACTTCGGCAAGGGTCATCCTGATCCCAACCTCACCTATGCCCACGACCTGGCGGAACTGCTGCTGAACGGCGATGACTTCCGCTTCGGGGCCGCCTGCGACGGTGATGGCGACCGCAACATGATCCTGGGCCAGCGCTGCTTCGTGAATCCCAGCGACAGCTTGGCCGTGATTACCGCGAACGCCACCCTGGCGCCCGCCTATGCCTCCGGCCTGTCTGGAGTCGCTCGCTCCATGCCCACCAGTGCCGCTGTGGATGTGGTGGCGAAGGAGCTGGGAATCGACTGTTTCGAAACACCCACCGGCTGGAAATTCTTCGGCAACCTGCTGGATGCCGACCGCATCACCCTCTGCGGCGAGGAAAGCTTCGGCACTGGCAGCAACCATGTGCGCGAAAAAGACGGTCTGTGGGCCGTGCTGTTCTGGCTGCAGATCCTGGCCAAACGCCGCTGCAGCGTGGCCGAGATCATGGCGGAGCACTGGAAACGCTTCGGCCGCCACTACTACTCCCGCCACGACTATGAAGCCGTTGCCAGTGAGGCTGCCCATGGGCTGTATGACCGCCTGGAAGCGATGCTCCCAAGCTTGATCGGTCAGTCGTTTGCCGGCCGGCTGGTCGCAAACGCCGACAACTTCAGCTATGTCGACCCGATCGACAACTCCGTGACCGAGGGCCAAGGTCTACGCATCCTGCTCGACGATGGCAGTCGTGTTGTCGTGCGCCTATCAGGCACTGGCACCAAGGGAGCGACGATCCGCATCTACCTTGAGAGCTACGTACCCAGCAGTGGTGACCTGAACCAGGATCCCCAAGCTGCCCTGGCCGACATGATCACTGCCATCAACCAGCTGGCAGAGATTCAGGAGCGCACCGGAATGGATCGCCCCACGGTGATTACTTAATCGAGGCTCCATCCACTTGATCCACAGAGCAGCAGCCCCCAATGGGGGCTTTTTGCTGACTTCAAGATTTGGGCGAACGCCGGCTCAGACGAGAATTGGGACGGCGGTAAACGGGATCGGTGGCCTGCTCCTGCAGCTGACGGGTTGATTCGATTGCAAATCCAGCCAGGCTGCAGGAGGTGATCACCATCAGAAAGAAGAGCCGCATCCGACGGATGTCGAGGTCGGCTGGGGTGTTCTCAATCAACACCTTGAGGAAGTAGGAGAGCGCCACACCAACAACTGCGCCGATGGCGATCGCCACCAGAACTCTCGATCCACTGAAACGCTTGTGGGCGGCGTACTCAGGCCGTGGCGGCATCTCGGAGGGAGGCAGCATCAGCTCACCTGGGGATCAACGGGAGGGCGGCCTTGATCCTGACCCAGCAGTGACTTCATCACCACGTAGAACACAGGCACGACCAGGGTGGAAAGAAAAGTGGCGACCAACAGCCCACCGAAGACCACAAGCCCAAGCGAGGACTGACTCTGGGCACCCGCACCACTGGCAAGCATCAGCGGCAGGAAGCCTGTGAGGGAGGAGATTGCCGTCATCAGAATCGGCCTCAGTCGCGACTGGGCCGCAAACCGAGCGGCATCGAGTGCTGACGCCCCCTCACCCATCTTCTGATTGGCGAGATCGACGATCAGGATCGCGTTGCCGCCCGCAAGACCAATCAGCATCACCAGACCCACCTGGGCATAAATATTGAGCACCTGTCCAGCAGCACCAAGAAACACCAGAGCGCCAAGCAGGGCTGTGGGAACGGTGAGCAAAATGATGATCGGGTCGGAGTAGCTCTCGTATTGGGCCGAAAGCACTAGAAACACAGCCAAGATTCCGAGAGCAAAGATCACCACCGCAAGAGACCCCGCTTTCACCTCCTCGCGGGAGATTCCAGTCCAGTCAAAGCTCAAGCCCTGGAAGTTCCCATCTCTAAAGATGGTTTTCATCGCACCAATCGCCTGACCTGAGCTCTTGCCCTCTGCCGGAGTGCCCTCGACCTTGATTGAACGATAAAGATTGAAATGGGGAATCACACTCGGGCCAGTGGTGGACTTGACCGTGAAGAATTCCGAAAGAGGGATCTGGTCACCCTTGAGATTGTTGACATAGATCGACGACAACTGCTCAGGAGTGGCTCTGCTGACGTCGTCCGCCTGGACATAGACCCGTCTCACCTTTCCTTCCTGAAACGTGTCATTGACATAGGCACCACCGAAATTGACGCTGAAGGCCTGCATCGCCGAACCAAAGTCGACACCGAGGCTGGCCATCTGTTGGCGGTCCACCTTGATTTCGATCTGTGGAGCTTCAGGGGAAAACAGCGAATAGACGCGATTCAGTACTGAATTGGCATTGCCCGCCTGAATGATCTGCTCGGCAGAGCCGAAGAACTGATTCAAGGAATAGGAGCCGCTGCTCTGATCGAGAAGTTGGAACTCAAAACCGCCACCGGATCCGTAGCCAGGAATCGACGGGGGCTCGACCACGAATACCCGTGCACCATCCACTGCCATGAAGAGCTTCTTGTTCAGACGTTGAACAAGTGCCGCCACGTTGTGGTCACTGCCTTTGCGCTCATCCCAGTGCTTGGTGCCGAAAAAGAACAGACCTTTATTCGGAGCATTGCCATCGAAGCTGGCACCACTGAAGAGAGCTGCAGCCTTGATGTCCTCCTCACTGCGCAGCACCGCTGCCACCTTGCGGTTGATGTCCAACGTGGTCTCATTGGAGGCCCCTTCTGGGGCCTGCACAAAGCCAATCGCATAGCCCTGGTCTTCTATCGGCACAAACCCGCCAGGGATACGGGTGAATGCGAAGCCAGTGAGAAGGATGCCGGCCGCCAAGGCCGCCATCACCAGCGGCCTTGCCTTAAGCACCTGATCAAGCAAGGTCGAATAACGCTCTTCAAAGGCCGCATAGCAGCGATTGAAGTTGGTGAAAATCACGGGAATGAACCAGCCCACCCCAACGCCGATGGCGCTGAAAAGAAGCACCGGGATCAGATTGGTCACACCAAGCACCACCAAGCCCACCACAGCACCTCCAACCGCACCTGGCATCCGAAGGGGACGACCGGTGAGTTGCATGGCAACAAAACCAAGCAGTGCTCCCACCACCACAGGCAGCAGGACCAAGGGCGCACCATCGCCAGCGTTCAGCAGGCCATAGACGAAACCAAGACAAATGCCAGCCGTGGCGTACTGCTCTTTGCTCAGCTCCTTGGTGTCACGGGAGAGCAGCAATGCCGCCAACATCGGGGAAAAGGTGAGGGCATTGAACGTGGAAATACCGATCGAAAACAGGATGGTTGCAGCGAACTGTTTGTAGATCGTTCCAGTCGCTCCAGGGAAAAACAGGACCGGCAAAAACACGGCCATCTTCACCAAAGAGGTGGCGATGACTGCACTGAACAGTTCATCCATCGTGGCCATCGCCGCTTGGACGGCGGTGAGGCCCTCCGCCTTCTTCGCCGATGTGTCTTCCACCACGGTGATTGCATCATCCACCACAAGACCGGTGGCCAAAACAAGACCAAAAAGGGTGAGCTGATTAAGAGAAAAGCCAAAGGCCAGCACCAGACCGAAGGTACCGATCAGGGCAACAGGAATGGCGATAGCGGGCACCAAAGTGGCCTTCCAGTTCTGAAGAAACAGGAACAGGATCAGCACCACCAGAATCACAGCATCCCGCAGGGAATTGGTGACTCCCTTGATCGACTGATTGATGAAGTCGGTGGTGTCGTAAATCACCTCAGATTCCAAACCCACCGGCAGAGTTTGCTCAAACTCAGCAATGACATCCTTCACCGCGTTCGACACCTGAATGGCGTTACTGCCTGAGAGCTGATAAACAGCAACCCCAACAGACGGTGAGCCCTTGAGATCCATGGCGTCAATGCCGTAAGTCTCTCCACCGAGACTGACGCGACCCACATCGCGCAGCCTGATCAGACCTCCTGCATCGGTGCTCTTGAGCACCAGATTTTCGAACTCCTGTTCCGTGGTCAGACGACCTCGGAGTTGAACGGTGAAGGTGAATTCTTGCCCCTTAGGAGCTGGTGCGCCGCCGACCTTTCCGGCAGGGACCAGCCGGTTCTGGCTCTTGAGCTGATTGACAACATCGGTGGATGTGAGCCCGTAAGACGTGAGCTTGTCAGGATCCAACCAGAGACGAAACGCCACTTTGCGGTTGCCGAAATAGGTGACATCGCCAACACCAGGAACCCGCTTGATGTTGTCTGTGAGGCTCTTATCGAGATAACCGCTAATGGTCTCAACGCTGTATTCCGTTTGGGCTGGATCGGAATTGACGAAGTTGTAAACCAGAAGAATCGAGTTAGAGGCCTTGTTCACCGTGACGCCGGCCTTGCGCACCTCCTCCGGGAGCTGAGGTTCAGCCAGGGAGACACGGTTCTGAACGTTGACCTGATTGATATTGCCGTCGGTGCCGCTGTTGAAAGACACCGAAATCGCACTCACCCCATCTGAGGAACTGGTGGAGGTAATGAAATCCATCTCCTCCACACCATTGATCTGCTGCTCGAGCACCGAGGTGACGCCCTGCTCCACCGACACAGCATCAGCACCCACATAGGTGGCCTGTACCTTCACTGTTGGCGGTGCAATATCCGGCAGGTTCTCAATCGGGAGGATCGGGATCGCGATCAAACCAACAATCACAATCAGCAGACTGCAAACCGTGCTGAGAACCGGCCGTGTGATGAAGGTATTGGAAGCAGACATGGCTCAGCGTCAGTTCCGAGCTGCGAAGCCAGCCGACGCGCTCACTGCTTTGACCTGCACCGGCATGCCGTGTTTGAGGTTGAGGAGATTAGTGGTGATCACCTTCTGATTGAGCCTTAATCCCTTCGTGATCGGGTAACGATTGTTCTGCAATTCGCCAACAGTGACCGGTGTTTGCAGCGCAAAGAGGGTGTTGGCAGGCAATTTGTTGTATTTGATGCCCTGACGGATGCGATTGAGATCGACCTTGCCTGGGTTGGCTTCAAGCTCCTCGAAACGACCGATGCGAAACACGAAGCTTTGGCCTGAGGTTTGGGTCACCGCCGCGAACGGCACGGACGGCAGATTGAGCGACTGCAACTGCACACGCGTGCGCAGGCGCTGGCCACTGCGTAAACGCCCATCCACATTCGCAAAAAGAGCTTTCACCAACAGGCCCTGGGTTTGAGGGTTGACCTGTGGATCGATCGAATCAACCTGACCGGTGGCCAGCACCTTGGAGCTGCCGGGCGCAGTGAGAATCACGGGTTGACCAAGAGCAAGCCGGTCTCCGAAGACAGCTGGCACTTCAACGCGTGCTTCCAGAGCGTTGTTCTGCACCACGCTGGTGAAAGGTTGGTTCTGTTGCACCAGATCACCCACCTTCACCTGCACATCAGCCACCGTGCCGGCCGTCGGCGAACGCAGATTCCGATAGCTGAGCGTGGCCTCCAATGACTTGACCTGCTCTGCCGCTGCGAAGTATCGCGTGCGATAGGAGTCACGCTGACGCAGGCTGGATGCTCCCACCCTGGCCAGAAACTCTTCACGCTCCCACTCGGTCTTTGCCGTTTCCGCTTTAGCCCTCTGCTCCGCTAGAGCAGCCCTCTGCTGAGCCTGATCAAGCACCACCAGCAATTGTCCGGGCTCGACCTGATCACCTTGGCTGATCTTCAGCTCCATCACCCGACCGGAAGCCTGAGCCGCCAGCTGGACCAACTCGAAGGCCTCCAAGGTGCTGACAGTATCGACATCATCGGTGAACTGCGCCTCCTGAACAGTCGCCTGCTGCACCGCAACCGGTGGGCGTCTTGGTGCAGACGAAGCACAGGCCGTCAGGGACATTGCCAGGGCCACGACACCAGCCACTCGGGCGCAACTGTTCACAAGCACTCACCTCACGGAGCAGATTATGGGTGGATTTGCGAAGGCCGTGGCTGCGCAAAGGGTCAAAATTGGCGAATGGAAATTGAGCCATGACGGCTGACCTGTTCTCCCATCACGGCGATCAGCTACGCCAACGCCAGGCTCCCCTGGCAGATCGAATGCGGCCCCGCACGCTGGAGGAATTCGTGGGTCAGGGAGCGATCCTGGCGGAGGG
>Ga0189288_10319_pt1 | contig 20880 bp, 19 predicted proteins | sample UW105minimetaG_FD_130316 | JGI IMG/M metagenome (GOLD analysis project Ga0189288, IMG submission 130316) | Marine microbial communities from the Costa Rica Dome - UW105 mini metaG | ecosystem: Environmental > Aquatic > Marine > Oceanic > Photic zone | place: Costa Rica: the Eastern Pacific... | reverse complement strand
GATCCCGGCCTTCGGGAACAGGTCCGAAATCGGCATCATCGCCGACCCAATAATCCCAAACGCATGCTGAATCCCGTGACGCTGCAGCACCTTCACAAAGGCTTCTTCGGTGGTCATTTTCATGTGACTAAGTCTCCCAAGCAAGGACGCCGACCTTGGGGCCGGCGGGTTTGAAGCTATCGTAGATTGCGGCTTTCTGGCCGAATAGGGCCAGATGAGAAGTGGAACTATAACCAGACAGATGAATCTTTGATCCACAACTGGGCTTAGATCGGATATCCTTTGGATTGACGTGGCCCAGGGGACTGAGCCGCCACAATTTGATCCCAATTCTGTGTCAATTGTCAGAGTAGGATCATGGCGACGGTTTTGTGTCGTCAATCAGCGCTGACGAATCGAGCCATGCCCAACGCAGTTGCCCTTTTAGTCCTGGCCCTCTGGCCGTTTGTTGTGATTGCCCTTCATGGGCGATTGTCGACAGACCGTGCGTTGATCCTGAGCCTTCTTGTGGGCTATATGTTTCTGCCTGAATATCCGACGCAGTTTGATCTTCCGTTGCTGCCCGCGCTCAACAAACACAACATTCCAGCGCTGACTGCATTTGTTGTGACCCTCTGGCGATCAGGCCGTCAGACCCCCTTGCTGCCCGAGTCCCGGCCCGGGAGAGTCTTACTAGTTGTGTTTATTCTGACCCCGATCATGACAGTGCTCACCAATGGGGAAACCGTGTTTTACGGTCAGGTCGGCCTGCCCGCCATGGGATTAAAGGAACTGATTTCGCTGCCTCTGCAGCAGTTTTTCCTGATTGTTCCGTTCCTGCTCGCGCGCCAGCATCTGGCCCATGGAAGCGCTCAACGCGAACTGCTGAAAGCACTCGTTGTCGGTGCATTGGTGTATTCGCTATTTATGCTGGCGGAAATTCGGCTGTCACCACAGATGAACCAATGGGTTTATGGCTTTTACCAACACTCCTTCGCCCAAACCCTGCGCGGAGGAGGGTATCGGCCCGTGGTGTTCATGTATCACGGAATTTGGGTCGCCTTTTTTGTCATGACTGCCATTGTCGCCGCCTGGGCCTTGTGGCGTCAGGCATATGGTGGAGCCCGGTTTCAACTTCAGCTGATCGCTCTGTATCTGATGGTCATATTGGTTCTGGCAAAATCTCTTGGCGCGCTTTTGTTCATGTTGCTTCTCGTGCCGCTGGTTGTGCTTGTTCCCAACCGCCTTCAGGTCAAAATCGCATTGGTCATCGGCGTGTTCGCCCTGTCTTATCCTTTGATGAAGGGTTTGGGGATTTTTCCAACTGAGAGGCTCACCGGACTGGCAAACAGTTTTGATCCGGCCCGCGCGCAAAGTCTTCAGTTCCGGTTTGATAACGAAAACACACTTTTGACCCGCGCTTTGCACAAACCGTTTTTTGGCTGGGGCAGCTGGGGGCGCAATCACGTGCTAGATTCCATCAGTGGTCGGGTACTGACCATCACCGATGGCCGCTGGGTTATTACAATTGGGGTCTATGGCTGGATTGGATTTCTGGCAGAATTCGGCCTGTTGGTCTTACCGTTGTTTTTGCTCTGGCAAGAAAGCCGACATACAAACGACATACAGGTTTCGCCCTTTGTTGGGGCTCTGAGCCTGATTTTGGCTATCAATGTGCTAGATTTGTTGCCAAATGCCACGCTGACGCCGCTCACCTGGCTGGTGGCCGGCATGTTAACAGGGTATGCTGAAGAACTTCGGCGCATGCGATTGAAGACACAACGACCGACCCAACAGGGCCTTGCGTGGAAATCGGTCATGTAACGTAATGATTGTCAGATGGAAGTGCCAATGCCTGTTTTTTCGACACCACGGCTCAGCATTCACCCATGGGATCCACACCTGGACGATCCCGCCAAACGTTATGTGTTAAAGCAGGCCATCCGCCCCATGCTCAGCGACGCGGCCATGCGCTTTCTTCCATCGACTTTGGCTCTGGGCTCAGGCCCCGACCCATTGGAAGACTGGGTTGTGGCCCGCCGAGCCGCGGCCACGGTTTCGGTTATTCAACAACAGGATTTAACCATTGGGTTGCTGTTCCTGTTTCTCCCTCCTGCTGCAGAAGAAGGCTCGCCCATCCATCTGGGTTATCTGCTTGCGGAACAGGTTTGGGGACAGGGGTTAGGATCGGAATTGGTTGCGGGCCTGATCGCTCACCTAGAGCCAGGCCCCCTATGTGATCTTCAAGCTGGCGTCGACATCAACAACCACGCCTCTGCCCGTATTCTGAAAAAAAGCGGTTTTGTCAGAGCCCCCGAGTTCTGCGCAGATGCCCTTGATGTTTATGTCAGATCCGTAGGGTCCGCACTCAGTCAGGCTGGTGCCGAGAGATAATCCGGGCGGGACTACCCGCCACCGTCACCCCGGGGGGCACGTCTTTTGTGACCACTGCATTCGCTCCAATCACCGCATGCTCTCCCACTGTCAGTGGGCCAATCAACTTTGCGCCGGCTCCCACATCAACATGGCCTTTGAGCGTGACCGCACCAGCAAGGGTAACCTGCTGAAATATGAGACAGTTCGGACCAATTTTAGCCTCGGGATGAATGATGATCCCTGTTGGGTGCGGCAGCACAAGCCCACCTGAAATCTGGCAATTGAGATGCAGTTCACTTTGGCACACCACCGACCACCAGCGATGGTTCAGCACCCAGAATTTTGACGTCTTCCGTCCCCAGACACCGCCCGTTTCGCGCGCATTCTGGTAGCGGCGCACCGCGCGCAACAATTTGGGACCCGGATCCCAAAACTGGCGGATCGCCTCGCGGCTCCAATCCGGGGCCGTGGCAGAAATCAGATCTGGTTTGTCCATCTCAATCGGACCCCATCAAACGTCTACGCGTTTGTCAGATGTGCGCCATCCCTGCCGTTATGACAAGGCGTGTTTGATCAGGTCGCGGTGAAACGTGACTGAAAGACCGAAGACTTGCGTCTTTAAGCCCGGCGCAATCGCAACTTCACCGCACGCAACATCTGCCCCGGTAGAATGGCGAAACATTGCATGTAGCGCCCCACCAGTCGGCGCGGATTGCCCAACATGCGCCAAAGCCATTCCATAGCGATCCGGCGCACCCAAACGGGCGCGCGTTTTTGCTTACCGGCAAAGAAGTCGAGCCCAGCGCCAATAGAAACAAAGCCCATGGACGGGACCGTGTCGCGCCCCTGCGCGGCCAGCATTTCCTGTTTCGGTGCCCCAAGCGCGACAAAGCACAATCCCACCCCATCGTCCTGCATCTCCTGCAGGAGCGCCTTCGCATCTTCGCTGTGCGGATCAAACCCCATGGGCGGCGCAATGCAGCTGACCACTTTGAGATCGCGCACTTCCCGTTCGAGGTAGGCCTTCGCGGCCTGCAAAACGGGCTGGGTCGAGCCAAACAATCCAAGTCCCACTCCCTGACGCGCCGCAATCCGCGCAAGGGGAAGAATTGCTTCAGATCCGGGAACTAGTGACACGGGCCGCCCCGCGATTCGCGACATCCACACAATGGGATTGCCATCTGCGACAACAAAATCCTGCGCAGCATAAGCTTCACAAAAAGTAGTCGAATTCTTTAGCTTAACAAGGTGATCAAGGTTGATCGTTGCCAAAGCAAATCCCTTGCGCTGAGCAAGACGCTCGGCCACGCGCGCTTCAAGAGCGGCCCAAGTTGGCACATTCACCGCGATGGTGTGGTTGTTGATGTGAAAGTCCATAAAATCACCTTAGCGGATCAAGGTCACATAACCTTGAATGGTGGAATGTGAAGTGATGTTTTCGCAACATTTGGTGGAAATACCTGTCAGGTGGTGCCCGAAGGACGCAACCAAGGGGAGAATACCCTCGAATTGTCGAAATCTAGCCATGTTGTCCGGTCTATAACCGGCGTTATGAGAACTGGGTGAAATATGAGTTTGGTGAGTTCCTGCAACGCGGGGCACCACAAGCAGGGGCCTGGAATGCACGGGAAAATCTGTCTTTTGGGCTGCGGCTTTGTTGCAGACCTCTATATGCGCTCGCTTGAGGCGATGTCAGGGATTGAGGTTGTTGGTGTCTGGGACATCGATGCCGAACGGCTCGCCACATTTTGTACCCATTGGAATGTTCCTGCCAAACAATCGCTTGAACATCTTTTGCAAGATGAGGCACTTGTCCTCAATCTGACCAATCCACATGCACATTTCGAAACCAGTCAGGCGTGCCTAAAAGCAGGGCGTCATGTTTATTCGGAAAAGCCGCTCGCCATGACATCCGCAGAGGCCAAATCTCTTTATGTTCTGGCTCAGGATCGCGGCCTGATGTTTGCCTCTGCGCCGTGTTCGGCCTTAGGAGAAGCGGCACAAATCCTTGGTCAAGCGCTCCGTCATGGCACCGCTGGCACTCCGCGTGCCATCTACGCCGAGCTGGATGATGGATTTATCCCGCAAGCGGCGTACAAGAAGTGGCTCTCCGAAAGCGGCGCACCCTGGCCCTATGAGGACGAATTCCGCGTTGGCTGTACGCTTGAACATGCGGGGTATTACTTGGGTTGGCTGATCGCTTGGTTTGGGTCTGTGCGCACAGTGGTGGCCGCCTCCGCAGAAACCATTCCCGGCAAAGAAGGCTCAGGCCCCTTTGCGCCAGATCTATCGGTGGCCACGTTGTTTTTTGAGAATGGTCCGGTGACACGTCTGACCTGCTCTATTACCGCCCCCCACAACCACGCTATTCGGATTGTCGGAGACAAAGGTGTGCTGTCCTGTGATGCGGCCTGGGATAATTCTGCGAAAGTGAAGTTCGCCAAACGCCTAACCCTGAGGCGCCGTTTGATGGAACATCCCTGGCCACGACGCATCAAACTTGCACAACCAACCCACCCCAAAGTGAAACGCTGGGGGGCTGCCGCGATGAATTTCATGCTTGGCCCTGCAGAAGTGCTTAGCGCCTTACAGGAAAACCGCCCCTGTCGTCTGTCAAATGATTTTGCGCTGCATATGACTGAGGTCACGCTTGCCATCCAAAATGCAGGGGAGCATAGCGGTGCCCAAACCATGACTACCACCTGTGAACCAATGGAGCCCATGCCATGGGCGAAATGATCCTGATCACCGGAGCCAACGGTTTTGTCGGACGGGCCGCAGTTCAAGCCGCACGCTCAAAAGAGATAGAAGTAACCGCCGTTTATCGGAGCACCCCTTCGCCGGAGTGGGCAAGTGATCCGGGTATCACGCCGCTACAAGCCGACCTTTCGAACCCAGACTGCGTACCCAAGCTTGCCACGGCGGCAAGAACCTGCGGAGCCACCATTCATGCGGCCGCTCATTTGGGGGGCGATGCGGCTCACCTTGAACATGACACACGCCGCGCAACCGAGATCCTGCTTTCCGCGCTACCAAAAGACATGCGTTTGGTTCTGGTCAGTTCTATTGCAGTCTATGACACTCTTAAGCTTGCCCCCGGAGACATCTTGACCGAGGACAGCCCGCTTGAAACATCAGACACTGCTCACGATGGCTATGCCAAAGCCAAGCTACAGCAGGAAGAGCTTTGTCAGGCCTCGGGGCTTTCCACTTGGATTTTGCGCCCCGGCGCGGTCTATGGCCCCGGTCGCAGCTGGCACGCGCTGATGGGGTTCTGGGCGTCCAAACTCCACGTTCAGATCAGCTCAGACGGGCAGCTCCCCTTGGTGCACGTCGACCATCTGGCCGACAGCCTGATCCAAGCCGCCCTAACCGCCCCCAAGGGCACGCCTGTGGTCAACGTCATTGATGATGATCTACCAACACGGGCGCGTTTCCTGAAAGCACATCGGAATTGTGCCAGATGGCCACATCTAACAATTTCTATTTCCTTCAAAATTTGGTTGCTATTGGCAAGACTATTGAAACCTGTTTCCTCCAAGTTGCCGGGGTTATTTCAAGAGCCCGTTCTGCGTGCCCGTCTGATGCCCTTGTCATTTCCCAACGACGCCCTGCGCGCAGCTTTGGGTGGGGCCGATCGGGCTCCCTTTGAACAGATGTTGGCACAGTCAGTGGAGCAACCAAAATGACCCGTAAAAAATTGGGCTATCTCACCGGAGAATATCCACGCGCCTCGGATACGTTTATCCAACGCGAAGTTGCTGCACTGCGCGAAACGGGACACGAGGTGGTGACCTGCTCAATCCGCACCACCGGTCAAGAACACCTGGTTGGACCGGAACAGCGCGAAGAGCACGCCCGCACCTTCAAAGTTCTCGACGCGGCGCGAAATCCGGTACGATTGGTAAAGGCCCATCTGCGCTGGATGCGCACGCCTGGCCGGTATCTTTCGGCTCTCAAACTGGCTTGGCAGACAGCCCCCAAAGGCATCAAGGGGCGTCTCTACAACCTGATCTATTTCCTCGAAGCCGGTGTTGTCGCCAAACATCTTGAGGATCAGGGTGTCGAGCATCTGCACAACCACATCGCAAAAGCGTCATGCACTGTGGCGATGCTAGTCAATGCGCTCTCAAACCTGCCTTATAGTTTTACCATTCACGGGCCCGATATCTTCTTCGAACCGGACCACTGGCGGATTGACGAAAAAACCAAACGCGCCAGCTTTGTAGCCTGTATCAGCGACTATTGCCGGTCACAGCTGATGTGTTTTTCCGAGCCTGACCAGTGGGGCAAACTGCATATCGTGCACTGCGGGGTAGATCCTATCCGGTATGAGCTTGCTCCGCATACCTCAGAACATCTTCTGTTTGTTGGCCGTCTGGCGCGGGTCAAAGGTTTACCCATTCTATTTGAGGCGCTGGCCGAACTTAAAGACACATTCCCAAACATGCGCCTGACCCTGGTGGGCGATGGTCCCGACCGTGCCGCGCTTGAGACACAAGTGAAAGAGATGGGGCTCAACAACGTCAGTTTTCTCGGCTATCGCGGCCAATCTGAGGTGGCCGATCTACTGCAAACCGCAGATACCTTTGTTCTCCCAAGTTTCGCAGAAGGTGTGCCAGTTGTCTTAATGGAAGCGATGGCCTCAGGTGTCCCTGTCGTGGCCACACGCATCGCTGGCATTCCGGAACTTGTTGATCATGGCAAAACCGGGTTTCTTGTCCCGCCTGGGGACGTCGCATCGCTGACCAAAGCCATTCGTTGGACGTTGGAAGACAACGCCCAGCGCAAAGCAATGGGTGAAATGGGGCGTGACATCGTGGATTTTGATTTTAACGCCGCACGCGAGGCCAACTGGCTGTCGACTTTGATCGAAGCCTATGGGTCTGGTGACACCTCGCTTCCCAAACGGCGGGGGCTCTCGTGACGCCGGTAGATGTTGTTCTGATTGGCCGAAACGAAGGAGCGCGTCTTATTGCCGGACTGGCAAGCGTAGCCGGTCAGGCCCGTCAAATCATCTATGTCGATTCCGGCTCCACCGACACCAGCTGTGCCGAGGCCAAAGCCATCGGCGCCAAGGTTGTTGATCTGGACATGAGCGTGCCTTTCACCGCGGCCCGTGCCCGCAACGCAGGCTTTGACGCCTTGGACGATCCGCAGATTGTGTTGTTTCTCGACGGCGACTGCACCCTTGTTCCCGGTTTTCTGGACAAGGCTCGCGATCACCTTCTGGAACACCCTGGCCATGGATTGGTCACTGGCTGGCGCAGCGAGATCCATCGCAATGCCAGCCTCTACAATCAGCTTTGCGACTGGGAATGGCATCGCCCCGCCGGGATCATTGCCGCCTGTGGGGGCGACATGATGGTGCGCGCCTCAGTTTGGTCTGAGCTCGGGGGCATGGATGCCACCGTGATTGCTGCGGAAGACGATGAATTCTGCACCCGCATGTCAAAAGCGGGATGGGTGCTGGAACGCCTGCCTATCGACATGACACGCCACGACGCAAATATGCTGCGTTTTGGTCAATGGTGGCGCAGAGCTGAGCGTACTGGCCACGGATTTGCTCAGGTCGGGTATCTGCATCCCGACTACTTTGTAACTGAACGCAAACGTGTCCTCGTCTATGGACTGGCGCTTCCTGTTCTATTTAGCATCGGTCTGTTCACCACGCTTTGGCTCTGCTTCTTGGTGGGTGCGCTCTATCTTCTAAACTATCTGCGCACGGCGCAGGGGCTGCGGCGCGACAAACTTCCAAAGGCCGAATCCTTTCGGCACGCCGTTCTGCTGACCCTCTCCAAACTCCCCAATCTCATTGGCATGGCGCGGTTCCACCTGCGTCGCCTGCGTGGTGCCGACATGCGCATCATTGAATACAAGTAAAGGAACGTTCTCCATGTCTAACGAGATCCGTGTTGGCCTCATTGGGGCTGGGTATATTGCGACCTGGCATGCAGAGGCATTGAAGGCCACGCCGGGCGTTCGGGTCAGTTCCGTTTGCGACCTGAATGAAGCAGCCGCCAAAGGCCTTGCTCTCGGATACGGGGCTCAGGCCTTTACCTCGGTTGAAGACATGATCGCGGCCAAAGCCTGTGATGCCGTTCACATTCTGACCCCCCCACATCTGCATGAGCCTCTGGCGATCCAATGCCTGAACGCGGGTTTGGATGTTCTGGTTGAAAAACCTGTATCAGAGAGCCATGCCGCGACTCAACGCATGGCCGAAGCCGCGCAGGTGAACGGTCGACGGTTTCATGCCGGACATAACTTTCTCGGCCTGCCGTCTTACACGCGAATGAAAGCCGCAATGCTCGCCGGCGACTATGGCCGGATTGCCAGTGCCGAAATCACCTGGGCGTTACCGCTGGCACCGCTGCGTTCCGGCCCCTTCAATCTGTGGCTGTTACGAGAACCCAAAAACCTGATCCTTGAACTTGGGCCGCATCTAATGGCCTTTGCGCATGATTTGTTTGGCGAGGTTGAGATCCTTTCAGCACACGCATCGCACCCAGCGATGCTACCGGGTGAAGATCCGCGTCCACAAGGGTTCCGCATTCTAGCCCGTGCCGGAGGTGTCAACATCACCTTCACTATGGCAATGGTGGAAACCGTTGACGATCGCTCGGTAACCCTGCGCGGGTCTTCGGCTCGGGCCCGGCTGGATTATGCCTCCGATGTGCTGATCATTGACCGAGAGAATGCCGGGGATCTTGTGGTCAACCCCCTGCGCCGCCAGCTTGATCTGTCTCGCCAACATCTGTGGCAAGGCACGCGCAATGCTCTGACGCAATTGAAGTCTCTGAACACCAAAAACCCTTATGGGCTCAGCTTTCGCGGCATGAACAGCGCCATTTACGGGGCCATTGCAAACAACACACCCCCAGACACCCGGTTCAACACCGATAGCGCGGCCTCGGTTATGCGTGCGCTTGATGATGTGATTGCCGCGCTGCCACAGGAGATCCTGCAGGTCAAAGCCCCAGCCATTCAAACCCGCGCGCCCAAACCCACAGCCATGGTGATTGGTGGAACCGGATTTATTGGCCGCGAACTGACCCGCCAATTGGTGGCCTCAGGGCGCGATGTGCGTGTTCTGTCACGGGGGAAAACCGGCCCGTTTCCGGATCTAACCGATCAGGTGGAAACCGTTGGTGCCTCGCTGCATGATCTCGACGCCCTGACGCAGGCAATGGAGGGCATCGAGGTTGTCTTCAATCTGGCCAAAGCGATGGAGACCACCTGGGCTGACTGTTTGATCAACGATGTCGGCGTGGCAACGCGCATTGGCATGGCCTGCGAAAAGGCCGGGGTGAAACGTCTGGTCTATACCGGGACAATTGCCTCGTATGACATGTCCAACCCGCATGGTGAGATCACCGAAAGCACCCCTTTCCCCGAGGATATGACCAATCGCAATCTTTATGCCCGGTCCAAGGCCGAATGCGAGCGACAGCTGATGAAGCTGCATAAAGAACGCGGCTTGCCGGTTGTTATCGCGCGCCCCGGCATTGTTGTCGGGCCCGGTGGCCCGCTGCAGCACTGGGGCATTGGCCGCTGGCATGGGGCTGGGGCAGTCCGCATCTGGGGTCACGGCCGCAACATCCTCCCCTTCGTTCTTAACGAAGACATCGCAGATGGGCTGATCCGGATGATCGATGCTCCGGTTGAGGGGCAAAGCTTTAACCTGGTTGGTGACCCAATGCTGTCCGCTCAGGAGTACTTTGAGGCCATTCATCAGGCTCTGGGCGCGCGACTGCGCGTGAGCACTGGGAACCTGACCGCATTTTATGCCGCGGATGCGGTGAAATACGGGCTCAAGAAATATGCCCTGCGGCGCCAAGGCGTCATTCGTCCATCCCTAGCAGACTGGAAAAGCCGGGCGCATTTTTCGGCCTTCGTGAACAGCCGCCCAAAGGAGATATTGGGATGGCGGCCAGAAGCCGACAAAGCCGCGTTCATTGACAAAGCGATCACCAACGCCAATCTATTTGGTGTGTAACCTCTAACCTAAGCCCTCAGTCTTGGTATCTTGGAGCGGAGCAACTCAAAAATGTTCCGATCCGACCATTGGGATGCAATGCTCTCCCTTGCAGAAGTGGTGCGGTGAGATCCCAAATCGACTTTTGAAGTTCTTTGAGAGGGTCGCGGTGTGAGGTGCAAACACATATCCTGAACGGTCTGAGCCAATGCCAGGCCAAAGCGCGCTCGAATGTGGGTCAGACACATATCAGTCGCCGCAGCCCCGCCTCCGCAGGTCCATAGTTTAGGCGTGACGACATAAAGTTGCGGACTAGGGCGCAGATCGTAACAGGTTTCTTCAGATCCCGGCACGTGTTCCCAATGCAGGGTAAACTTTTGCCCCTCAAGCAGACCCGCCCGCGCCAAAGCGTAGAACCCCGTGCAGAGCGCATCCAAAGGCGCCCCTTGGCGCGCCTGCCGGCGCAACCAAGACAGCAGCACGGGACGGCATTGTGCCTCCGGATCCCCGCCAGCGCAGACAAAAATACGATGTGATCGCGAGATGTCGCTCAACGCTCCATCGACGGTCACCGACAACCCATTTGAAACATCGACAGACCGGCCACCTTCAGACAAAACCTGCCACTGAAACAGAGCTTTGCCAGTGACCTGATTGGCCATACGGAGCGGTTCAATGGCCGCACAAAAAGACAGCATCGAGAAATGAGGCAGCCAGACAAAGGTAAAGCACTCAGGATCTGGTGCCTCCTGTAGCGCAAAATACGCGACACCTTTGGGTACGATGGCGCTCCTTTTTGTCACTTGCTTATACCAAGCGTAAAACCATGTTTCAGTGGATCTGCGGGATCGACGACTAAAGTTTTGTACCCGGTGATGAAGGGGCGGCAGGATATCTTGGGGATAATTGCGACATAAGACCCAACGCGATCCAAACCCAAAACCCGCGCATCAAAAACGGTGCGAATGGAACTTTCGTGTCGTAACACCTCACCGAGGGCCAGTTCACCCTTGGCATGTTTCACCGCCAGCCGCGCACATGTGCCGGTGCCACAGGGTGACCGATCCGCCTGAGCATCCCCCAAAAGCACGATATTGCGCCCATCCGCATGGGGGCCGGATGGGGGGCAGTCAACATAGCAATGTCGATGCTATTGAGATGAGGGAGTTCTGGATTAGACAGCTGCAATTGTTCATTTGCGCTCTGACGCAGGGCGATCCCCGCTTGGATCAACGCGTCGGTATAATGTGGATCAATTGAACTGAACCCAAGATCCTGTGCCTCGGCAATGACAAAAATATTGCCACCATAGCTTATATCTGTGCGGATCTGACCAAACCCTGGCACGTCGACCGTCACATCCAAAGCCAGCGTAAAAGAGAGCACATCCACAAGCGACACAGATTCAATCTCGCCCTGTTCATCGGTTGTGACGATGCCTTCGACCAGCCCGGCGGGGGTATCGATACGGATTTTGGTAGATCGACCGGTCGGCGGAACCTGACCGGTTTCCACCAGCATTGCGCAAATCCCCAAAGACGCATGGCCACACATGCTATAGAACCTCCCCCCATCCATGTAGACAGCCCCAATATGGGCCGAAGGGTCGACGGGCGGCATCAGCACACATCCAAACATGTCTCTGTGACCACGCGGTTGATGCATGGCAATGCAGCGTACCCAATCGAGGTGGGCCTCAAGATAGGCAAGGCGTGCAACCATCGTGTCGCCTTCGATTTTGGGGTAGCCTGAGACGATCATGCGGGTGGGCTCGCCTGCAGTATGGGAGTCGATGATGGACAAACGGGTCATTGTGGACATGGCGGCACTGCTCCTGTGTTGGGTTTGGGCTAAAGATCAATTTGTGCTCCCGGGATTTTGCTGATCTCACGCGTGATGAGATTGAATATTTGCGTCAAACCTCTCAACGGAGCAGCGCACATGAGCCCGCATCTTCCCCACCACCTGAAGGTGGGCTTCATTCTTGCCGAGCGTTTCTCTTTGGCGGCTTTCGCGAATTTTCTAGATGTGCTGCGTCTTGCGGCGGACGAAGGCGACCGCTCAAACCAAATTCTGTGCCAATGGGATATCTTGGGCGATGCGCAGGGCGAGATCCGCGCCAGCTCCGGGCTGGTTGTACAATCCAACCGGCGTTTTGGCGCGCAGCACACCTATGATTATATTGTGCTCGTTGATGGGTTGACCCACCGCACAAGTTTGTCAGGTGCGGCGCGCGATTATCTCTACGCCCATGCACAGCGCGGCACCGCATTGGTCGGGGTCTGTACCGGTGTGATTATGCTCACGGATCTGGGATTGCTGACCGGATACCGCCGGTGCGTCAGCTGGGCGCATCACGATGACTACTTGGATGTGGACCAAGACACCCCACCAGATGCGGTGCAGAGCTATGTGATTGACCGGGATCGGCTGACCTGCGCTGAGGGGATCAGTTCGGCCTATCTAGCGGCACATCTTGTCGCGGAACATATCGGAGCCAAAGTCGCCCAGAAAGCGCTGCGCATGCTGATGATTGAAGACGCGCCCAAAAGCAATCACATCCAACCCAGTTCAACGTTGGAGATCGCGGTGACGGATCCCGTGGTGCGACAGGCGTTGCTGCATATGCAGTACAACCTCGCCACGCCGCTCACCTCTCAGAAGCTGGCGGAGCTGATCGGGGTCAGCAAACGTAAACTGGAACGTCTCTTTACGCGCACTCTGGGTCAATCCCCGGGCGCAGTGTCCCGAGACCTACGCCTGCGCCATGCTCGGTCATTGCTCAAGGGCAGCTCCGATAGCGTCACGCAAATTGCACTCGCAACCGGCTTTTGTGATGCGTCTCATCTGGGCCGCCTCTGCCGTCAGCAATATGGACGCTCACCGGAGGCCCTTCGGAGGGAAGACTAGACCACCAGTGAGGTAATCAAGCCCCAAGATCCCCGCGTCTAAAGAACCGGGATTTTCAGATGTTTTTGATGCTGACCTTTTCTGTGAGAGCAGCGGAATTTTCTAGTCTTTTCGCCGGAACTCTTCATCCCCCGTCTCATCATCCACGCCTTGGTGGTTGCGATGCGCAACGAGTGGGGATCGGCCCACAGCAAAGGACAGTCGGTTTACTCGGAACCCAGAGTGTTTCATAACGGGGCAGTTTAAAGACTTCCGTCGAAACAAACTCGAGTGTTATGACCTTTTCCAAAACAGTTGCCGCAGAGCTTGTCCTCGCCATTGAGGCCTATTCCAATAGACCCGCATTGTCTGACAACCAAAGGCAGCTGAGTTATGCCCGTCTTGGCCAGTATGTCTCAGCTCTGAAAAACCCCTTAATTGCGCACGACGTTGTCGCGATCTATGGGGCGCCAGGGTTGGTTATGGGCGCCAGTGCCATTGCCTGCGTCATCCATGGACGTCCCTTCGTGCACCTTGACCCCGCCATGCCGCAGATGGTGGTGCACAACATCCTGTCCGAACTTAAGGTTGGCCTTGTTATTTTGTGTGAGCCCCCTTCAGTTGGGCAGATACCCGGCGATTGTGCCACGTTAGAGGCTGAGGCCGTTTTGGCGCTGGTTGAAGCTGCGCCTCAGGACGCAACCGCTACGCTCGAACCGGGCAATGTTGCCCCCACCGACCCGATCTATCTCGTCGCAACATCAGGCACCACAGGCCGACCGAAGTGCATCCCCGTTTCGCAGGATGCGGCCTTCCTGTCCTATGAATGGCGCGATAGCTACACCCCCTATGCACCAGAAACGCGCGTCGGGATTTATGTCTTTGCCATCTGGGAAATGTTTCGCCCGCTGCGAAAGGGTGCGAGTTTGTGGTTCCCAGATGCCGGCACCCTTTTTGCACCGGCCAAACTGGCGGATTTTCTGACCACGAACCGCATTGACGAGATGCTGTTCACACCCTCGTTCTACGACACTTTCCTGAATGCGCTTGATGCCGGTTGCGCTGCGTCCTTGCCTCTGTCGCGAGTCGTCTTGAACGGTGAGGTGGTCAGCGACGATCTGATCCGCGCATCGAAAGCCAAGCTGCCAGGGGCCGCACTGTGGAATCTATATAGTATTTGCGAAACCCATGACATCTGCATGTCACTGTTGACCGAGCCCGCAGGCGATAGGCCCGCTTCTGTGGGCATTCCTATGCCGCACCTGCGCGCGGTTATTCTGGATGAGGCTGAGCAACCCTGCCCCACTGGTATCTCTGGTCAGTTGTTCTTTGAGGGCGCCAGAATGTTGGGAACCGGGTACGTCAACCGCCCCGAAGAGACCCGCCTGCGCTTTCGTGATATGGTCATCGAAGGCCGCCAGACACGGCTTTATGACACCGGCGATCAGGCGCGACAGGACGCAGATGGGACGCTTTATATCGAAGGGCGGATTGCGCATATGCTCAAGCTGCGTGGTTTCTCGATCCAGACCAGAGAGCTAACAGAAACGATGCGCGACCGACTGGCCTTCTCCAGCGCTGCACCCTGGGTCTCAGAGGTCAAAGGTCGCGGGCAAAGCCTGATCTTTTACTTCGCGGTTGATGCTGCGCAGGCCAAACACAACGCGGAAAAATGGAACCTCAATCCCGGTGTAAACCGTGTGCCTGCGGCTCTGGCGGCTGATCTTCGCGACGTGCTACCCCATTACTGCGTACCCTCTTTCCTTGTGCAGATGGACGCGCTGCCATTGCACCCGGTGTCGGGCAAGGCGGATGTGCGCGCCCTGCCCGAAGTTGAGGAAACCAACACGCAGCGTATTCTGTCCGAAGACATGGTGCTCTCCGCGGCAGCGCAGGCCATGTCCTGCTCGCCCACGGATCTTGACCCGGCACTGAGCTTTCATGATCTAGGCGGGGACTCGCTGATGTGCGTGAACCTGATGTTGGAGCTGGAAAAGATCTATGGCCTGCCAGTTGACTTTGATCTGGCTATGAACGTGCCGCTCCATCGGTTGGACCAGCTTTTAAACCAAGAGGCCGACGCACCCGTCGAGTTCGAAGGGTTCGAGCGGCCCGGGATCCTGCTGACAGGAGCGACCGGTTTTCTTGGTGGGCATGTGCTCGCGCAAGCGGTTCGGTCTTTGCCAGACAACGAAGTGGTCTATTGCCTGGTGCGCAACAAAAACCGAAGCGCGCGGGATCGGCTAGATGCCGTGGCCAAAACCCACAACATCGACCCCAGCCGCTACGTGATCGTCCATGGCACATTGGATGCGCCACAGTTCTCATTGGATCGGGTTCACTACGAGGCACTGACACAGGTGGTCACACGGGTGATCCACTGCGCGGCTATGGTGAACCTCGCAATCGGACGGCAAGAGATGCTGGACTGGTCTGCACGGGGCATCACCACCGTGATTGAGTTTTGCCGCGATGCACAAGCCGATCTGCGATTTACCTCCTCAACCTCGGTATTCCCTGATCGAGGCGGCCCCTGCCCCGAGGACCTGATCCCGGTTTGGGAGGGCTGCACAGGTTACGGCGCCGCTAAGATCGCTGCAGAGGCCACGATTCGAAGCTCAGGCATCTCGTCTGCGATTGTACGTCTGCCGTCAATGTACGATCTAGAGGCGCCAAATCCGCGAGACCTCTACGAGATCATTCTTCAAGCCGTGTTCCGCTCTGGGCACAGACCCGAGGATCTCAGCTTTCCCATGATCGACGTGACCGCCGCGGCATCGTTCCTGTTGGGTGACATCACCACGTCGGATGCATCGATCTACAATCTGATCCCCAATCACCGCATCACCCTGGAAATGCCAAAACCTGTTGCTCCACAGGATTGGTTGGCGATGGCGGATTTGGATCCGGGCATTGCGGGTGTCATTGGCGAATACCCGGACACGCTATGCGCCGACGCCAAATTTGAAACGGCGCACGCTCAGGCCGCCTGGGCACGTGTCAGCGACGGGCCATTTGGCTCTCTCACTGACACCGAAATCCTGCTGGCGCGTCGCGCGCAGGCTTACCAGGGAGAACCTGCGTTGACCTCAAAATCTGACATTGTCAGCGCGCGCGCCGCATCACTGGCCAAATAGGCGGCCAGTTCGGCCACTTCTTCTGGCTGCACCAATTGGTTTTGCGGGTTGGATTTCGCGTAATCCGCCCGCACCTCTTCTAGGCTTTGGCCGGTGGCCGCGATATCTGCGTCGATAAACTTTCGCAGCATCTCGGTCTCTACCCAGGTCGGGCTGATTGAGACACAGGTGACACCATGTTCAGCGCCTTCGAGGCTCACGCAGCGGCCGAGCCCCAACAAACCTGCTTTGGACGCGCAGTAGGCTGCGTTATTGGCCATACCTGTATGCGCTGCCATTGAGGCAATATTGATGATCCGTCCCCAGCCCGAGGTTTTCATATGCGGCATAACTGCCCGGATCATGCGAAAGGTACCGCTCAGGTTGATGTCAATCTGATCCATCCAGATGTCCTCGGGATGGTCCACAATTGCAGCCTCATCATAGATCCCTGCCGCGTTGACCAGAATATCCACACCACCACGTTGGGTAACAACATCGGCAATGAAACGGTCCACGCTTTCGCGTGATTGCACATCCAGAACGGCCGCTTTGATCGCCCCATTGTCTGCGCCAAGCTTGGCCTGCACAAATTCGGCGTCTCCTGCGCTACGCGCGCCCACAAAGACCTGTGTGCCGTCCTGCAAAAACCGCCGCGCAATCGCCAACCCCATGCCTGACAGTCCGCCCGTCACAATCGCGGTTTTGGATTCAAATGACATGTTGTCCCACCCTTGAGTAACTCTAATACCCGGCGTTCTAGGAAATGGCTGGGCTAAATTACAGCGAAATCGGTACGAGTTTCTCAACACAGACGATCCGATGCCTCTGTTTCAATGCCAAGACGCCGTGCTACGGCCCGCACTCAGGGCAGCTCTGATTGCCTCCGAACCGAATGGTCGTGCAAAGCGCCGTCAAAAACATGTGCTGCGCTTGAATCATATTGACAACGTCCGATGGGTGTTCAATTTAAAGCCACACGATGGTTCCCGCACGTTGAAACACGCGGGATGAAAAGGGAATACGGTGCGGTGTCACCAAAAGATGCCAATTCCGTAACTGCCCCCGCAACTGTAAGCGGCGAGCGAAGCTGATATGCCACTGACCGAATTCGGTTGGGAAGGCCAGCGAAGCATAGAACCGCGAGTCAGGAGACCTGCCATCACGTTTTCAACCAACCCGAGGCGGGGCGCCTTGGAAGGAGGCTTTATGGCACGTGTAACGTGTAACGACATAGCTGGCACCTTCGAACCGCGCTTGATGGCAAGCGAGGCTTTGAATGTGCATCGAACCAACCCACTACATTCTTATTTGCAGCACCTGTGAAGGCGCGAGAAACGCGGCCCAGTTAAAGGTCGACATGTCGTTGGATGTTCCTGCCACGGTACGGTTTCGCGCTGTCGATTGCCTTGCGGGTTGCGAACACCCGCCCGCTGTTGGGTTTCAGGCCTGCGGTAAGGCTTCGTATCTGTTTGGCGGTATAAAATCGTCCGATGATATTCAGGCGATTTCAAGCTTCGCGCATCAATATGTGCAAAGTACTACTGGCTGGACCTCTGCAACCGAACGTCCTTCGGCACTTTTCACCAAAACCTTAGCCCGACTGCCGGCGATTGCGGAGGGCGACGCATGACCGAGTTTTTCACGGTGCGCAATCTGGAGTACTTTGCCCACAATGGTGACCCACTGATCCGCGACGTAAGTTTTGACCTACCAAAAGGCGCGGTTTTGGCAATTGCGGGGCCGAACGGCGCGGGAAAAACCACACTTCTAAATCTCTTGGCTGGCATCGAAGATATTGTCACCGGAGAGGTTCGGCTTGAAGGTCGAGATCTTAGCAAACTCTCCCCTACACAACGTGCACGCAAAATAGCGGTGGTCTCGCAAAACTCTGCCCCTGACGGGCGGTTGTCACTTCGCGAGTATGTTGCTTTGGGGCAAATGCCGATCTGGAATAATTACGCCAATGAAGAGCATGCAGACGCATTGCAGCGCATTTTGGCCCTCGCGGGTCTGGAGTTGCTTGCGAATAAGCCGATGGGGCGGCTGTCGGGTGGTGAAACTCAACGTGCACATATTGCACGTGCCTTAGCGCAACGGCCTCAGCTTCTGTTTTTGGACGAGCCAACCAATCATCTAGATCCCGACGCCAAAGGACGGATGTTATCATTGATCTCTGCCCTGGGCATGACAGTCGTCACTATTTTGCATGATCTGGTGATGATCCCAGAATTTGCCACCCATGCCGCCCTGATGAAGGGCACCCGCATGATTGGGTTTGGGATGGTCGAAGATGTGATTACGCCCGAAAACATAAGAGAAACATTTGGTGTTGAGTACCTGCTTTTGCCTCACGAAGGCCGTCAGGTTCCTGCGCTTGATATCCGAAAAACGACAGTTCACACCTAAAGGAGAGAAGGTATGAAACAGATTTGGTCTGCGGCCCTTTTGATGGGGCTCGCAAGCGCCGCTTCGGCGGAAGTAAGTGTCGACAATTGTGGGGAGACACTTGCTTTTGAGACCACTCCAGAACGCATTGTGGTCCACGACATGAACATGACAGACATGGCATTTGCTCTGGGACTTCAGGATAAAATTGTTGGCCTGACGGGCATCACAGGTTGGTACAAAACCAGCCCGGATTTCGATGAGATGCGTGGCGACATTCCTGAACTGGCGCCCAAATATCCCACGGTAGAAAACCTGGTGGCTGTATCTCCCGACATGTTTTTCGCCGGTTGGTATTACGGCATGAAACCCGGTGGCGATGTGACACCTGATACGCTGGCGCCATTCGGCATCAAAACCATGGTCCTGAGCGAAAGCTGTGTCCATTTGCACAAAGATCGCCCCGAGGCGAGCATGGATCTTTTGTTTGATGACGTGACCCGACTGGGCACAGTTATGGATGTGGCCGACAAAGCCAATTCTCTCGTGTCAGGATGGAAAGCTCAGCTTGCAGGAATTGAGGCAAAGACCGCTGATGTGGCAAAGCCCCGGGTTTTCCTGCTAGACGGCCCTGCAGACGCCCCTTTCACCTCGGGTAAGTTCGCCATTCCCGACGCTATGATCACCGCCGCCGGTGGCGAAAATGTCACCCATGATATGGACACAAGCTGGGGCCGATCGTCCTGGGAGGCTGTCGCGGCCGCGAACCCAGAGTTCCTTGTACTGCTGGATTATCAAGGCGGGAACAGCGCGGAAGACACGTTCAAGTTTCTTCAAGTTCATCCCGTCATGGCCCATACCGATGCGGTTAAAAATGCCCGCTGGATTGGTTTGCGCTACGAAGAACTGACCCCTGGCCCGGCGAACATCGACGCCATTGAAAAGATGGCCAAAGCAATGCATCCGGATCTGTTCTAAGATGGGTCGATTGGCTCTGATTTTATCACTGGGGGTGGCCATGTTGGCCGCCCTCATCTTGCTGTCTGTGCTCTATGGCTCTACGTCCATTCCCGCTTCAGATGTGGTTGCCGCCATTGCTTCTGGGCTCGGCCTGAGCGGCGCAGATCCATCTCCAATGGGTCGAATAATCTTTGACCTTCGCCTGCCTCGCGCTCTTTTTTCAGCGATAATTGGTGCCGGGCTAGGAGTTGTCGGAGTGGTCTTGCAAACCACAACGCGCAATGATCTAGCGGATCCTTTCCTCTTTGGCTTGTCCTCGGGTGCTGCCGCCGGAGCGGTTTTTGTCATTACAGTGACCGGCGATGTTTTGGGCATTTGGACCTTGCCATTAGCGGCATTTTTTGGCGGCATGATCGCCTCTGCAGTGGTGCTATTGCTGGTACGACGCCTGCAAACAAGTGCGCCGGAAAAACTGATCCTCTCAGGGCTTGCCGTCTCTTTTCTGTTTTCCGCAATTACCAATTATCTTATCTTTTCAGGCGACAACCGCGCTGCGCATTCCGTTATTTTCTGGATGCTGGGCGGGTTGGGATTGTCCCGCTGGGAGACATTGCCCCTTGTTCTCACGGGCTTTGCGCTGATTTTTGGGTTCACGTTCTATCGTCGCCGTTGGTTGGACGCGCTTTTGGCCGGTGATGTAACCGCCACAAGTCTTGGTGTACCCGTCCATAAGCTGCGTGTGTTTATTTTCATGGCCTCCGCTCTTGCCACCGCGGCCTTTGTATCCGTCGCCGGGGTTATCGGCTTTGTGGGTTTGATGGTCCCTCATCTCGCACGCGGATTGGTCGGACCGTTACACACAGCTCTCATTCCTGCCGCAGCCTTGGTTGGGGCGATTTTACTCACGGCTTCTGACATTCTTTCGCGTTTGCTTTTGGCCCCGCAAGAATTGCCCGTGGGCATCATCACCACATCACTCGGAGCACTATTCGTCTTCGCACTACTTCTGGGACAAAGCCGAAAATAGGTTCGGCTTTCTTGTTTGCTATGAAGAGGAATTCACCCACACGAAGGGCTTTGTTGCACAAATCGGCTTGAGGCCGGACTTGCCCTTACCCCGGACGGCTTTAGCCTGCCGCCTGTGTTCGGGGTATGCCAAGTGCTGTGAAGCCGTTTAGGATCGCGGCGCGGATT
>Ga0189288_10318_pt1 | contig 20902 bp, 17 predicted proteins | sample UW105minimetaG_FD_130316 | JGI IMG/M metagenome (GOLD analysis project Ga0189288, IMG submission 130316) | Marine microbial communities from the Costa Rica Dome - UW105 mini metaG | ecosystem: Environmental > Aquatic > Marine > Oceanic > Photic zone | place: Costa Rica: the Eastern Pacific... | reverse complement strand
TTTTGTTGATCATAAGATCTGGCGGCTTTCTCTGGTCTTTTCATCTGAGCATCCTCTCTTAGGTTATACGCATTCAGTTCTAGATCATGTCGGTTTCGGTAGTGATTTTGGTTACTTAGAAATATATTATTATCTTGGCTTTATCGGCAGTGTTCTGCTTGGTATACTATTGATATCTATTTCACCCTCCTTCACTACTGTTCTTTTCCTTTTGGCAAGTTTACATTATAATCTTTTGTTTACCTCTGCGGGTTCAGTTGTTTTTGCTCTTACTGCAATTATTTCGTCTAGATATTATCATAGTATCAATCCTCGAACTATAGGACCAGCTTATGACTAGTCACCCTAACTTTACTCCTAAGATCTCTATTATTTCGCCTATATATAATGTCAATTCTTTTCTCGTTTCCACGCATGAATCTATAAAAGCACAGACCTTTTTTGACTGGGAATGGATCATTGTCAATGATGGATCGACAGATTCATCAGCCGAAATTTGTAATACTCTTGCATCAACTGATCCTCGTATCAGACTATTTCATCTTCCTCGTAATATGGGTCGTGGGTTTGCAAGAAACTTTGCTCTTTTCCATGTGAAATCTCCTTTTACGACTATCTGGGATGTTGATGATACATACCCATCTACTCGTTTGGCAAATATATTTAATTTACTGAACTCTGGTTGCGACTATTGTTGGGAACCTGTATATATTGTCAATAGTAAAAACGCTATCCTACGTAAACTTCCATACGCCGGCTTATCGTATTTTCCTCTCCCTTTTCATAATACTCTTTCATACAAAACTTCCCTCGGCCTCTCATATCTTTACCAGATGTTGGGTACTTATGGCGGAATAGGTGAAGACTATTATTTAGTTTATGCCCTAGCTGTCAAACATACAGGTAAAAGCATTCCTAGCTATTCCCGATATTTCCTTTCTCGTGAACAATCTAATTTAAAAACTTTCCATAGTCACCTAGGGCGCATTCTCGCTTTAATCAGAATATTTTTCAACCAGGATCTACCCTTTACAAGGCGTTTATGTCTTTTCTCTATCTATAGCCCTAAAGCAATTGTTGGTTTGGCATTTAGCTCGATTAGATTTATTTTCAACCGTTAACAAAATAATGAAAGGAAAGTTGTATCATCGCCTGCCATGTCAATTTCAAAATGCTGTTTGTTCAATTAACGGTTATTTTCTAAACCGACGTCGTTATGGCGGTGACTTTACTAAACGATTGCAAGACTCTATTTACAGATCAGAACAATCGATAGACTTTATTCGTCAATATCAAAATGAACGATTAAAACTTCTTTTTCTCGCTGCTTCCTTCAGTCCTTTTTGGCGTTCTAAATTTCTCGACTATGGAGTTTCTTTCTCCTCCAAGTGTCCTTTAGATGATCTTGTTAAGTTGCCAATTATCACCAAGAAAGAGGTTCAACGCAATCTAGCAATAATACCACCTGCTTCTGATTTTATCTCTACCTATACCTCTAATAAACTTATATCATGTCACACAAGTGGTACAACTGGAACTGGGCTAGTCTTCAAAGCTTCTTTATCTGCCGAACGAGAACAGTGGGCTACATGGTGGCGTTATCGTCACTCTCATAACATCTCTTTCAATGATTGGTGCGGAATATTTGCTGGTAGACCAATAGTAAGCCCCAATCAGACTAAACCACCTTATTGGAGGCTAAATTATCCAGCTAAACAAATCCTATTCAGTTCATATCATCTTAATGATGATACTGCTTTTTCTTATTTAACTAAAATACGCAGATCCGGCCTACCTTGGCTCCATGGTTACCCATCCTTCTTGGTATTGCTTGCATCATATTGTCAAAAGTATAATTTTGATTTATCTGATCATTTGCGTGTTGTTTCTACAGGTGCAGAGAGTCTGTTAGAGCACCAACGACAACTTCTTTCTGATGTGTTTAAAGTTCCCATATTTGATCACTACGGCCAAGCAGAATATGTTGCAAATATTTCACAACAAAATAATGGCTATTTGCGAGTTGATGAGGATTTTTCCGTTGTAGAACTAATCCCTTCTGATCAACCGAATTCCTATAAACTGATTGGTTCTACTCTTTTTAATATCGCTTTCCCTCTTTTTCGGTATGACACTCAAGATCTAGTTTCTATTAATCCTAATAATTTGCACGACCATTCTGGGTGGAGACTAGTTGATTCTATTGATGGTCGAATCGAGGATTGTCTCGTTCTTTGCGATGGAACTCGAGTCGGTAGGATGGATTTCATCTTAAAAGACTTTCCTTTTATTCAAGAGGCACAGTTCGTACAATATCGACCAGGACATGCCAAGTTGTATTATGTAACTAACCTTTCGAATACACACGACCTAATGAACTCGTTGTTGCAATCAGTGAGGATGCGTTTGGGAGACAAGATTCAAATTGATTTCACTCGTGTGTCAGCTATACCGCGTATTAATTCTTCAAAGCTTAGATTTGTCCTTTCCCATCTCTAATTTTCCATATTTACTACTATGAAACAAGTAATTCTTTCACTACGTACCGGTAAATGTGAAATTTTGGAGGTTCCCTCGCCTTCTCTTTCAACAGGTCACCTTCTCATACAAACATATTCCTCATTATTATCCTCTGGTACAGAGCGTATGCTTGTAGATTTTGGCAAATCTGGGTTCATTGATAAAGCTAAGAAACAACCTCATAAGGTTAAGCAACTTATGGATAAAGTACGTACTGATGGTCCAAAGCCTGCTATTGAGTCCGTTCAAAGCAAACTTGATGATCCCCTAGCCCTTGGATATTGCAATGTTGGCGTTGTTTTATCAGTTGGCCAGAACGTACTTGGCTTCTCTGTTGGAGACCGTGTCATATCTAATGGTCCACATGCTGAGATTGTCTCAGTTCCTCATCATCTCTGTGCTCGTATACCAGATAATGTAAGTGATCAATCTGCCCTGTTCACTGTTCTCGCTTCCATTGGTTTGCAGGGCGTTCGATTATCTAAGCCTACTTTTGGAGAAACATACCTAGTTAGTGGCTTAGGTTTAATTGGATTGCTTACTGGGCAAATATTAATTGCACATGGATGTCGTGTCTTGGGTCTCGATCCTGATTTATCAAAATGCACGATTGCTGAAACATTTGGTATACAATCTATCTGTACTTCGAAGCATGACGACCCCATTTCATGGTGTATGAGTCAAACTTCTGGTATTGGTGTTGATGGTGTTCTCATTACTGCCTCTACAACTTCTTCCGAACCAGTTGATATCGCATCTACAGTCTGTCGTCAGCGTGGTCGTATTGTGTTAGTTGGTGTTTCAGGTTTGCAACTTAAGCGTGATTTATTTTATAAAAAAGAGCTTTCCTTTCAAGTCAGTTGTTCTTATGGACCTGGGCGTTATGATTCATCTTACGAGCTTCTTGGCAATGATTATCCTATTGGTTTTGTTAGATGGACTGAGCAGCGTAATTTTTCAGCTGTACTTGAAGCACTTTCACGGGGTTCATTGTCAACAGAAGGCCTCATCTCCCATCACTTTTCTTTTCAGGATGCCCCAAATGCTTATGAGTTACTCACAAGTTCTGAGCCCTCGTTGGGCATTATATTGACATATTCTCTTAAATCTGCTTCTCCCAAATCTACAGTTAATCTGCCTTTTGCCGATTTTAAGAGCAAACCTTCGATCCCTGCCCTCAGTTTTATTGGTTGTGGAAACTATTCTCGTAGGATACTTATCCCCGCCTTCGCTTCTGCAGGCGGTAGTTTTCATACCCTCTGTGCTATTTCTGGCATAGGTCCAGTTTATTATGGTAAGAAGTTTGGTTTTCGTAATGCAACAACAGATCCCAATAATGCTATTTCTAATCCATCGGTCAATGCTGTTGTTATAGCAACTCGCCACGATAGTCATGCATATTATGTTATCAAGGCTTTGTCCGCTCGCAAACATGTATTTGTTGAAAAACCTCTTTGCCTCTCTCTTGATGAATTAGCAGCTATCGAGTCTAGTTATACTGGTGACAGTTTACTTATGGTTGGCTTTAATAGACGTTTTGCTCCTCTCACTGTTGAACTTAAGCAACATATATCCGTCCTTACAGGACCAAAGGCATTTGTATATACTTGTAATGCTGGTTCTGTATCACCTGACCATTGGGTTCATGATTCCAAAATTGGTGGAGGACGTTTATTAGGCGAAGCTTGTCACTTTGTCGATCTTCTTCGCTTCCTTGTAGATAGTCCTATAGACACCCTTCATCTATTCAAGGCTTCTGACTCAATGGCCCGTTCGGACACATTTTCTCTTCAACTTCGTTTTGTTGATGGATCAATTGGTACCATTCACTATTTTGCGAATGGTCATAAGTCCTTTCCTAAGGAGCGCATCGAGGTTTTCGCTGGCACAAAGGTCTTTTGCCTATCCAATTTCCGCAAACTTCAAGCTTGGGGAGTAGAGGGTTTCCGAACTCGACGTCTTTTATCTCAAAATAAAGGTCAAGTTCAATGTTCTGCTGCTTTTCTCAGATCAATTGCTACTGGTTCTAGTAGTCCTATACCCATATCTCAAATTTTTGAGGTACAACGCTTACTTTTACAGGTATTAGATTAATGAGTACATGTTGCATCCTTGGCCTCGGCTATATTGGCCTTCCAACTGCTGCTCTATTGGCAAAAGTAGGTCATCGTGTTTTTGGTGTAGACATCAATCCCGATGTTGTAAACATTGTCAACGATGGAAATGTTCATATTATTGAACCTGATTTAGAACAATCTGTCGCTGATGGTGTTTCATCAGGTAATCTTTCGGCTCAATTGTTTCCATGCTCTGCTGATATTTTTATTATAACTGTGCCCACTCCTTTTGACACCTCTCACAATAGTATCCCTCAACCTAATATAGAATTTGTGTTGACTGCGGTACAGTCTATTGCTCCATATCTTCTTCCTGGTAACTTAGTATTACTAGAATCCACTTCTCCGGTAGGCACTACTGAGCAAGTTTGTGTATTGCTTGAGGAGATTAGCGGTCTCACTAAAGATCAATTAAGCATAGCCTATTGCCCAGAGCGTGTTTTACCTGGACGTATTCTTTCTGAACTGGTCAATAATGATCGTGTAATTGGTGGTTTGACTTACAGCGCATCTCAGCATGCTAGAAGGTTTTACTCCACTTTTTGCGACGGAGAGCTTTATCTGACGGACTCTCGTACTGCAGAGCTTGTTAAACTTGCAGAAAATAGCTTCCGCGATGTAAATATTGCTTTTGCCAATGAGCTTTCAATTATTTGCCATGAGTTAGATATTGATATTAGTAATATGATACGTTTGGCCAATCACCATCCCAGAGTTAATATTTTACAACCTGGTTGTGGTGTTGGGGGGCACTGTATAGCAGTAGATCCTTGGTTTATTGCCTCTGCTCTTCCTAACTCTACCCCTCTCATCCAAGCCGCTCGGCTCGTTAACGATCAAAAAAGTCTCTGGGTTGTACAACAAGTTAAGTCACGAGCTGATTCTCTTGCCTCTCAATTAGAACGTCCAGTACAAATAGGCCTTCTTGGCATCACTTTCAAGCCTGATGTCGATGATCTGCGTCAATCCCCGGCTCTCAATATTGTCTCAGAAATAATTTCGTCAGGTCTAAATGTTCTTGTCTGTGAACCTAACCTTGTTAGCCATCCTGACTTCAGACTATATTCTATCGATTCTGTTCTTGCCAATGCTGATCTGCTTGTTTTCTTAGTTGCTCATACCGATTTTAAAAGACTTCGCCTCCTTGATCGTCCCATATTAGATTTCTGTGGGGTCACTAACATTGTTTAAGCCCAACTTTCCTTTTTTTGCTTCCTATTATCGGCGCTTATTTCGCACTTTGCTTGATATAGGTCCTATCCGGCTTAAACGTCGCATAGTATATGATATTCATAAGTTTTTTGATAGTTTTCTACCCTCTAACTGCTCCCTTGCTTTGGCTGATGCCAATAATTCCAATCCAGGATGGCGTCCTGTACTTCGTGAGCTTTATTGTCATGGTCTCCATCCACCGGCAAGTCTAGAACGACCTCTTTCTTCAATACGTTTTTCTTTTCTTCAACAGGAACGTCAACTATTTTTCCCCTTCTCGTGGAATGATTCTTCTTGGCCCCGACTATGGCAATTCCATTTACATTATTTTGATTGGGCTCGTGATTGGCTCGAACATGCATTGATATCTAAATCCTGGTCATTTGACGCTATTGCTTTAGAACAACTTCTTGATCATTGGATCTCAGCAAATACACCTGGAAATGGTGATGGTTGGAATAGTTACACTATTTCTCTCCGTACCAGGAATTGGATTTGGTTATTCCGTTGTTGCCCTGAGCTTATATCTTCATCGCGATTACAATCTCTTTGGCAGCAGTTGCGTTGGTTACAGTCTCATCCTGAGCATTGTCATGGAGGTAATCATTGGATAGAAAATCTAACTGCCTTGGCGCTTGGCGGTCTTCAATTTTTTGGACCTGATGCCTATTCCATGCACATTCGGGCCCTATACCTACTTGAAATAGAGATTAAAACTCAAATACTATCGGACGGAGGGCATGAAGAGCGCTCTGCTTGTTATCATCTCTTGCTATTAGACCGTTTGGTTGAACTAGGTTTTGCCATTGCGTTAATTACCCATCAACGCCCGTCTTGGCTCGTTTCCGCCATTAGAAAAATGGCGTCATGGGCCTCCTCAGTACGTTTATATAATGGCCAATATCCACGTTTCAACGACAGTCCAGTTGATATATCCCCGTCACTTGATGAGGTGGTATCGTTTGCTCAAATATATCTCAATCAATCACATTGTTCAGAAAACAACTTCTTTCTTACTTCTCCCCTGCGGCGATATTTGGCTTCTTCCTTATTTTCCCTCCCAGAATCTTCCTCCAATCGCCGACCACTCACGATTTCTCCTAGTGTCCTCGATTTACCTGCAACTGGCTGGACGCTTTTACGACCTGGATATGGTTGGGAGCTCATTTTTAAATGTGGTGTTCCTTGTCCTCCACATCTCCCTGCACATGTCCATTCCGATCAATTGAGTTTTGACCTAACCTACTTTGGCCAACCAGTTATCAGTGAAACTGGTACTAGTATTTACCGCTATTGTTCAGATCGTCTATACGAAAGGTCTGGTGCTGCTCATAATGTATTGCAACTTGGTTTCTCTTCTCCATCTGGTGAAATTGATTGGGTTGAACCTGTAGATGTTTGGGGAAGTTTCCGTGCAGGTCGAAAAGCCTTACCTCGACATCGCGAATGCTCTCATTCATCTGATCAAGTCTACTTCGCTGCAGGCAGCCATAATGGTTTCGACAGTAGAGGTGCACAACATCATCGTCGTGTTCAGCTAAGCGCTGCTTCTTCCGACCAGATTACGCTTATTATCGAGGATAGTGTTTCTACGCACGTTCCTTTATACTTCCGTCTTTGGTTGCATCTTTCTCCCAGCTCCCCTACTTCACTATTAAATTCTCTGCTTATTGACGCTTCCTCTGCCTTAGATGTTAAAACCTTTTGGCAACCCACATGGTTTGCCATGGGGTTAGGTCACCGTTTGCCTAGTCAAAGTTTCTGTATCATTGGTTTTTTGCCCTCAGGTGACCACCTTCTCAGAGTAACTCTCCCGCTATCCGTTGCCTTCCTTACACCCTCATAGGAATGCCTAGACTTTGGCTTATTAACCAGTTTGCTAACACTCCTGATCTCCCTGGTCATACCCGTCAATACGAGGTAGCCGCAAGTCTTGTTAACAATGGATGGGATGTTTCAGTTTTTTCGTCTGACTTCAATCTAGCTCAACGTAAATATCGGCGCCTTCGTTTTCCCCAATTAGCATCTAAGGAAACACCTTCTGGTATCCACTGGTTCTGGCTTTGGGTTTTCCCTTACCGATGTAACAACTGGAGAAGGCAACTCAATATGTTGAGTTTCTGTTTTCATCTCGCCCTGAGATTGCTTCCTACTGGATTGTTTGGAATTCTCACCGGCAAAGGTCCTAACGTTATACTTGCGAGTTCTCCTCAACTTCCAGCTGCATTCACAGCTTTATGTATTGCACGTCTTTATCATATACCTTTCGTACTGGAAGTTCGTGATCTCTGGCCCCAAGTATTGATTGATCAATGCGGCAAAAGTCGCAATAATATCCTGGTTCGCCTCCTTAGCTTTATGGAAAGTTATATTTATTCTCACTCTTCTCAGCTTGTTGTCTTAGCTAAAGGTGCTGTTTCTTATGTGGAAGCTCGTGGAGCCAGGCATATTGAATGGTTACCTAATGGTCCCGATTTAGACTTGTTTATTCCAACCCCTCTTCCTCCCGAAAGAACAAATTTCAAGGTTCTTTACGCTGGAGCTCATGGTGTCGCAAATGGTCTTGATAATGTAATAGAGGCGGCTCGCTTACTTGAGAACAAATCACTTCCTATATCAATTCAATTTCTCGGAGATGGCCCTGAAAAGGATAAATTAATTCAACTTGCTTCTGACTTGAATTCAGTCACGTTTAGCGAACCGGTGCCTAAATCTTTAATTCCTGAGATAATGGCAGATGCAGATGCAATTTTGTTGTCTCTTATTGACGTACCTCTTTTTCGTTATGCAGTCTCCCCAAACAAGCTTTATGATGCTTATGCTTTAGGGCGACCAGTTATAACTACAGTTCCAGGTGATATTAATACCGAGGTTGAAAGCTATAAGCTTGGTTTTACTGCTCTTCCTGGTATACCTGAAGATCTAGCCTTTGCTATTCAACAACTTTTTGAAACCTCTATCCTAGAAAGAAAAGCTATGGCCGAAAGGGCTGTTGTGCTCTCTAAAACGGTTTACTCTCGACAGCTTATTAACGTTCGATTTAATGCTTTGTTGCGCACTGTGATTGGCCAATGACTATTTCTGTTTCTGGAGCCAATGGCTTTACGGGTCGATTTGTCTGTTCTGAATTACTTCGCCGTCAGCTTCCCTTTATTGCTGTACTTCGTCCCGGTAATGACCCATCCTGGATGTTAAATAAACGAATACGATACCGCTTTGCCGATCTAGAAGATCCTCAGCAGTTTGTTCATGCACTTCGGGGGTGTAGCTCTCTTTTGCATGTTGCATCTATTGGCTTTGGAAGTGCACCTTCCATTATTGAGTCATGCAAAAGGGCCGGTATCTCTAGAGTTGTTTTTGTCAGCACAACTTCTATTTATACGAAATTAAATGCCGGCTCTAAAAAAGTTCGTTTGGCTGCAGAAGCCTCGATCAAGTCTAGTTCTTTAGACTATACTATCATTCGACCCACAATGATTTATGGTACAAATAGGGATAGAAACATGATACGTCTAGTTCGGTGGATCGATCGCTGGCCTATCCTTCCAGTGTTTGGCGATGGCCTCTCTCTTCAACAACCAGTGCATGTATCCGATGTTGCATGGACTCTTGTTGAGTCCCTGCAACATCCCGAATCCATTGGTCTTGATTTCAATATCTCAGGTGAAGAACCACTCACCTATAACGAAGTAGTTCGTCTGATTGCTTTCTATTTAGGCCGCCCTTTAATCCGTATACATATACCCTTTACTCCTGTTGTTTACCTGCTCAAACTGTTAGAATTCTTCCAACTATTTTTACCATTGAAATCCGAGCAGATTCTCCGCTTAAACGAAAATAAAAATTTCTCATACACTAATGCAGCTCACATTCTTGGGTATAAACCCATCTCTTTTCATGAGGGAATACAAATGGAGGTTTCTCTTTATCGCGGTATAGATCTATGAATGTAATATTAGTATCCTGTGTTGTCTTGCTTTCTGCTTCAATAAGTTGGTTCCTTATAGGTATCTTAATTCCTTTATTAAAGCTTCGTTTTCTCGATAACCCTAATCACCGTAGCTCTCACACCAATCCCACCCCTGTTGGCGGGGGTATTGTATTTGTATTCGTATCTTCTATTGCCAGTACTCTCTTCATAATATTCTCAGGCTACTCTTCATTAGCTCTTTTACCGCTTGCGACCGTTCCTATTGCATTTGTTGGTTTTTTAGATGATTGTCATGATCTCCCTCGTATTTTGCGATACGGAGCGCACTTGGCTATGGCAGTTTTCATATTATTAACCTCTCCTCTTCCGCATGAATCTATTTTGCAAATTACAAATTTGCCTCTTCTCATATCTTCCTTGGTTTTGTTTATAATTATAGTTACTGCTGTTATTAACTTTACCAATTTCATGGATGGTCTCGATGGTTTATTGGCAGGTTGTATGTCTGTTCTTCTCGCTACCCTTGCTTTCCATCTAAGTGCACCTTGGCCCATTTGGTCATTGTTGGGCTCAATTCTCGGTTTCTTGATTTGGAATTGGAGTCCAGCAAAATTATTTATGGGTGATTCAGGAAGTACTTTTTTAGGATCCATATTTATTGCATTGGTTTTATATGCACACTCCTGGTTAGATGCTCTTTCTTTTTTGATAGTTTCGACCCCTTTGTTGGCTGATGCTTCTTTGAGTGTTTGTCGCCGTTTCCTAGCTCGTCAACCGATCTTTCAAGCTCACCGCCTACATTTGTTTCAGAGGTTGACGCAGGCTGGATGGAATCATCGCCAAGTCTCTCTTCTTTATATCTTATCAACTACATTTTTGTCTATTGTTTATCTATATTTTGATTTTATGGTTTTGGTTTTGGCTGGCTTATTGGTACTTGTCCTTGGTTTTTTGCTAGATAGGTTTATTGCTGTTCCTTTTCATCTTGCCTCTCGCGCCTGATTCTCTCGAATTGTTTAGTCATTAAATGGTTTTGCTTGATCCTATTCTCCGACTCCCTCCTAGTTTTCGGCGCTTTCTTCTGGTATTTATTGATATTTTACTCCTTTCCTTATCGGTTTGGCTCAGTTTTTGGCTTCGTCTCGCAAATCCTTTTCACCTCTCATTCCAGGTGTCTGGCAGTTGGATGTTACCGGCGATATTGCTCTTGGGTTTACCCATTTATGCACTTACAGGATTATATAAGGGGCTAACACGGTACGTAGGTAGTATTGCTGTTTATCGGCTTGCTTACCGTAATGGTCTTCTTGTCTTACTTCTTGTCTTAGTCGGTATAACCTTCAGGTTGCCAATGCCACCACGCAGTAGCTGGTTACTCTTATGGTTATTACTCACAGGTTTCACTGGAGCCATACGCTTTATTTTCCGAGATATTTTACTTTCACTAAACTCCGTCAGGAAAAAGCAAACGGTTCGAGTTGCCATTTATGGAGCTGGTCAAGCAGGAGCTCAGTTAGCAGCAGCTCTCCGTCTTGGTGGCAATCATCAGATAATTACTTTTCTTGATGATGCACCCTTTCTTTGGGAACGTACACTCAACGGTACCCCTATACAACCTCCGCAGGTTCTTCATCAGATTTATAACCAAATTGACCAGGTTCTACTTGCGATCCCATCTCTTACTCGTAGTGAACGTCGACAGATTGTGTTTGAGCTTAGAAAATTATCTATTCCAGTCATGCATATTCCTTCTGTAAATGATCTTACCTCTGGTATATCTCTTATTAACTCTTTGCGTCCAATATCTATTGAGGATCTCCTCGGTCGTGATCCTGTTACTCCAGATCCTTCACTTATGGCTCCTGCTATTAGAGGGGCTGTTGTCTGCGTCACAGGTGCGGGTGGCTCCATTGGTAGTGAACTTTGCCGTCAGATCTTAAAACTTAATCCCAAGCGACTAATTCTCCTTGAACAAAGTGAGCCTTCACTATATTCTATTGAGCAAGAGTTACTTGCCACAGAGGCTTCCAACGTACCCGTACAAGCAGTTCTTGGTAGTACGTCAGATTCCGTCCTCCTTCAACATTTGTTTTCTACCTCTCCGGTAGATGTAGTCTTTCATGCTGCAGCTTATAAACATGTACCTCTTGTTCAGAGCAATCCGCTCTCCGGCTTGTCTAATAATGTTTTTGGTACACGTCATGTCTGTCAAGCAGCTACACGTTGCGGCGTACCTCTTCTTATCATGATTTCTTCTGATAAAGCCGTCAGGCCTACTAACATTATGGGTGCTAGTAAGCGGCTTGCAGAGTTAATATTACAGGCTTTTGCAGATGAGCAGTCACAACTTTCTAAGACTCGATTTGCTCCATTCACTCGTTTGGCGATGGTTCGTTTTGGGAATGTTCTTGGTTCTTCTGGATCCGTTGTACCTTTATTTAGGCGCCAGATCGCTTCAGGTGGGCCAATTACACTAACCCATCCTGAGATAATCAGGTTTTTCATGACCATTTACGAATCAGCTCAGTTAGTTTTACAAACAGCTTCTTTAGCTCAAGGTGGTGATGTATTTCTTCTCGATATGGGTGATCCTGTTCGTATTAAAGATTTAGCCGAACAGATGGTAAGCCTTTGTGGTCTTTCTCTTAGAGATGCATCTAATCCTACTGGAGATATCGAAATCATTCATACTGGTTTGAGGCCTGGTGAAAAACTGTACGAGGAACTTTTAATTGATGCTACATCGGAGCCCACTCAGCATCCTTTGATTTTTCGAGCTAAAGAAGCCTCTATTCCTCCAGATGAGTTATGGCCTCTCATAGATGATCTTGAGGACGCTGTTTTTTCTCATGATGAATCCACAGCCCTCAAAATATTGTCTAAATTGGTTCCAGAATGGCAGCAAAATCACTAACTCCGTGTCTCGTTCAATAGTTATATCACTTGTTAAAATTTTTATTCACCCTATCCAAATCCCCTCCTTTTTTCTTCTGCCTGCTGCTTAGGTTGCGTTGATATTATTTCATTGGCCCTGTTTTTTACTATTCTTCCTTTCCCTTTTTGTCTTTTGTTCCTCAAATCCATCCATATTTTTTCTGGTTTCGGTTTGAGCGTTATTCTCTACTTATGGCTACATGAGTCCTTTGCCTGGCTAATTGTCATAAGGATCCTTTCACATTCCATCATTCTTGCATCATACGTGAGATACCACTCACTAGGCATGTCTTTCTTTTTAACTACTCCATTGCTTGAACCTCCAGTCCAATTTTTTTGATTCGCGCCTGCTAATCCGTATTATTTTTTTCCCATTTGTTCTTTGGGTTCCCCCAAGTACTTCTTAAATGTATTCTTTGTCTTTGGTGATTCACTTTAAATTTTCTTCCATATGGCTAGGGTTTGTGCCTATATCCTGTAACTATAAACATACTATTATGGCTATTGCGATCCCATGTTTAGCCTTTAGAGTGAAGTTCCTGTAAACTCAATTCTTTCCCCTTTTTGTAATGCCTTCTTCCATAACTCGCAATCTCATCACTGGTGGAGCCGGTTTTCTTGGATCTCATCTATGCGACCGATTGATGGAAGATGGAGAAGAAGTTATCTGCTTAGATAATTATTTCACAGGACGTAAGGCCAATATTTTAAAGTGGATTGGTCATCCAAATTTTGAAATTATCCGCCATGATGTTACAGACCCTATAAAACTCGAAGTTGATCGGATTTGGCATTTGGCATGCCCAGCTTCACCTGTACATTATCAGTTTAACCCCGTTAAAACCGCCAAAACTAGTTTTCTTGGTACCTACAACATGCTCGGCCTTGCCCGCAGGGTAGGAGCACGTTTGTTGTTGGCCAGTACCAGTGAAGTTTATGGTGATCCTGAAGTTCACCCTCAACCAGAGAGTTATTTGGGTTGCGTTAATCCAATTGGTATTCGTAGTTGTTATGACGAAGGCAAACGAATTGCTGAATCTCTATGTTTTGATTACCAAAGGATGCACGGATTGGAGGTTCGTATTATTCGAATCTTCAATACTTACGGTCCTCGTATGTTGCCAGATGATGGCCGTGTTGTTAGTAATTTTATTGTTCAGGCCTTAAAGGGTGAGCCCCTTACTCTTTATGGTGATGGTATTCAATCACGAAGTTTTTGTTTTGTGGACGACTTGATTGAGGGAATGATTCGTTTGATGAATGGATCTTATTCTGGACCAATTAACATTGGTAATCCCGAGGAGTTTACCATCAGACAGCTTGGTGAAAAGGTACGCTTGCTTGTCAATCCTTCCCTTCCCTGGATTAACCTACCCCTTCCTGATGATGACCCACGCCAACGTCAGCCTGATATCTCTCTCGCGACCCGTGAGCTTGGCTGGTCACCATCGGTGACTTTGGATCAAGGCTTGCTTCCTACTATCTCCTGGTTTCGTGATCTACTTGGTCGAAACCTGGCTTAATCCCCGTAACTAATTTCGCCTTTACTTTTTTTCTATATTCTCAACTTTATCTACCTCCCCTCGAACATTATATTCTTGACCCTCTCTTATTGTATTTTTTTCTAAATTGTTTAGCTTTCTGATTCATCATTGGCTCTTCTCTATCGTCTTAAGATCAACAAACTAGAGCTTACTTGACAGGTTGTATTTTCCTGCCATTTCCAATTTTTTGTTAGAATCTATCCCGTATTTATTTTAGGCAATTAACCCTTGTGAGCATTTTTTTATTTATGCTTCATTTGTTGTCTATACTGCCTGCTCCGTTCATACTCTAGGAGCGCCAGTTGAGTTCTTCTTCTTATGTATGTAGCCATTTCTTTGCTCTGAAATCTTTATGTAAGTCCATTCATGCTATTCCGCTTGGTTACTATGGTCTGATTTCGCCGCCTGTTTTTTATGTTTATGGATTGTCCGTTATGATTTTTCATTCATTCTTTGTATTTTTTGTTTTATCTTTATTTTTTCGAGAATGCTTTGTCTTCTCTCCTCTTTTTTGGTCATGCGTTATTTTCCTTCCTTCCGTCATTAACTCTTTAGGTATCCTCTAATATTCTTAGCGCCATTTTTCGAGATTTTTCTCTTGGCTCAGGAATTTATTTACATTGTCGTCAACTCCTGTCTCTCTCGAGCTACTTGTTCATTTATTTCTGTCATATCTCGTCAACTCTCTCCCTGCATGGCTCCCCGCCTCATGCATTCATTCTTTTGTGGACGTCTATATCCATTTTTCCGTTTTGCATATCTCCCCTATCCTCCCTTGCATTGGCACCTATTTTGCTTCAAGCACGACCTTATTCACTCTTTCTGGTTAAGTTTCTGATCATTCGAACTTTACCTGTTTTGATGTTCACTAATTTGGTGTTTGATCATATACATACTTTTCCTCGTTTTGCCATGGACTGATTATTTGCTTTTTACTTTATTGATCTTTCCTGGCTTTATTGTTTCTCTTCCTCTCGACTTCTTCCCCTCTCTGTTTTCTTTCAGCCAGTTCAATGGTTTCCATGCAAATTGTGGCTATTCCTGCTTTCGCTATCCAGGTTTCGCTTTCCATGGTTTACGGTCTCTTACGGTGTCCTCTTCGGCTAAACTCCGTTACTTTGTTTCGACTCTTTCAGTTTCTGTTGTGTCCATTTTTCCGACCATCACTTGGTGATAACCCTTATGTGGCTTTTAGCGATACCCTTTCCTTACTTCATGTCTTAGACCCTGACACTTGATGCCAGCTGCTTTAATCCGCCGCATCTGCTGCATCGGCGCCGGCTATGTGGGCGGCCCCACCATGGCGGTAATTGCCGATCGATGTCCGCAGATCCATGTGACTGTGGTCGATCTCAATGAGCAACGAATCGCTGCCTGGAACGACAGCGACCTAGACAAGTTACCGGTTTATGAGCCCGGCCTCGACGCGGTTGTGGGCCGGGCCCGCGGTCGCAATCTCACCTTTTCCACTGCTGTTGATGAGGCGATCGCCAACGCTGACTTGGTGTTCATTTCTGTGAACACGCCCACGAAAACAAAGGGGTTAGGTGCTGGCCAGGCCAGTGACCTGCGCTGGGTGGAGGCTTGTGCTCGCCAGGTGGCCAAGGTGTCTCAGGGGCACACGATCGTGGTGGAGAAAAGCACTCTTCCGGTGCGCACAGCTCAGGCGATCAAACAGATCCTCAGCGCAGCTCGGGGCTCTGGTGACTCTGCACGCACTTTTTCTGTCTTGTCCAACCCTGAATTTCTGGCGGAGGGCACCGCCATCAGTGATCTGGAGTCCCCTGACAGGGTGCTGATCGGTGGAGAAGAACCAGCAGCCATTGATGCGCTTGCTTCGGTGTATGCCCACTGGGTTCCCCAAGAGAAGATTCTGCGCACCAATCTCTGGAGCAGTGAGCTCTCTAAGCTCACCGCCAACGCCTTTTTAGCCCAACGCATCAGCTCGATCAATTCGATCGCGGCGTTTTGTGAGGCCACCGGTGCGGATGTGCGCGAAGTTTCTCGGGCGATTGGTACAGATAGCAGGATCGGACCCAAGTTCCTTCAGGCAGGTCCTGGTTTTGGTGGCAGCTGCTTTCAGAAAGACATCCTCAATTTGGTCTATCTCTGTCGTCATTTCGGCTTGCCAGAGGTTGCTGATTACTGGGAGAGCGTGGTAGCCCTGAACACCTGGCAGCAACATCGCATCTCTCGTTTAGTCGTCCAGAAATTGTTCGGAACGGTGACAGGCAAGCGTCTGGCTGTGCTTGGTTTTGCGTTTAAGGCCGATACGAATGACACTCGCGAGGCACCGGCGATCCGTATCTGTCGCGATCTGCTTGAGGAGGGGGCTCAGCTATCGATTCACGATCCCAAGGTTGATCCGGAGCAGATTGCCCGCGATCTGCATCTCCCCGCGATCGCAGCTCCAGACCTTTCTGCCCTCCCGTCCCGGGCTGCTCTCAGCGGCGAGGGCACGTGGTGGAAAGGGGCCGATGAGGCGGCCACCATTGCTGGGGCTGATGCGGTGCTGATTCTCACCGAGTGGCAGCAGTACCGTCAGCTCGATTGGACCGTTCTGGCCCCGCTTCTGCGCCAGCCTGCCTGGATCTTTGATGCTCGCTCAGTCGTCGATCCCCCAATCGTCGCCGCCGCTGGCCTGAATCTCTGGCGCGTGGGCGCTGGTGGTGTCGAGTCTGAGGCCTGATCTTTTACTCTCAGCAGTTGGTCTGATGCCCTTGTCTTCCTCCCGTCCGACTCTGGTGACCGGTGCAGCCGGTTTTATCGGAGCCGCTCTCTGCCAGCGGCTGCTGGAACGGGGAGATCGTGTGATTGGCATTGATAACCTCAACACCTATTACGATCCGGCCCTGAAGCAGGCAAGGCTGGCCCAGATCAAGGCGATGGCTCCAGCTGAGGCCTGGCGTTTTGAATGCATGGCTCTGGAAGATGGAGAGTCCCTCCTCGGTGTCTTTGCGAGTGAACGCCCCAGGGTGGTGGTGAATCTGGCGGCCCAAGCTGGTGTGCGTTATTCGCTCGAAAACCCTGCGGCCTACATCCAGAGCAACCTGGTGGGCTTCGGAAACATCCTTGAGGGTTGTCGTCACCACAGTGTGGAGAACTTGGTGTACGCCTCAAGCAGCTCCGTGTATGGCGGCAATCGCAACTTGCCGTTCGATGAGCGGCAGGCAGTGAATCACCCGGTGAGTCTCTATGCGGCTAGCAAAAAGGCCAACGAGCTGATGGCACACACTTACAGCCATCTCTACGGTCTACCGGCGACGGGTCTTCGCTTCTTCACGGTGTATGGCCCCTGGGGCCGGCCGGATATGGCGCCGATGTTGTTCGCCAAAGCGATCCTGGCCGGCGACCCAATTAAGGTGTTTAACCATGGCAAGATGCAGCGAGATTTCACTTACATCGACGACATCGTTGAGGGGGTCCTGCGCTGTTGCGATAAGCCAGCGATGGCTAATCAAGCCTTTGATCCCCTGGCCCCTGATCCCGCCACCGCTGCGGCTGCCCATCGGGTATTCAATATCGGCAACAGCCAGCCCACTCCGTTAATGCGCTTCATTGAGGTGATGGAGCAGGCCCTCGGCCGTGAGGCTGTGAAGGATTTTCAGCCGATGCAGCCTGGTGACGTGGTAGCCACCGCCGCTAACACCGCCGCCTTGGAAGAGTGGGTGGGGTTCAAGCCCGCTACCCCCATTGAAGAGGGGGTGCAACGCTTGCCGACTGGTATCGCAGCTACTACGGTGTTTGAGTTCTATTCCGGTGGGCTTCACACGAAGAAGCGTTTGCCGTCGACCCGTTTGATCTGGGTACGGCGAGCGTGGCGGTGTGTCTACTCACTGACTGTAGGGTTGGCGGCATTGGGATCGACATGGGCTACATGCTCCCAGAGATCTCGCGGCGACCAGCGCACGCTGTGGGATACCCGGTCGTGCCTAGTGATGTGGCACCAATGGCTGCAGCCGCACTTGAGACAAAACAACTCTTCCAACCACTCATCGCTCAGTACAAACACTGGATAAGCGTTGATCACTAAGCGAGCTCGCTTGGCTGACATGCCCCGATGCTGCAGTTGCTCAGGCTGCAGCCAGGTGCAGAAAGTATTTTTTGGCGTTTTCTTCGACGCGCTGCTCCGGATGGGCGGGGCAAAAAAGTTCACGCCGCTTGGGCCGGAGCTTGGGGTGCTGGGTTGGTGCGGAGGTTGAAGATTGCATTGAACCTGTCGACGCATCAACCATGGAATCCACTGGTATGCCTTTTCTAAATGTATGGCTTAAGGGCTCGGCTCTAAGAGTGTGCGTCGCTACGGTGAGTGTCCTAAGCGATGCCGGATACGCATAGAACGCTCCCATCAAAAAACCCCTGGCTAAAACAGCACAGGGGGGTGGATGCGAAATGTTTGACAGTCTTCGCTGTAATGAATTCAGGCGGAACCGACTCCGGTATAGGAACCGTAGAAAAAGAGGCCGACGACGAAAAGAACAGCCATCCCTCCAGCTGTGGCTACTAGCCAAAGAGGAAGAGTTCCTTCGGTCCAGCGAGACCGCCATGCGACTGCAGGACGACCGTCAGGGAGACGATCAGGAATGCGACCGTCAGGAAGATTGGATTTTTTGCCGCTCATGAATCAGTTCCTCAGTTGAAGAAGTAGCTGGAGAACAGAATCCCGCAGGTGAAGATGAACAACAGGCCCAGGTACAGGCTGGTGCGGTTCAGCTCAACAGGAAGGCTGTTCGGATTGTTGTTGCGCTCCATGGTGTCTCAGATCTGTGAGGTGATCAGCGGCGAATAAACTGCATGGCAGCAAGGGCGCCAAGGAAAAACACCGTAGGCACTCCGAGGGTGTGAAGGGCCAGCCAACGCACCGTGAAAATCGGGTAGTTGCGCGGTGTGGAGGTTGTAGGGGACTGCGTCATGATTTATTTCAGGCGAACGTCGAGTTGGGACTTGCCTTCGTATCGCTGGCTCACAACTGGTGCTTTGCTCTCGCTCGCCTGAAAATAAGCATCAGGACGAGGAGTGCCAAAGGCGTCGTAGGCCAGGCCAGTGGACACGAACAGGAAGCCGGCGAGGAAAATCGCAGGCAGTGTCACAGCGTGGATCACCCAGTAACGGATGCTGGTGATGATCTCAAAAAACGGGCGTTCCCCGGTGGAGCCGGCAGCCATGGCTTCGGGCGTATCAGCTTGATGATCTTAAGGGCTGGGTCCGATCCTCGGGGCCTCTTGCCTCTGTTGGTTACACAGAGTTGTGGGCTGGGTGGTGTTGGATCAGCCCACCCAGCGCAGCAGAACGCCTCTCTCGCCAAGCACGAACCCTTTCCCGTCCACCATCGCGAAGCGAGTGAAGTTGCTGGGTTGCTTTGCGCCAACAGGGTCCCTTTGCCAGCTCTGCCCACCGTCGTTGCTGACGAGCAGAGTGCCGTTGCCGCCGGCAGCCCAGATGGCGCCGTCTGGGGTCCAGGTCAGATCGAGATAGCCGTATCCATTCGTGATTGGCACGATGGGCTTGCCCCAGCTCTCGTAGTTGTCGGCGTCATCATTCAGACGGATTTGCGCACCACGGGCCAGCATCCAAAGGTGGCCGTCTGGCTGGTACCCGATGCTCTGTAGGCGTTGGCTGCTCACCCGTTGATGCACCTGCCAGACGGACTGACCGGGATCCCAGCTGGCGTAAAAGTTGCCCAGGCTGCTGACGCTCATGTAGCGGCCATCGTCACTGCGGCGCAAATCTCGGACCGCTCCAGCGGCGTCGCTGACTTCGGCATCCCAACTGCCGCCTCCGTCAGAGGTTTGATAAACAGCCCCAACGTTGGTGGCGAGTTCAGCCTGATTCCGGCCAAGGGCTGTAATCAGATAAGGCTCACCTGGGAGTTTGGTGTCAAGAAAGAGTCGGGTCCAGTTGCTGCCGCCATCGCTGGTGTGCATCAGCAGGCCCGGCTGACCAGCAAGCCAGCCGTCCTGACCGTCGAAATCGATGCTGATCAGTCTGAAATTCTCTTCTTCAGGTAGGTCCAGGCTGCGTTCGCTCCAGCTCTCACCCCCGTCTTGGGTCTCCAGGATCATGCGGTTGCTGCCGACAAGGAAGCCGTGGTTGGCGTCCGTGAACGCCACATCCAGGGGATTGGACTGGGTGTCGAGGGCAATGGCCTGCCAGGGGCTGGTCTCCGCCGCTGCCAGACGTGTTGCTACGCAACCTCCGAGGCCAAGGCCGAGGCAGGCCACCAGCAGCAGCTGGATCAAGGGTTTGAATAGGCGCTTCATGGGGAACAACAGGAGTGCAGGCTGGATGGCAGTGATGCGATCAGCGCAGGGAATAAAGGGAGAGGAAAAAGGCAAAGGCCAGAGCCATGCTGCCGAAGATCAGCACATTTTTTTGACCTGGTGTGAGGCGATTGACCCCAAGGCCGTAGTTGAGGTTTTCCTCGAATCCGCTGGGCTTCGTGGAAGGGCCAATATCTCGGAAGGCGCCCACCTTGCTGCGGCACACCGGACAGCGGAAACGAATGGCGTCGAGGTCTTCAAAGGCTGTACCCGAATCGATTCCAAGCTTTTTTACCCCTTCGGCGGGGTCGTACACATAGCCACAGCTGCGGCACTCAAAGCGATGGGTGCGCGGATCGGTGGTCGATGCTTCGGCGGTTGAAG